>Ga0182030_10019852_pt1 | contig 12742 bp, 10 predicted proteins | sample 812S3MmetaG_FD_121299 | JGI IMG/M metagenome (GOLD analysis project Ga0182030, IMG submission 121299) | Permafrost microbial communities from Stordalen Mire, Sweden - 812S3M metaG (Illumina Assembly) | ecosystem: Environmental > Terrestrial > Soil > Wetlands > Permafrost | place: Sweden... | reverse complement strand
TTCTATTCTTTGGCGGTCAAAAATGAGCCAAAGAAAATTTGTAGACCCCCCAAATGAACTCACCTGTTCACAAATCGTTGTTAATCAATAAGTTTGTCTCAGAAAGCTGCAATGTGGGTTAAAGGACACGGTCATTGTTGGTGGTTGGGGTCCATATTTAAGACACTATGACAAGCACCCTGGGACGAAAGACGTAGATATACTTTTCCCTCAAACCTACTCTAAGGAAGCAATTTTACAAATTCTCGAAAGATTTCTGAGCAACGGTTTTTTTATCAGTGCAAAACATGATTTTCAACTCTGTAGGGCATATCAATTAGGGAAATACACTTATATTTTTAATGTTGACCTACTACATCCCACCGAAGGGAAAATAAATAAGGTCGATTTCGTTGAATTAATGGACTTAGATGTAACTGTTGGGGGTATTAGAGTGAAGCCCCTACTTTCAGTCAATATTCAATATGGTGATGTAATTTATTCTCAGAACTTATTTACGGAAATGAAATTTGATGGAAAACTGTTTAATGTTCTTGATAATGCCGGTGTAATAATTTCAAAAATTAATTCATGCCATAATAAAAAAAGGCCTCGAGATATATATGATATTTATCTTTCACTTTTAGAGGAAGGGGCGTTAGGGAAAATCAACCACCTTGCACAAATTAACCCTTCCCTGAACGAGAACTTGAAAAATTATTCAGAAAAGCTAAAATCAGATTGGCCAACGTATAGTGGACATCTTAAAGAATTTGGAGTTAATGACCCAGAACAGGCGAAGAAATTACTGCTTCTTGGACGTTAATCACGTCCAAGAAAATCACATAAGCAATAATCTCAAATATTCCTCCTTCACCACAATTTATAGGGTGTTCACGGAATTGCAAACCCTTGTCCAGCCTATATTTGCGAGGTTTTCTGCCTCAAAATAGCTACTCAATTCAAAAAACGCCTTAAAATCGAGCCTGGATTTTTTTTGAAATCAATTTTGCTACTCGTAGGGGGTACGGAAAATTTCCCTCCACGCGATTCTAAAGGCCTTCTTTCAATTCCGTGAACACCCTTTATAAACACGTAATCGGGAACGATGGGCGGGTATCTGGTCCTGCTCCGATAATCACTGTCATTATCACCTTCCTTTTTCAGGTGACTCGCTGGCTGGTCATTTTCTGCGGAGGCTAAAAAATTATTACCTTTATAGCACAAAGGTTTTCATTTTATGATAACGCAAGAATCATTGCAAAATTTAGATACTGTCGGCTACCTCGGCAGGCAAAAAAAGATGACCAAAAAGGAGCATTTGCTTGAACTCAAAAAGAGCAGCGAAGCTATGCTCCTTTACAAATCCAAACATTCCTCTTCAAAAAAAGCTGCCTAAGTTATTTCGCATTTCAAATACTCAAACTATACCTGCTATTCCTCCCCCCACCCTCTGCAACCAAAACACCCATCTCCGCAAGTATTTGCAAATCCCTCGTTGCTGTGGCTTTTGATGTTTTTGTAATAGACATATATTTTTGTGCAGTCATTCCGCCTTCAAAACCATCCGGCCCTGCGGCCAGCATTTTATTGATAACTTTCAATTGGCGGTCGTTCAGATTAGCTTTAAAGTGGTCGAAAAATTTCGCTTTTCTAAGCGTAAAATCAATCAGTGCCCTGGCTTCCCTTTGGGCTTGCAGCACTGTATTTACAAAGTATTTTATCCAGCCGGTAATTTCATTACCCTGTTGCGCTTTCTCCAGCGCAGCATAATATAATTTCCTCTCCGCCTCTATAGTTTGCGATAAGCTAAGCAACACCGGCTGGCCCATGGTTTGCGACAATGCCTTTTCAGCAAGGGCCCTTCCAATCCGGCCATTTCCATCTTCAAACGGATGTATAGATTCAAAATATAAATGGGCTATGGCCGAGCGGACAGGGGCTTTTTTAATTTCCTTTTTCCCTCCCGGCGCGGTATCGTTAAACCACCTGATAAACCTTCGCATTTCAATTGCAACGCGTGTAGAGGGCGGTGCTTCAAAGTGAATCTTTTCCCGCCCTATGGCGCCGGATATAACCTGCATCGGCTCTTTGTGTTTTCTCCACGCCCCAATAGTGATAGTAGTACGTTGCCTCAAAAGCATGGTATGCCATGCCAGTAAGGTAGCTTCGTTAAGCGGATTGGCAAATGTATTGCGCACGGCAACCATTAATTCACCTGCACCTTGTGCTTTTTTATCCTTTATTGCATCAGGCTTTTTATTCAATCCCAGATTATTGCGAATGGAGGAAACAACATCTTGCCGGCTAAAATACTCCCCTTCAATTTCCGAAGTCTTAATAGCTTCAGAAACCATTGTATTAAGCATCGCTTCTACCTGGCCTGCTTCAGGCATGGCTTTTAACATGCCGCTTACATTGCCTGCTTCAAAGGCAAATGCAAGCACCACGTCCTCTATGCCGCTCAAATCGTATCTGAATTCAGGCCAGTCAGTTTGTTGCCAGTTATATTTCATGAGCCGGTTATGAAGTTTATTCGGCTCAAAAATAAGGAAAATATGAGCCGAAAAGAAAGTTTATTCGGCTCATTTGTATTGCCTTTCAGGTAATAGCTGGCACTGCGCTGATCATTTTTTGAATTATCACTTTCCTTTCCCAGATGACTCACCCATATTAGTAATCTCCTCATACAATAAGCTTTTAAACAGTTATGGCGTACAGGTGTTTCCTCTGATGCCTTATTACTATATATTTACCGGATGAAATCGCAGGAATGGATTTTTAAAGTAGATAAACTAACAGCCTCCCTTGAGGAAGTGAGCACTGGTCGGTCATATTCAACTTCGGTATATGCACTTGAACGCTCAGAACTGCCATTAGTAATCAAAAAGAACGGATGGAAATTTAATTGGCGGGAAGAGTTTGCTTATGATGTAAAAACTGTGTACAAGTTAATAGCGAATGATTTTCCTGATGAAATACAGGGATTAATCAGCCTTTCAGATGCCGGAGATCATATCTTTATGCCTTTAGTAGAAACGGCCCCACATAATTTTGGACGGAACAAAAAATTCCATGGCGTTCTTGGTAACCTGGTAGCGTTTGCGTGTAAACTCTCTTTTGAAAAAGGGCATGATGGAGAAGTAGGGTTTATTGCAAAAACCGCTTTGATACCGCATTACGAAAAGGAATTAGGGGCAAAGTCGCTAATGGGAACCAGGATGGGAATTTTTAAAGCAGAGGCTAAAAAATTAGTATCTTGTATACTACAAAGATTTCTACTTATGATAACTCAAAAATCATTGCACAGTTTAGACAGTGTTGGCTATCTGGGCAAGCAAAAAAAGATGGCCAAAAAGGAATATCTGCTTGAACTTAAAAAAAGCAGTGAGGCGCTTCGTCTTTATAAATCCAAGCATTTTCCCTCAAAGAAAGCTGCCTAAATTACTTGTTGACTGCTATATGGTATGAGCCGATGGTTGCTCTTATTCGGCTCATTTCTATTGCCTTTTGGGTGATAGATTGCACTTCATCTTCACCTAATAAGCAATAATCTCAAATATTCCATTATCTTTGCGCCGCAATTTATAAACACGTCATCACGAACGATGGCGGGATATCTGGTTCTGCGCTGATAATCACTAGAATTATCACCTTTCTTTCTCAGATGACTCACTCGCGTTCAGAGACATAAACAATTTTAAAATGATGGAAAAATTCAGAGCCCTTGGCTTGAGCGAAAATGTATTAGCTGCATTGGAGAAAAAAGGATGGGAAGTCCCTTCGCCTATACAGGAAAAAACAATACCACTATTGCTAACCGGAGCAAAAGATATAGTGGGGCAGGCACAAACCGGAACCGGTAAAACCGCAGCGTTTGGCTTACCACTTATTGAAAAATTAGATGATAACAACAAAAATGTTCAGGCATTAATTTTATGCCCTACCCGCGAGCTTGCCATACAGGTGGGCGAAGAAATAAACAGCTATAAAGGCGAGAAGAAATTCTCTATCCTGCCTGTTTACGGTGGACAAAGTTATGTTATACAGGAGCGTGGCCTTAAAAGAGGTTCGCAAATTGTTGTTGGAACACCCGGACGTATCCGCGATTTAATTGACAAAAAAACCCTGAAACTTGACCACGTAACACATGTGGTTTTAGATGAAGCAGATGAAATGCTGAACATGGGTTTTGAAGAAGAAGTGCGCGAGATATTAAAGTCGGTACCTGCAGAAAGAAGGATGCTGTTATTCAGCGCTACCATGCCCGCCCAGATATTAAGGCTTGCTAAAAACTTTATGAAAGACTACGACCTGGTTGAAGTAAAAAGCGAACAGGCTACTGTAGCACTTACCGAGCAGATTTACTTTGAAGTGCGTGAAAGCGAACGCTTTGAAGCGCTTAGCCGTATCATTGATGTTGAACCCGATTTTTATGGTATCATTTTTTGCAGGACAAAAATTGAAACCGACCAGGTTGCACATAAGCTGAACGACAGAGGCTATGAAGCAGAAGCAATGCACGGCGATATCAGCCAAAGCCAGCGTGAGTTGATTATCAAAAAATTCAAAGCAAAAAAGGCCACTATTTTAGTTGCAACCGATGTAGCTGCACGGGGTATTGATGTAAACGACCTTACACACGTTATTAACTACAATCTTCCGCAAGACCCGGAAGCTTACGTTCACCGTATTGGCAGAACAGGCCGTGCAGGAAAACAGGGAACCGCTATCACCTTTATTACCCCGCACGAGTTACGCGAACTATTATTTATTCAGAAAATTGCACGCACTACTATTAAAAAAGAAAAAGTGCCTACCGTGCAGGATGTAATTGCCAAAAAGAGAAGCCGTATTAAAGCCGACATCATTGAATTGATTGATAGCGGCGAATACCAGGAGTATGCGGCCATGGCCCACGAGTTAATTGACGAAGGCCAGACCGCAGAAAGAATTGTGGCAGCACTTTTGAAATATACTTTCAAAGATGAACTTAATGAGCAGTCGTACCGCGAAATCAGTGAAGGCAGGGGCACCGGTGCAGGCAGCAATGTTGATAGCAAAGGAACAGCAAGATTATTTGTTGCCCTGGGCCGCGAACAGGATTACAGCACTGCTAAGCTTGCTAAATTTTTAGAAGAAGAAGGTGGCATACCGCAAAGCGCTATTAAGGATATTAAGGTTTACGACAAGTTTTCGTTTATTACCGTAACTTTTGTTGAAGCCGAACAGTTGTTAGCGGTATTCAGTAAAAACAAAAATGGCCGGAAGCCACTTGTTACCAAAGCCAAAGAAAGAGAAGGCGGCGGTGGCTCAGGCGGTGGAAGGTCTTTTAGCCGTAACAATGAAGAAAGCCGCGAAGGCGGTGGCGAAAGAAAGCCATCGTCTTTTGATAGAGAAAGAAAGCCATTCAACAGCGAGCGGAAGCAATTTTCAGGTAAATCTGATTTTGTAAGCAAGCCGAGAATTGAAACTCCGGTAAACAGTGGTGCCGGCGATACAAGTGAAGTACGCGAACCCAGAAAGGAATTCGTTAAAAAAGAATTTGTAAAGAAAGAGTTTGTAAAGAAGGACTTTACCAAAAAAGAAGGCGATGCCGAAAACAAACCAGCCCGTAAGAGGGAAAACAAAATGATGGATTACCTTGAAAAGCCCGCCAGCGACAAACCGGCAACTGAAAAGGCTCCTAAAAAGAAAAACGATTCATCGGTAGTTGATGAGTTTATGAAGAAGTTTGATGATGATTTGAGCTGGTAATAGCACAAACCGGTAAAATAAAAAAGGCAGTAACATTAAAACGTTATTGCCTTTTTTATTTGTTACGCTTCCTCCTATGCCAAACTTATCAGGCATTTACACCACCGCTAACTTCAATGCGCTGGCCGTTTATCCACCGGCTGCCTTCGCTGCATAAAAAGGCTATCACCATACCAATATCATCAGGTACACCCACGCGGCCTAGCGGAGTATTACTGCTTATCATTTTCTTTACGTGTTCGTTGCTGCGGATAAAAGCATTGTTGAAATCTGTCTCTATCGCCCCGGGCGCAACAACGTTCACCGTTATTTGCCGCGGGCCCAGGTCTTTTGCCAGGTAACGCGTAAGCGTTTCGACCGCACTTTTCATGCTGGCATAAATCTGGTAACCGGGATTTACAAACCGCGTAGTACCGGTTGAAATATTTATTATCCTTCCGCCATCGTTGATAACAGGTAGCGCGTGTTGAATAAGAAAGTACACGCCTTTGTAGTGTACATTATAAAAGCGGTCAACATCATTTTCGGTAGCGTTGGCAAAGGGAATAGTTTGGCCCATACCCCCGTTATTGATCAGAAAATCGATTCGCTCCCGCCCAAATTTTGTTTTAAGCATTTCCGTAACTTCAGTTACAAACGGGGCCAGTGAGGCTATGTCACCGACATCCAGTTTCAACGCGACGGCTTTGCCGCCATTTGCTTCTATACCTGCAACCACTGCATCGGCATCCGCTTTATTCGAATTATAGGTAATAATAATGTCGTGTCCTTGTGCTGCCAGGTGTTGTGCCATATTGCGGCCAAGCCCGCGGCTGCCGCCGGTTATTAGTGCTGTTTTGTTGGTTGCTGTCATAGTTGGTTGGTTGCTGTTTTAAAAAGGTGAAATTGCTGAACTAAACAAATTGGGCTCCCATAAGTTTATTGCCATTTGCAGATTTTGAAATTGACATAAAGAACCTGCCCTCTAAAATCCAAATATGCAGAAAATCCGCACAATTTAGTCTTCCGGTCTTTATTGTTTACTTCGTATCAAAATACAGGCAATTGAAATGAAGGCTATCTGCTTTTCTCTGTTCATCTTTATACAAATCGTTATGGAGGCCCAAACCAACAGCGCCGGAAATGCCCAGCCCTGGTTTCATACCACCACTATCTACCAGGTATATCCCCGTTCGTTTTTCGATTCAAATGGCGATGGCATTGGTGATATACAGGGCATTATCCAAAAGCTGGACTACATCAAAAGCCTGGGCTATGAAACCATCTGGTGCTCGCCCTTTTTCAAATCGCCACAAAAAGATTTTGGTTACGATATTTCGGGCTACACTGAAATTGCGCCTGAATACGGAACCCTTCAGGACGCCGAACAACTAATAGCCGAAGTACACAAGCGGGGCATGAAAATAGTTTTTGATATGGTAATGAACCATACATCTGATGAACACCCGTGGTTTAAGGAGTCGGCTTCTTCGCGCACCAATCCAAAAGCCGATTGGTATTTATGGCGCGATAAACCGAATGGGTGGAAGTCGGCGCTTAAAGCCAGGGGATGGCATTACGTAAAAGAGCGCAATCAATATTACTGGGCCAGTTTCCTTTCTTTTCAACCCGATTTAAACTACCGTAATCCTGAGGTAAAGAAAGCCATGTTTGATGCAGTCAGGTTCTGGCTTCAAAAGGGTGTAGATGGCTTCAGGCTGGATATGTTCAACTCCATTTACAAAGATGCGGAGTTCAGAAATACACCTGAGTCAAGAGAAGTGGCTTCTAAAAATTTCGATACCAAGGGCTTTAAAAATTCCATCACCGGTTCGGTCAACCAGCCTGAGGATTTTGAATTTGCCCGTCAGCTAAGAAGCGTTTGCGACTCCTTCGGCGACCGGATGTTGTTAGGTGAGGTTTACGGCAACCATCAGATGGTGCGCCGTTTTTTAGGTAAGGATAAAAACGATGGTCTGGGCCTGGTGTTTAATTTCGAAATGCTCCGGTTCAACTTTAACGCCGGTTATTTTCACCGCCTTATCGGCAGCCTTGAAAAAGATTTTCCTTCGCCCTTTATGCCGGTTTATGTTTTCAGTAATCACGACCGCCGCAGAAGTATGAAGCGTTTAAGCGGAGATGTAAGCAAGGCAAAGCTGCTGCACCTGATGCAGCTAACCGTGCGCGGCGTACCATGCATGTATTATGGCGAGGAAATAGGCATGCAGGATGCCAGGATGCCATACAGCAAAGCGTTAGACCCCATTCCTCATTTACACAAATATGTTCCGCGATTTTTAGTGGATATGGTGGATGAAACCCTGAACCGCGATGAGCTACGTACCCCTATGCAATGGGATAGCACAAATGCCGCCGGATTCTCGAAAGCTGAAAAAACCTGGCTGCCCGTGCATACTAATTTCAGGCAAGTGAACGTTGAGAAGGAAGAAAGCGACCCAAACTCGTTACTTAATATGGTACAGCAGCTATTAAATACCCGCAAAACCAATACAGCACTATCCGCCGGTACCCTGGAACTGATAGATAGCAAATTGCTGCCAGGGGGAGTGCTGGGTTATAAAAGAATGGCTGGTAACGAAGAAGTATTAGTGCTTATCAATTTTACAAAACGGAAAAAAGAATTTTCTTTGCCCGGCACCTATAACAGAATACTTTCTGTAAACAAAACCGATGCATACAGCAACGGAAAAATTTCTTTGGATACTTTTGGCGGCATCGTCCTTAAAAAATAGCCGGTTTTAATTTACTGTTAACTAAAACTAAGTGCATGAAAAAATCACTTTCAGCCCTCCTTATTATACTAAGTCTTTTTACTAAGGCTCAAAATGTAACCGTCCGCGGTTTTATTCTCGATAAGGATAATAATCAGCCTCTTTCATTATGTGCTATACAGGTTAAAAATTCGCAACTGGGTGCACTATCTGAAGACAATGGATTTTTTGAGCTTCCCCTGCCTGTTACCAACCTTACCGATTCACTAAAAATTTCGTTTATTGGGTATTTATCCAAAACCATTTCCATTGCCGGTTATAAGCAAGGCGATACACTTAGAATATTTCTGGAAACCGCCATTGAAACCAAACAGGAGGCAGTGATAATTGCCGAGAATGCCAAAGGTGTTTTATTGAAGGCTATTAATAATTTAAAGCAAAACCTCTTTCGCGATTCTCTTATTCAAACAGGTTTTTACAGGCAGTTTCATAAAGAGAATGGCAAGTATGTGCGCCTGCTGGAAAGCGATGTTAGCGTGGCTATAAATGCAAAAGACCCATTTATGTATGCTTTTCATGAGCAGATACAAATTAACCAGCAACGGCGGTCTGAAAATTATGAGACTAACGGTGATGTGCATGGCGACCACCTGGTGGACCTGCTAAAAGAAAACCCATTCAGTTATAACAAAACGACCTTCTTAAACCCTAAGAACCTTGACTTTTTTGCACCGAAATTTGAGCATGAAGACAGCGCAGGCTATATTATTAAAACCCAGTATAAAGAAAGCAGCAGTGCCAAGTTGGAACGGGCCCGGATTTGGGTTGAAAAAGGCACTTACGCTATTACCCGCATTGAAGTAGAAAAATTTCCGAACCCATATTATGTGAAAGGAAAATATGCTTACGACTCACGCTGGAAACTGCTGAACGAAAAGGATGTAGTTCAGCTAACTAAATATAAAGGCAGGTTTGTGGTAAGCTCGTTAGAGCGTGTTTACAATGATGATGTGCTTAACCGCCAAACCGGCCAGGTAGATTATGTAGTGGAGGAAACCTTCGATCTTTATTTCTATAATTATGACGATGCTAATGTAAGCACCAAAATAAAGAACGGCAAGTATCACGATTTTACAAGCCTTTATACTGCTAATTACAATTACAACGACCAGTTTTGGAATAATTATTCAATGCTTAAAGAGCATCCATTGGCACATCAGATTGACACCGACCTTAGCCACGCAAAACCTTTGGATGTGCAGTTTCATGAGATGGGGAAATAATGCTTATTGTGCTTACACAAAAAAACGCCCTATCTCGTTGCTTAATAATTCTACCGGCATACTTTCAATCGGGTGCCCCACATTTTCGTATACTTTAAATTCAGAATTTTTGATAAGGTGGTGTGCATAATCTGTTTCTTCAAAGGTTACCACATTATCCTCTCCTCCGCGGCTTAATAAAACCTGTTGCTGTATTTTTATAAAATCCTGGTCGGTGAGATGGGTATGAGCCAGGTCCTTCAAAAGAAGCGCTGTTTTGCTCATTAAGCTTTTCCATTCATGCTCACCGTGGCGGTCAACCAGCAATTGGGCAAATGCGGGTACTTTCTGCTGTGTTACTTCCGGATTTAGCATTTTAATTTCCTTTTCCACTTCTTCGGCGTTCCACTTTAATTTGGTGCCCAGCGTAAATATTTTGCCTACCCGCTCAGGATAAAAACGTGCCAGCCATAGTGCCACATAGCCACCCATACTATAGCCAAAAATATCTATCGTTTTAATATAGTTTTCGTTCATCCAATCTAACACCTCATGGGCGAAATTCTGAATAGTAAAAGCATGGTGGTGCGAGGGCCTTCGGCCATGTCCCGAAAAGTTGAGCGTATGCACCTTAAACGGCCCCGCCAGGCCTTGCTGAAGGTCAGCAAACTGCTCTTTTGAACCCAGGGCGCCATGTAGCAAAAGGAGTTCTTTCATATCTCAAATATAGCTTTTCGCCTGCTCAGAGCACATGATATATACCGCAGGGAGGCAGTTTTACGAATTTACACGATACTTCATCCTGCGGTATATACCGGATGGATTCTAAGACCTATCTGCTTTCGGTATACCTCAAATTCATTTGCTTCTTTATTATTTCAAAACTGCATTAAATTTGTGCGGTTTAAACTGACTCCCTCAACAGTTTAATTGATTTGATATCAACGTTAAAATCAAACATGCAATTTTTCACTTTATCAGGTATTGGCTGCAAATCATATTCCGTTATAAAAACCGGGTTTATGTGCACAGCTTTTTTGCTTTGCAGCAGGATGGCAATATCTCAAACAATTAATCCTCCTCAATCTGAATCAAGCAGTTTTGTGCCGGTTGACAGTGAATTTATCATGCAGGTATCGCGGATAAATAATGAGGTAGTAATATCAATTACCTTTAACGACTCGCTGGTTTTTGATTATGCCGCCATTGAAAGAAAGGCCGAGTTTAATGGTGAGTTCAGTCAATGCAAATACATTTCGTACGAAGAAGTAAAAACCAAAGGGCGCCATCTTGTTAAGAAAGATACCTACGCCTACGCCGGCGCCAACAACGTTCTTTACAGGTTAAAATTAGTTACCAAAGATGGGGCTCAACGTATTTTCCCAGCCATTAATTTGCCGGCAGTAAAGAAATAAAGGCTCCTCCTTTCCCCGAAGGAGATGATTAAAGCTAATATGAAATACAAGGTCAATTCTTTTTAGCCTCGCCCTTTTTATTCAACCTGTTTAACGCATCTTCCGCACTATATATTATCAGGTCATAATCGTTTATTTTCTCCTCCAGGCTTACTTTTTCGGTTTTGCTCTGTTCTGTTCCAAGGCTTGTCTTGGCGGTCTTCTTCAGATCTTCAAAATCCTTCGAAATCCGTTTTATAGCCCCTTTTGCTGCACCCGTAATAAAATGATTGTCAGAGGTCATGCCCTGCTGTTCAATTGTATTTATACCGCTTATTACTACGGGCTTATCCATGCGGGTCAAAAAATTGGCGTAATAATACAGCAAGGTATATTTGCCAAAACCGGTTGCGGTTTTCAGCTTCTTCTCAAAATAATCCTGGTAGGTTACGTCACCCTCTTTGGCATATACATCGGCCACGGCATTTACCACTTCGCTGTTTTTATCACCCTCCATGTTTTTAGCAATTTCCATAGCCTTTTTGGAGTTGGCCTCTGCCAGGGCTTTCAAACCGGCAGCAGAAACACCGTAAGAGCTGTCACCCACAGCAGCCTCAAACAAGTCAGTATATTTCGAAGCGTCCTTTACTTTGCTAAGTTTATCAATAGCTTCCTTACGCACTGCACTTTCTTTATCTTCTTTTGCCAACTGCACAATACTGGCCAAAATACTGTCGTTTTTATCGGCCTCAATACGCGTTATGGCAAACTGGCGCAGGTAATAAAAGTTATCGTGCAGAGCTTCGGTCAATATCTGCTTTGCAACTGCACTGTCCTTTTGCATATCGGCCAGGTTTCTCAACGCCTCCAGTCGTTCCGAAAAATACGTTGCGTTACGGTACTCGTATACAAAATTGGCTGTTGTCTTATTATCCTTTCTTTCGCAAAGCACATAGCGCTCTGGGTCAAAATCAACCAGGTCGGGTTTAGTTGCTGCGGCAATGGCAAATGTTTGAGATTTCTTTTTCAGTGTAAAATCGTAGCTGCTAAACGTTTTTCCCTGCCAAACACCCACTTTAAAAGGAAGCTGATAAGTCAACGGATTATCGGTATTGTGCTTCTGTTCAACAGTTACAAAAACACTATCGCGGTCATAACTATAATGCACGTCAATTACCGGGTGGCCCGAGTTCATGAACCACTCATCAAAAAACCAGTGCATATCGGTGCCCGTAACTTCTTCAAAAGCCAAACGCAGGTTTGCAATCTCAACTGATTTAAACTGGTTGGTTTTAAGATACAGTTCCAACGACTTAAAGAAAGCCTCATCACCCACTGCTTTTCTGAGATAATGTAATACCTGGCCACCTTTAGCATAACTATGGCTATCAAACATGTCTTCCTTGTCATCGTAATGAAACCTGATAAGGTCAACGTTTTTGCTTTTAGCCTCCGTCATATACTGCCGGTAATCATCACGGAACTTAAAGTCAGCATACTCGCGGCCATATTTATATTCATTCCAAAGGTATTCGCCATAGGTTGCAAAGCTTTCGTTCAATGGTATATTGCTCCAGCTTTCAGGGGTTACCAGGTCGCCGAACCATTGGTGAAACAGCTCGTGGCTTATCACTTCTTC
>Ga0182030_10019851_pt1 | contig 12742 bp, 7 predicted proteins | sample 812S3MmetaG_FD_121299 | JGI IMG/M metagenome (GOLD analysis project Ga0182030, IMG submission 121299) | Permafrost microbial communities from Stordalen Mire, Sweden - 812S3M metaG (Illumina Assembly) | ecosystem: Environmental > Terrestrial > Soil > Wetlands > Permafrost | place: Sweden... | reverse complement strand
CCTGGCTACGGGCGGCGCGGAACCGCCAGCGCCCTACTATGATGGCCGATTTTCGAATGGGCCGATATGGATCGAGCATGTAGCGGGAGCTTACAAGCTTCCCATGCTTCCGTCGCTGGAGGGCGGAACGGATTATGCGTTTGGGGGAGCGTGGGTGACGGCTCCGCAGAGCATACCGGGCGGCACGATTCCCAGTGTCCCACAGCAGGTTGAGTTGTATTTGAGCCAGCATGGAGGAAAAGCCGACCCAAAGGCGCTGTACGTGATTGAGGGCGGCGGAAACGACATCCTGGATGCGACCGGTGGCTCAGCAGACCAATTGGGGTTCAATATCGCATTCGGAATTGCCAAAAGTGAGTTGATTCTGCGCCAGGCGGGAGCGCAGCATTTTGTCATTCCAAATCTATTCGATGTGGGACTATTGCCAGCGGGACAGGCAAATGCGGCCTTCGATCATGCCGCTGTAGTGGCGGCCAACAAGGACCTTGACATTCTGCTTGCGCTCGAAGATCAACTGGAGGGTGTCCATATTCTGCGGCTGGATGTTTACAGTCTACTGAACGCGCTGGAGGCAGATCCGACTCATTTCGGGTTTACGAACGTGACGACGCCGTGTCTGACGACGACGATTTGCGCTGATCCGGATCATACTTTCTTCTGGGATACGCATCATCCTACGGTGTTTGGACACGACTTTTTTGCCATCACGATGGAAGTCGTTCTAGCGCAGCAGCGGTGACGGGAAAGTGCCGTCTGGTTGGCGAGGATTTGGGGTGGAAGCGCCAACCAGATGCGGCGATCGGCAAGAAAAGAGGGCTGTTCCCCCTCGTGAGCAGCCGGTGCGGATAAGCTGTGGCCATGTTTTGCCCGGCGAACCTGCAAATGTGAGAAACTGAAAGAGCAGAAGTCTCCAGGGCAGTGTTTGAAGCCGGCCCGAATCTTGCGAAAAATCAAGCAACGGCGCCCACTGAGGTTTGGCCGCAGTGTGGTTTGCATCGCCTTAGAAGAGCGGAAAAGACAAGTACATGATCAGTGTCAGCAATGTAACGATGCGGTATGGTTCGAAGGTGCTGTTTGAAGATGTGAGCGTGACGTTCACGCCGGGGCGGCGATATGGCCTGACGGGGCCGAATGGCGCGGGTAAATCGACGTTCATGAAGATATTGACCGGCGAACTGGAGCCCCAGAAAGGGTCGGTGGTGAGGCCCCGGAAGCTGGGAATTCTGCGCCAGGATCAGTTTGCATTCGATGCGTATCGCGTGATCGACACGGTGATCATGGGCAACTCTCCCCTGTGGGCGGCGCTCGAAGAGAGGGATCGCATTTACGAGAAGGCTGAGCTTACGGACGAAGACGGCATGCGCCTGGGTGAGTTGGAGGGGGTGGTCGGCGACGAGGACGGCTACACGGCCGAGAGCGATGCGGCTGTTTTGCTGCAGGGGCTGGACATTCCGGATGAGTTGCATGAACGCAAGATGAGCGAACTGCAGGGCGGACAGAAGGTTCGCGTTCTGCTGGCGCAGGCGCTGTTCGGTAAGCCAGAAGCCTTGATGCTGGACGAGCCTACGAACCATCTTGATCTGGAATCGATTCACTGGCTGCGCGAATTTTTGCTGGGTTACCAGGGCACGGTTCTCACCATTTCGCACGATCGCCACTTTTTGAATGGCGTGACGACGCATACGGCGGACATTGACTACCAGACGATCATCACCTACACGGGCGGTTATGACGATATGGTGGTAGCCAAGACGCAGATTCGATCGCAGCTTGAGGCGCAGAACGAGCAGAGGGAAAAGAAGGTCGCGCAGCTGAATGAGTTCATTGCGCGATTCGCTGCCGGCACACGTTCGACGCAAGTCACGAGCCGCAAGAAGGAAGTGGAGCGGCTGCAATCGGCGGAGTTATCGCGATCGAATATTCAAAGGCCATTTATCAAGTTTGATCAGATTCGCCCGAGCGGGAAACATACGCTGGAGTTTGAAAATCTGAGCAAGGCGTATGGCGACACCCGAGTGATTGAGAAGTTCACCGCGTCGGTGATGCGTGGAGAAAAAGTGTGCCTGATGGGGCGCAACGGCGTGGGCAAGACGACGCTGCTCAAGGCTCTGCTCGCGGGCGTGCCGAGCGAGCGGGACGAGGACTTCACGCTCGATGCGGGCACGGTGAAGTGGGGGCACGAAGCGCAGATTGGATATTTTCCGCAGGACGTTTCCGGGCTGATTGAGCACGGGATGACGGTGTCGGATTGGCTGCACCAGTTCGATCCGCGGGTGACGAGGGAAGAGATTCGAGGACTGCTGGGGCAGATGCTTTTCAGCGGTGAAGAAGGTTTGAAGCCAACCAAGGCGTTGTCGGGCGGAGAGACGGCGCGGCTGCTTTTTTGCCGGCTGATGCTGTTGAAGCCGAACATCCTGATTCTGGACGAGCCTACCAACCACCTTGACCTGGAATCAATCAATGCGCTGAACATTGCTCTGCAGCGGTACGAGGGAACGGTCATCCTGGTAACACATGATCAGGATCTGCTGGAAGAAGTTGGTACGCGGTTGTGGAACTTCGAACACGGCAAGATCGAAGATCACAAGGGTCCGTATGAGGAATGGCTGGATAAGAAATAAGCGCGGCTTCAAATTTGAAAGCCCAGGTGAACGGCTGGAAAGCCTCTTCACCTGGGCTTTTTTCGTAGACGGACCGCTAGACGCGCCAGTAGTCGGGACGCCAGGTCTGGATTCGTTCCTTGATTTGCTTCCTGTTCAGTTTCTTGTCGAGTGTGAGTTCAACGAGGGAGGCCAGCTCGGCGTCGGAGGCAAAGCGCAGGCCAAGGAGCTGATCTTCGGTGAGTTCGGGAATACGATGCCGCAACGTCTCGGGAAGCAACGCCGCGAAGCGAAGGCGTTCTTCGAGGCGAATGACGCGGTCCTGCACCTTGAGTGGATAGGTGCGAATTTTCAAGATCAGGATCACCATGGTGAGCGACATAACGACCAACCAGATTGCCAGCAGAAGTTGCGTGTGCCGGTACTGAACCAGGAGAATGATCGCAACAACAAGGTTGAAAAGCAGCGCAGCAGAAGCGACAACGTGATATGCCGGATCAAGACGTGCGTGATTGCGGAAGCTTTGCGGCGTGGACGAACTCATAGACACCTATTTTAGTGGAAGAACAAATGCTTTGATTTCAAGGCTGTTGAGCCTGCGTGGGAAGGGCGGTTTCGCCAATCACGAAAGATCGGCTGTACCGAGGAACCTTCCAGATTCTCTGGTGAATGAGCGCTCTGTGTCAATGTTTCATTGACAGGCGGGGAGATGTTCACCCGGGTGGTGCCAAGACGAGCCTTTGCGTGAGCCGACTCAAAGTGAAGTCAGTGAGCAGGGTCGATGCTCGGCAGCTTGCGCTCGGAAAGTGATACCTTCTTGATTTGCATCTCTTGAAGTGAACTGCGAACACGAAGGGAAAAACTATCATGGGTCTAAGTCCATCCGCATGGTCAACCGCACCTCCGCGAAAGCGGAGCCAGGATGTGAAGATTCTCGTCTGCTTTTTGTTGACGATGCAGAGTTTCGCGGCTGTGCAGTCAAAGGCGGCCGTAACACTTCCCGCGGTGTTTTCAAGCCACATGGTGATTCAGCGCAACCTTCCGGTACATGTCTGGGGCTGGGCAAACGCGGGAGAAGCGGTGAGCGTCAGCTTTCGAGGAGATATGAGGGAAACGACCACGGATGAACTGGGCAAGTGGAGTGTTTTTCTGTCTCCGGGAAGTGCCGGTGGGCCTTTTGTTCTGACGGTCAAAGGCGAGAATGCGACGAGGTTGGACGATGTACTGGTGGGCGATGTATGGCTGGCCAGCGGGCAATCGAATATGGAGTTCGAGATGCGCAAAGCATCGACAGCAGCCACCGATTTACCGAAGGCGGAGAATTCGCAATTGCGCCTGATGATTGTGAAGAAGAAGGCGGCAGAGTATGGGCAGGAGGACTTAGACACTTCGGCAGCTTGGGCCGTTTCCTCTCCTGAGACGGCGCGAGAATTTTCCGCCGTGGCATGGTATTTCGCGAGGGATATTCAGCAGCAGGAACGGGTGCCGATCGGCGTGATTGATGCGACATGGGGAGGCACTTTAGCGGAGTCGTGGACGAGGGAGGCGGCCATCGCCGAAGATGCCGCGCTTGCTCCAGTGTTTGCGTCACGCGGCCACATGGAAGACAGACGGGCGGAGGCGCTTCGAGAGGAAACGTTACGACCCAAGTTGATTACGGATGCAAGAGCGAAGGGGCTTCCCGAGCCAAAATTTCCGTGGAATCCTCCGATGAACATGTGGGCGCCAGGCATGTTATATAACGGCATGATCGCGCCGCTTACACCTTTCCCGATCAAAGGCGTGATCTGGTACCAGGGAGAGAGCAACAGCGCGATTGATCGCGCGCCGAGCTATGAGCGGCTATTCAAAACACTGATTGAGGACTGGCGAGGGCAATGGCAGATTGGCGAGTTCCCTTTTCTCTATGTGCAGATTGCAAATTTTGCGTCGACACCTTTGGAGGTATGGGCGCCCATTCGTGAGGCGCAGCGTAAGACGCTGTCGTTGCGGAATACGGGCATGGCGGTCACCATCGACATCGGCAATCCTGACGATGTCCATCCGACCGACAAGCTGACGGTGGGAAGGCGTTTGGCCCTTGCAGGACGAGCGATTGCGTATGGCGAAGCAGTCGAATACTCTGGCCCGATGTTTCGGCAAGTGACGACGGAGGGTTCTGCACTTCGCGTCTGGTTTGATCATGCCGAGGGTTTGAAAACCGAGAGTGGTTCATTGACGGGATTTGAGATCGCCGGGCAAGACGGCGTATTCGCGCCCGCGGAAGCAAAGATCGACGGGGAGACCGTGGTGGTCAGCGCCTCTTCCCTCAAAACTCCGAAGGCCGTGCGATATGGCTGGTCGAATAGCCCGGAGTGTCATTTGTACAATCGTGCCGGACTTCCTGCGTCTCCATTCGCGTCCCCTCGATAGCGAAAAAGGTCTGTCTCTCAGGGCCTCGAATCGTGTCTCCGAAGAGTAGCCGTCGCGGGAGCTTTTTTGCTCTGCAACGCATCTTGTGCTACTTTGAAAGTCTGATGACTTTGACCACGCAGATGCGGAGTTGTTGTTGTGCCACCCCGGCGCACGCACTCTGCTGTTGTTGCTGCTCCCTTTCGTAGTCATTCCATTCGGACACTCGACCCGATAAGGCAATTCTTCAGTAAGTAATTTTGGAGAACAAGAAGTTGGGCTTCCCTTCCTTCATCCGTGGATTGTTTGAGCGCGCCGGTATTGCTACGGCTTGCACTCGCGCCTGTTGTTGTCGCTGATTCTTCGTATCCTTCTTACTTCCGACAACAATCCCAGCCTTACTTCGGAGCACTTATGCAAGTGTTTGATTTGTTACTTCGCCGCAGTGTCTTGTTTCTCGCACTCTCCGTCTTTGGTACTGTTTCTGTGAGTTTTGCGCAGCAGGTAGGTGGCAGCATCGAGGGAGAGATTATTGATGCTGGAAACGCCACCGTCGATCGAGCAAAGGTGTTGATTCTCAACGAGGAAACGGGCGGCCAACGTAGCCTGGTCACGGGTGCGAGCGGGGCCTTTGCGGCGCCATCTGTCGCGGTGGGCCGATACACCATTTTGGTCACGCATGAGGGTTTTGCGCCGCTCAAGCGGACCGGCATTGTTGTGACGGTGGGGCAAAGCGTTCATGTTCATCTTGCGCTGGCTGTGGGTAGCGTAGAACAGGTTGTTACCGTGGCGGATACGCCGGCTACCGTGGACACTTCGACGCAGCAGTCGCAGGGGCTCATCAATGAAGTCCAGGTCAAGGAGTTACCGCTGAATGGACGCAGCTTCGATCAGCTTCTGCAGCTCAACCCTGCCTCGGTGAGTTACACAACGCAGAGGTCGGGCGGCGTGGGGACTTCGAATTCCTCGGTAGGCAACATGTTCTCGATATCCGGCAGGCGTCCACAGGACAATGTCTTTCTCTTGAATGGCATTGAGTATACTGGCGCATCGCTGATCAACGTGACGCCCGGAGGTACGAGCGGACAGTTGCTGGGAGTGGAGGCGGTCCGGGAATTCAATGTAGTGAGCGATTCGTATGGCGCCAACTACGGAAAGCGGTCGGGCGCGCAAGTCTCTATCGTCACGGCTTCCGGGACCAATCAGCTTCATGGATCATTGTATGAATTTCTGCGGAACAGTGCGCTTGACGCTCGCAACTACTTTGACCAGGCGCAGATTCCGGCGTTCCAACGTAATGATTTCGGAGCGGCGGCGGGTGGGCCGTTGCGCAGCGACAAGCTCTTTGTTTTCGCAAACTATGAAGGCTATCGGCAGCATCTTGGATTGAGTGACGTCACGTTTGTTCCAGATGCGGCAGCTCGCGCCTCAGCGGTGGCCAGCGTGCAGCCCCTGCTGGCTTTGTGGCCGGTTGGAACGAAGGAGTTGGGAGACGGTATCGCCGAAGCATTTTCGAATCCGTCACAACATGTACGAGAAGACTTCGGGACGTCGCGAGTGGATTCGAATCTGTCTGCGAAGGATTTGCTGTTTGGGGTGTACACGGTCGATGACAGTGACGCCACGACTCCGTCCAGCAATCCATACTCGTCGATATACGAACGGCTCAGAGAACAAGTATTGAGCGGGCAAGAGCAACACGTTCTATCGGCAAGTCTGCTCAACACGGCTCGATTTGGATTCTCGCGGGCGGCATTTCACTTCGACAGCATTGTGGACGGATCGGTCGCGGGGTGGTCAGGCAACGGGCCGGTGGGAGCAATCGTGATTGCCGGTAGCACTGCATCCAATGGGGCGTCGCAGATAACGCTGGCAGGGGCAAATACAGGAAGCAACAACGACACGGTGCGAAACCTGCTGACCTTTGACGACCATGTGTATTGGACGCGCGGACGCAACCAGATTGAGGCGGGTGTCTGGCTGCAGCACTTGCAGTCGAATGACTTCCTCGCACAGAATCAATATGGTCAGGCGTCCTTTTCGACACTCGCCGCATTCGAGGCAGGGACGGTCTCGAAGTACACCATCGTTGCCGATCCGACAGAAATGGCCTGGCGCTCCTTATTTACTGCTGGATTTGTCGAAGATGCCTGGAAGGCGACTCCGCGGCTTGAGGTACGGGTTGGATTGCGCATCGAAGGGACCGATGGATGGAACGAAGCGCATAACCGAGCTTCGAACTACACATTCAGCAATGGCGTGCTGAATACCACTCCGGTAACTGGTGGATCTGCCTTGTCGGTGAACCGAGCCAAGCTACTGCCGGAGCCTCGGGTGGGTATCGCCTGGGATGTTTTCGGCAATGGCAAGACGGCGCTGAAGGGCAGCTTTGGTGTTCACTATGCATTGCTTGACACGCTTGATTATCGTCTGGACCAGACAGCGCCTTACAACACCACACTCTCCTTCAGTAATACGACCGTAGACAAACTGCCACAACTTTCATCGAGTGCCGCGACGGGAGCTCTTGTCTCGCCCAGCAATGTGCAGCGCGACATCAACACTCCTGCGGTATTGGCCTGGACTGTGAATGTTGAACAGGAAATCGCGCCGCTGACAACGCTGACAGTTGGCTACGTTGGCTCCCATGGGTATCACCAGATCCTTTCGGAAGACCAGAACACTCCTGCATCGATTGTTTGCCCTTCGGCAGCTTGCCCTGAAGGTGTTGCGGCAGGAACCATCTACTATCCAACTACCAAATTGGCAAATCAAGCCCTCGCGAATTCAACATCGTGGGTATCGGAAGGAATCAGCAATTACAGCGCGCTGGAGGTGGATGTGCGCCACCAGTTATCTCACAGTTTTCAATTGCGCGGGGTTTATACGTGGTCAAAGAATCTCGATGATGGTTCTGCATGGAATACAAGCGTGTCATCGAATACGCCGGCTTTTGTTTCTTTCCCCGGGAATCCCAAAACTGATTATGGACTGGCGGCTACAAACATCACGCACGCGGCAGCAATCAACGGGACATGGGACATTCCCGTGGGGCATGGCCGAGCTATCTTTGCGAATGCCTCTCCATTCGCGCAGAGGCTTGCTGGAGATTGGACATTGAGCGGAATCGTAAGCCTGCAGAGTGGCTTTCCTTTTTCCCCGCAACTCGGCTACAACCCAACGGGTAACGGCGACTCTCGCAATCCGGCGCGTCCGGAACTTAATCCACATTTTCACAGCGCACCCTATGCGAGAACGGTTTCGCAGTGGTTCAATCCCGAGGCGTACTTGGCGCCGATCCCAGGGACTTTTGGAAATGCAGCAAGAGACTCGCTCTCAGGGCCAGGGTTGAGGGACGCGGACATATCGCTGGTGAAAGCAATCTCACTGCGCGAGCGTCTGCGTGCACAGTTTCGCGCTGAATTATTCAACGTACTGAATCACTCGAACTTTACTACGCCCAATGCTGTCGTCTTCAGCACGGGCCCCACGCCCTCAAAGCCGCTGACTTCAGCGGAGGTCTCCCCGACTGCTGGAGTTGTGACAGCAACGGCGACCACATCGCGGCAGGTTCAGTTTGCGTTGAAGGTTCTCTTTTGAGGAATTGATTCGTTCTATTGATTTCCTGAGGCTGCTCAAGGCAGGTACGATTTGCACTCAACCCACAACTTTGCTACGCTAAGACTTCCTATGACGAGCGCTTGCCCAAGCCGGTTCTGTTGTTGCCTGTCGAATATTTTCGACGGGTGTATGAACTAGTCTCTGATTCCCCACTCCATCATCAGAAGACGCACCCGAGCTGAATAGCCGGTGTCGCGTTCCATTGCATTGGCCTTCAGCCTTCCCACTGAAAGGTCGTGCATGCCGGTCATCGATGCTGTTCCCCCCTTACTATCGCCGAGCCAAGAAAGTGTGGCCGCGCCGCGCCTTAGCCACTTGAAGCTGCTCGAGGCCGAGAGCATTCACATCCTGCGTGAGGTGGCGTCCGAGTTCGAACGCCCCGTCATGTTGTACTCGATCGGCAAAGACTCCTCGGTGATGTTGAGGCTGGCGCAGAAAGCTTTTCATCCGGCGCCAATTCCCTTCCCGCTGCTGCACGTCGATACCGGATTCAAGTTTGAAGAGATGATTCGGTTCCGCGATGAAATGGCTCGATCCGTTGGTGCGGAGCTGCTGGTGTGGCGCAATGAGACTGCGATTGCGGCCGGGACGAATCCTATTGCACTGGATACCAAGCGATGCTGCGGGCTGTTGAAAACGCAGGCTCTGCTGGATGGGTTGCGGCACCACAAATTCGACGCGGCGTTTGGCGGAGCCAGGCGGGATGAGGAGAAATCGAGAGCCAAGGAACGCATCTATTCCTTTCGCGACTCGGCAGGCCAATGGGATCCGAAAAACCAGCGACCAGAGCTTTGGAATTTGTATAACGCGCGGGTTCACCCAGGCGAGAGTATCCGCGTCTTTCCGCTTTCGAATTGGACTGAAATGGATGTTTGGCAGTACATCCATGAAGAGCGTATTCCCGTGGTTGACCTATATTTTGCGAAGGAACGCCCTATGTATGTGCGAGGAGACGCGTTGCTGCCGATCGAGCAAGAGTTTGTCGCGCGTCTGGGCGAGAAGCCGCAGATGGTCAAGTCGCGACTGCGATCTCTGGGATGTAGTCCATGCACTGGGGCGATACGGTCTGATGCCGCGACGATTCCGGACATCATCGCCGAGCTAGTGTCGTTTCGATCGTCGGAGCGAGCGAATCGCGTGATCGACCACGACCAGGAAGGCTCGATGGAACTCAAGAAACGTGAGGGTTACTTTTGATGGCGACATTGACCCGCGCAAGCTTCTCAATCGAAGACTTTCTAGCCGAAGAACGCGGAAAGGATCTGTTTCGTTTCTCAACGGCAGGCAGTGTCGATGACGGCAAGTCTACTCTGATCGGACGGCTGCTGTATGACACGCATTCGGTGTATGAGGACCAGGTTCGTTCTATCGAAGGCAAAGGTACGACCGCTCCCGGGCAAATTGATTTCGCTTTGTTGACAGATGGTCTTCGCGCAGAGCGTGAACAAGGCATCACCATTGATGTCGCGTATCGCTATTTTGCGACGGCGCGCCGCAAATTCATCATTGCGGACACTCCAGGGCATGAACAATACACACGCAATATGGCTACGGGGGCTTCGACCGCGGACGCTGCGGTTGTCCTCATTGATGCGAGCAAAGGAGTGCTGCTGCAGTCGCGGCGCCATGCTTATATCGCTTCTCTGTTGAGGGTGCGACATGTACTGGTCGCGGTCAACAAGATGGACCTGGTGACCTACGACAAGGCGTTATTCGATCGAATCAAGAGCGACTTCGCTCGTTTGCTTGGCGAAATTGCCGTTGACACGGGAAACCCGGTGGAGGCGATCTTTGTTCCGGTAAGCGCCCTTGCAGGGGACAACATCGTGTTTCGATCGAAGCGTATGCCGTGGTATGACGGACCGTCCCTGTTGGGGTTACTGGAAGACTTACCGGCTGCGGAAGAAACGCGCACGTTCCCTTTTCGATTCCCAGTGCAGCGAGTGATCAGGCCGGACCAGCATTTCCGCGGATTCGCCGGCCAGATCGCAGGCGGCACTGCGAGGGTCGGTGATGAAGTGGTGGTGCTCCCTTCCCGACGCAGAGCTGTGATTGCGCGCATCGTCACCTTCGATGGAGACATTGAAGAGGCTCATGCACCCTTGTCTGTGACGCTGGTGCTTGACCAAGAACTTGATATCAGCCGAGGCGACTTGATCGTGGCTGCCGACAACCATGCAGAGATGACCAGAAACATTGAGGCCGCACTCGTGTGGATGGATGAGCAGCCGCTGGCACGAGACCGTCGTTATTTGCTCAAGCACACCAGCCACGCCGTTCCGGCCGTCATCTCGACGATTCAATTTCGCACAGACATTGCGACGTTAAAGCGGGAAGCGGCCGATATGCTGCACCTGAATAATATCGGCGTCGTTTCGATTCAGCTTTTGCAGCCGACGGCCGTGGACTTGTATAGCGAAAACCGAAGCATGGGTGCTTTCGTGCTCATCGATCCTGCCAGCAATCGCACTGTGGCTGCGGGAATGATCACAGCTACCGCAAATAAGGTTGGGGATGCAAGTGACGAGGCGACAGATGCCGGCATAGCAGTCGATCGCCTCGAGAAGATGGCGCGGTGGGGTCACCACGGCGGTGTGCTGCAATTGACCGGCTCCAAAGAGATCATCAACAGGATTGAACGCACGCTGTTTGTCGATGACTGCTTCGTCACGCGAGTCGAGCGCCATGAGCTATTCCTTGCAGGGGAAGCGAAGAGCTTTGCAGCATTCACGGAATGGGCGGTTCGTTCCGGCATCCTCATGCTGGTTGTTCAATCTACGAACGATCGTGATTGCCTGGTTGAGGTAGATGGGCACGCAATGACTTTGAAGCCAGAAAATGAATCGCAACTCATGCCCGCGTTGAACGAATTATTGAATCGCGCTGGAATTCTGGTGACATCTCGAAAGGCAGACAAACAATGAGCAGTGTCGACGTAACACCTCAGATTCACGCCGAGATTGAGAACAAGCTGACAGGGGTCCGTCATTTCCTGGCGAGGGAGATATCTCAGCAAGGCGATACCTGCCTGACATGCAGCTTCCAGGCAGAGGATGTATTGCTGGCTAAGCTGGCTCTTGAGATAGATCCAAGTATCGCTGTTCTTTTCCTCGATACGGGGTATCACTTCAAGGAGACCTACGTTTACCGCGACAAGATCGCTGCAGAGTGGAAGCTGAATCTGATCAACTTGATTCCCGAGAAAACGGTCGCGGAACAGGAGTCCGTCCATGGCTTCCTATATCAAACGGCCCCCGATCAGTGTTGCAAGATGCGTAAGGTTGAACCGCTATTCAAGGCTGTCGGTGAGTATCGCGTGTGGCTGACGGGGTTGCGTCGTGAACAAGCGAAAAGCCGCACGGCACTGGAGGAATCGGCGCTTTTCACATTGCCGGCAGGCAAGCAGATCCTAAAGCTTGCTCCGCTTGCCTCGTGGACGACACGTGATGTCTGGTATGCCTGCGGCGAGTTGTCGATTCCGCTTTTGCCACTTTACGAGCGCGGCTTTTCTTCGATTGGCTGCGAGCCATGCACCTCTCTCCCATCCGATCCGAATGACCCTCGCTCGGGACGCTGGGCCGGTCGCAAAGTTGAATGCGGCATTCACATTGAAGCAGCACCGGCGAGATAAACGAAGGGCTGAAATGCCGTACTTTCTTGGATTCATGATTGCGTTCTTCATCGCGCTGACAGGTGTGGGCGCGGGCACGATCACAGTGCCGGTTCTGATACTGTTCCTGAATGTGCCGGCACCGACCGCTGTCAGTATTGGGTTAACGTTTTCCGCTGCCGTCAAGCTGATCCTGGCGCCAGCTCAGATCGTGCGTCGCAACGTCGCATGGAGAACGCTTGGCTTGATGCTGATGGGCGGTTTGCCCGGCGTGTCGATTGGATCGCTTGTCTTGAGGCATCTGGTGACGACTGGTTCACAGAACCTTTTAAATGCTCTTCTTGGAGCAATTCTTGTCTTGACGGCAAGTTGGCAGATTTTTGTCTCTGTTCGGCCCCTCAGGAACAGTGCGATTACGATCGATCACAGTCGCTGGTTGCCGTGGCTGATGCTTCCGGTTGGCGCCGAGGTGGGGTTTTCTTCGGCCGGAGCGGGCGCGCTGGGCAGCGCCGCACTTCTG
>Ga0182030_10019850_pt1 | contig 12743 bp, 12 predicted proteins | sample 812S3MmetaG_FD_121299 | JGI IMG/M metagenome (GOLD analysis project Ga0182030, IMG submission 121299) | Permafrost microbial communities from Stordalen Mire, Sweden - 812S3M metaG (Illumina Assembly) | ecosystem: Environmental > Terrestrial > Soil > Wetlands > Permafrost | place: Sweden... | reverse complement strand
ATTACCCGAACAGCCACACACCCCGGCCTGCGGCCACCCCTCTTGAGAGGGGAAATAAAACAGCTGTTCATTGCGAAGCCTTTTCCCATAATAAATTTTAGAAAAAAGGCTGTGGCAATCTTCCGTTGTGTCTTTCAGGGTAGTGTGCCGTAAAGACACAACGGAAGATTGCCACAGCCAATAACTCTTTTATTTTTTACGGGAATTGGCTTCGCAATGACATCTGTTTTATTATTTAAAGCCAGTCCGGGCCTATCTTGGTTTCAAACAGGTCAAGCCAGTTGGGGTTATCTTTTTCAATCAGGTCAATTTTCCTTTTTCGTGAACCTGCTTTGATTTGCTTTTCGCGGGCAATGGCATCATTGACATCGGCAAAGCGTTCGTAATAAAGTAGTTTATTAATGTTGTATTTGGCTGTAAAACTATCGGGGTAATTTTTTGTGCGGTGTTGAATGCATCTGTTTTCAAGTTCGCTGGTGACACCGGTATAAAGGACAGAATTGCCTTTGTTCGTCATGATATAAACATAATAGGTTTGAAATACCAGTCCGATATTGTCTACCCTTGCCATGTAGCGGAAATTTGTATTTAAATATAAAAGAGTGGCTGTCATTGCGAAGCCTTTTCCCGCAATAAATTTTAGAAAAAAGGCTGTGGCAATCTTCCGTTGTGTCTTTACGTGTAGTGTGCTGTAAAGACACAACGGAAGATTGCCACAGCCAATAACTCTTTTATTTTTTTACGGGAATTGACTTCGCAATGACATTGTTTTATTTAATGCACCACCACCACTTTTTTTGCCGCAAGCTGGGCACCGGTGGTTTTATCTGTTACACGTAAAAAATATACGCCGGGGGCCAGGGTTTCGGTATCAAAAATATCTACCTGTTGCGTTTGTTTAGTAGCCATAACCTGCCCACTTACAGTTAGCAAATCAAACTCATAATTACCTTGCGCACCCATTTCAACATATGCATATTTATCAGCCGGGTTAGGTAAAACCCTTAACGAATTTGAAATAGTTTGCTGGGCAACTCCTGTAGGAATTGTATCGCAACCGCTGCCGACTAAAGATCCTAATTTATAATTAATAAGGTTTGGCAAGCTGAGAGCGTTTTGGGTTAGTGTGGGCTGACCACCATAAACAAAGCCAGCGCTATCTCCCTTTAAATCCGGGTGATTAACAACGTGTAGTGCTTTCAACCCTCCATTCCATGTACTCCCATATAATTTTCCGTTTTCCGCTGTTTGAAGCATATCTATGCCAAAATAATCGGTACTATCGCCCAAAAACAATTGAGATGAATCCTGTATATTAGTTGCCCATAAATCATATTGCACGAGATTACTCGGATTGCTAACATAAAGAAACTGACTGCTGGGAGAAAACTCCAACGAATAGCAGCCAAAAATGGTGTCTTGGTTAGGGAAAAAACCCGCCACCTCATTCAGAATGACTGGGTTACTGAACTCCCCGCTACAGCGATCAAAATCCATTACTAAAATTGGGGCACCCGCAAAAATGCAGGTCGCATACTTGCTTCCATCTTCAGAGAATTCCCCTGTAGCGACATCATATCCAATGGGGAAAATCGGGCCAATATTCTGCAAATAAGGGCCAATAATACTATCGGGGGTAATAAGAAATTTGTAAAAAGTATTATTATTCGATCCTCCCATCACTAGCCAATAGTCTCTACCATTTGCATGCTTGCATGCCGTCATTCCACCTTCCCTTAACTCTGCACTATTTAGAATAGGCATATTTTTTTTAATCACAGATCCTTGGCCATTATTGCCCTGCTTATCAATTAGCGAATAATAAATAGTCGAAGGCCTTAAACTGTCCGGCGCATCATTGGAAAAATGAAAAAGATAATAGTAGCGAGAACTGCCTGGCTGCGGAATAAATAAAGCTGCCTGATTAATATTCAAACCATCAACAGTATAATAGCCAGTATAGGGACAAGGATTGAGTCCTGACCCATTTTCCAAGATACTATCTACCCCGCAAATACTGATTCCGTTAGTATAATATAGTAAGTTTCCCTCCTCATCACAAATGCTCGCATTTGTCACTGTAAAGTATTCAAGTGTGGGTATGCTATAAACACCTATTGTATCAGCGGCCCGAAAATCCAATACAGACTCATCGTACCCTAGCGCCCACTGCGCATCATACAACTGCCCATACGAATAACTCCAGCAAAACAAACACACTATGGTTACAAACTTTTTCATTACACAGTTTAGTGTTACACCTCCAACCTCGTCAACACCTTCCACAAACTCAGTTTTAACCGGTCGCTAAATCTACGGTCAAAGTAAAATTCTTTCTTTTTCAGGTTGTCGCGGTAGTGTTTTAAGGTTTCAATGTAGGTGCGGTAGTAGTTGAACAAAATACCATCGCTGCCCTTTACAATTTCGCGGATGGTGTTTTCGTTAAAATGGATAAATACAATATCATACTTGCCGTCAATGAGTACGCGGTGGTCAACAATTTCGCGGCGGCATATTACGGCGTTCCATCCTGCTACGTTGCAGCCTTTATGGCGTAAAATTAAAGCGGTGGGTTCAATAATGGGTACAATATCCAGGTACTTCTGGTCATCAAACATGCCCCGGAACGAGTTTTTTTCGCAGCGGTATAAACAGCAATCGGCCCACCATTGCAGGGTGTTTAGGGCAGTCTTGTTGGCACCCACAAAACCTGCGTTATAAAGCCCTATACGGAAGTTTGCTTCCAGCCAGTTTTGGTTTTGGTTGGGGTCGTTTTGATAGTAATGGGGGGTAAGTAAAAATGAGTGTGTATTCAACAGGCCGAAAAGAAAAGCGTAGTCGGAAAAAAAGTAAAGGTCGTTATCCAGGTATATAAGGCGTTCGTTGCCGGTTTGGGTAAGCAGGTATTTCATCAGCACCGGTTTTAAGCTCCAGCGCAGTTTGTCTTTGTTGCGCCGGTACTTGCTTATTATTTCTTTGGCGCTTTGTTGGGCTTCTATATCACTCAGTTTAAAAAACCGGCAGTTTTCAAAATTGTAATCAGTGTTATCATCAATCACCAGTACGTTCAGTAAAAAACCATGCCCCTGGTTTTTAAGCGATTCGGCGAGCGCGTAAACCTTGTATAAATGGCTAAGGGTGGTAATGGTGCAAAACTGGTGTATCATGCTTCGGGCAGCGGTTCTGCCGTAAAGCTATCTTTATTCATTATCAAATTCAAAAGCGGCCCCGTCATAAAAGTGGTAATAATTGCCATTAACACCATTAAGGTAAATATGGGGCCTGAGATAACGCCGAGGTCGTAACCGATGTTCAGGGCAATCAACTCCATCAGGCCGCGGGTATTCATTAAAATGCCCAGCATGATTGAATCGCGCCATTTAATTTTACTAAACCGCGCGGCTATAACCACACCGCCCATTTTGCCGCTAACTGCTACCAAAAGCACCAGCGTAAATACGCCCCATAGGTAACCGCTGTTTAAAAGCCCGAGCTGCGTTTTTAAACCGGTGAGCGCAAAAAATATAGGCAGCAGCAAAACAGTGGTAAAGTCTTCAAATTTTGTTTTAACCGGCGATTTAACCTTAATCTCAACGGGCATAATTAAGCCCGCTATAAACGCCCCAAACACTGCATGAACGCCCAATACATCGGTGGTTATAGCCGATAAAAGTAAAATAGCTACCACAAAGGTTATTCCCGGAATATCAGGTTTATCGGTATGAAATAACAAAGTGTGGTACTTCTGCAAAAGGGGCCTTACCACATAAAACATAATCAGGATAAACAAAAGCACCAGCAACAACGATATGATAGAAGTAGTAACCGAGGTTGATTTAGCCACTGCAATTATTAAGGCTAAAACAGACCAGGCCGTTACGTCTTCAATAGCAGCACTGGCAATGCTAACGGTGCCTACCATGGTACCACTTAGTTTTTTTTCTTTTACAATGCGTGCCAGTACCGGGAAAGCGGTTATGCTCATAGCTACCCCTATAAACAAAGCAAAGGGCAGAAAGCCTATGCCAACGGGGCAAAAATCCTGGTACAGAAACAGGCTTAAAAACATGCCCAGTGTAAACGGAAACACAATACCCGCATGGCCAATAAGGACAGCGGCTGATGCCTTTGAGCGCAGCTTGCCCAAATCAATTTCCATACCCACTAAAAACATATAAATAATAAGGCCCAGCTGGCTTAATGATTGCAGCCTGCCCAGCGATTCGGGCGGAAAAAGAAAATGGCTGGCACCAGGTGCAAGCCAACCTAATAAGGATGGGCCCAGCAGGATACCGCCAATAGTTTCACCCATAACTGCAGGCTGCCCTATAAAGCTGAAAACGTAAGCCGTAATACGCGAAACCAGCAGTATAACCACAATTTGCAGTATAAGCAGACTGGTTGGTTGTTTTAAGTTTTGAATGCCCTGGCCAACTAATGATTCGAAAAAAGTGGGGTTGCGGTAAAAGTTTTGGGGCAGTGAGGAGTTTTGGGGGATATTGATGTGGTCGTTGATGGCAAGCACCAGCATTAACATGAGCAAACCGGCTACGGTAAGAAAGAAAAAAGAAGCAATGGTTTTTTTCATACTTAAACCGGGGTTGGGGTTGATTCTAAGTAAAAATATTATTTCTGTCGGTAAAATAACATGGGCGGAAATTAAAACAAAAATGCCCGAAGCAGGCAATCCGCTTCGGGCATTTGATTAAGACTTTATTATTGTTATTGTTTTTCTACCGTGGTGGTTCCGTTTTTGGTTACTGATTTTAAACCACTGCAATTGCCGGGGTTACCGTAATCAACATATTGGGTGGCCTGACCGGTTACGCTGATTGTTTCAGTTCCCTGGATATAAAAGTTACATCCCGGGGTTTTTGCATTTTTAATCAAGGCAGAGGTTATAACTAAACCGCCCGTTTTACCGGTAGATACGCCTGCAAGAATTGATCCTGTAATACTGAACTGCCAGTTAGATGCAGGTGATGAGAATTCGCCGGCCAGCCATTCGTTGCTGTAGTTTACATTCATAGTATCCGTTTCGGTTGAGGAAGTGGCGATGATGGTTCCTGTTTCGGTAATTACCTGGTTACCGTTACCATTAGGTCCGGTGTTTACAAAACTTACGCTGCCGTTTATGGTGGCGGCATTGATTGAATAGTTCTGGTAAGTAATGGTGATGGCACTGTTAACCAACCTGATATCTGTACTGGAATAAGTAAGGCTTACCACACCGGCGCGGGTTTTTCCATCGCTTCCTACACAACCTGTTGTTCCGTAATTATAGGTTACTGTATATGGCTTGTTGGCGGTATCGTAAGTTATGGTGGCGCAGCCTGAGCTATCAGGCCCTTTTGGAAGCAAGCCCTTTTGGGTACTGCTGTTTGTGAAAAGAATGTTGCTGGTTTCCTGCAGCACTAAACTTGAATTAGCATCTATATTGCCGGCAGTGTTTACGCTGGTGGGGGTTTTAGGTTTTATGCTTTCTTTCTGGCACGAATTAAGCGTTACCGCAGTAATAAGCGCCATAAAAAATATTGAAAGCAAAGTGACTTTAGTAAGCGATTTGGTTTTCATCTGTTCTGTATTTAAATATTTTATTGTGTAAAGTACTTTACGCATGGCATACAAAAAGGTTGCATTGTTATATAAAAGCTATACGATGCAAATACCCGTTTTGTCTCCACAATTCATTGATTTAAACAGCACCGGCGATATTGTGCTGTAAATGATGAGGATATTAAGGAAGCAAGTTTCTGTTTGAGCAAACAAGGGGCGCTTTTGTTTATTGCAAAATGTAAGCATTTGTGCTAATTACCGGGCACGGATATTTTTATTCACACTTATGCGTTTATCTGCAGGTGCCGGAAGGGGTCAGATTTTGCCATGGGGAAAAAAGCAAAAAGCCTGAAGCCGTTTTACCGCTTCAGGCTTTTTGCTTAATTAGCTGTGCTTATTATTGATTTTGTGTAACAGTAACTCCATTTGTTGTTACCGCTACCTGTCCGCTGCACGAGCCCGGGTTGCTGTAATCGTAGTACGAATATTGCTCGCCCATAGGTGTTTTTGTAACTGTATACTGGGTACCCTGGATGTAATAGTTACAAGCATTGGTGGTTTTAGCATTTTTAAGCAGCGGGGTGGTTATAACCAGGCTATCCATTTGGCCTGCGGTATAAGTGCTGGTCCAGCCGCCGGTAACTGAAAACTGCAGATTTTGTTCCGGAGAAGAGCTTTCGCCGGCTACCCACTCATAAGCAAAACTGCCATTTAGGGTATCTGTTGAAATTTGCTGCGGTGCAAGCTTGGTAAATAATGCAGTTTCTAAAAACACAAGGTTACCGCGTCCGTTTGTTCCGGTATTGGTAGCGCTGATAGTACCGTTAAAAAGAGTACCATTGATGCTGTAATTTTGCATGGTAGCCGATATTACGTTATTTACAACCCTGATATCCTGGACGGCGTAATTAATTACTACTACACCCGAGCGCACCTTGCCATCGTTGCCTATACAGCCGCTGCCGTAATTATAGGTGATAGAGTTTGGCTTATCAATGGTATCCGTAACTATAGTTACGCAACCGTTTGAATCAACACCACCGGGAACCAGCCCTTTTTGGTTTTTCTTCATCGAAAATACGATGCTGTTAATGTCATTAACCAACAGAGCAGTAACTGCAGGGGTATTGGCTTCGCCGTTTGATTTGGTGTTGCTGTTTACAACCTTGGGGTGGATGCTTTCTTTCTGACACGAGTTAAGTGTTACTGCCGTAATAACCGACAGAACAAAGATTGAAAGTAAGGTGGCTTTTGTTATGGATTTGGTTTTCATTTTATTTGATTTTAGAATTTGTTTTTGTCCCTGACTTTACGCGATGTTGTAAAAAAGGTTGCGTTTATGCCTTTAAATGCGCACACACATTGCGATTTGTGACATAAAAGGAATCACATTTTAAACCATATCTTATTGTAAATGAGAGTCATTACATATAATCGGCTTTGTCATGTTGAAATGCTACAATGCGTAGGTTGTATCTGACAAGTTGTATATACAATAGGCTGAACCTAAATACAGGTTAACGCAACTAACGCGAAGCAAACACACGCAGAGAGCCGCAAAGAATGTCAAATTGCTTTGCGCTTCTTATATAATATAGAATATAGGCTGTTGAATTAACGAATAGCTATTTGCTATCCTTTATTTTGTAAAGCCGGTATTGATGCAGGGGCGCATCTGTTGGTGTAAACTTATCCCTAACCGGTTGGTTGGGTTTAGCAATATAGTATTGACAGGTGTCTTTATCGCTAAACGAAATTTCATCATACCGCATCATATAGCACCTGAAACTCCAGTCCCTCCACATAACATCCGGGGTTACACTTATAAAAGAGTTTCGGGGCACCAGTTTTTGGATGGTGTAAACATCGTGCAGCATTTCTTTATCGCGCATTATTTTTCAGGCAAAAACGGTTGTGGTAGCAACGCCAGCTATTAAAGCAAGCCCGGCAAATATGGTAATGCCGTTTTTTAGTTTGTGTTGTTGATTTAACTGGTTGAAAGCATTGTTAAGCCCATCGGCTATTAATAATGCCCATGCAATGGCAAACATGGGCAGCGCCGGAATAAAATAAAAATTGCGCTGCACCAGCGTAACCATTAAAGGCAGCGACCCGGCAAAACCAAGTAACAGAAAGAGTATAAAATAACCCTTATTGATTTGGTTGCTTGCTTTTTTGGTTTTGTAAATAAGCAATGCCAATGCTGTAAGTATAAGCGGGGGAAGCTGCTCGGTAAACAAGCCGGTAAGGATGTAGAAATGGCTGTTCTCGGTTGGGTCATCGGATATTCGTTTTAGCATGCGGCCGAAAAACCAGGTTTGCAGGGCCTGGTTTGCAGCATTGTTTTGTAAAACCAGCCATACTATAATTGTTATAATAGCTACAGCCCCAAACGTGTAAACAACAGCCCGGATGAAATTTATTTTTCGAACCGAAAGGCAGTAAATAAAAAAAACCCCACGGGAAAAAGGCCCGGCACTCCTTTACAAAACCCTGCCAGCAAAACACTGATGCTGCCCACGTAAAAGCTGACGGAGCGTAGTGCAGAACCGGAACCAATGGTGCAGAGAAAAAAGTAAACTGCGGCCGTTGTAAAAACACCCATGGTGTTTTCCTGTATATCGTTAGTATATGCCCAGAAAACTATGGGCATAATAGTCCATAGTAACACCGGTAGCCACCATAGTTGTTGGGTTGCCTGTGCTTTAAAAAGCTTGCGCCATATCAGCGCTATAAATAAGGCAGTAAGCAAAAATGTAAACAGGCAATAGATACGCTCGGGATAAATATTATTGAACCCGAAAAATCTGAAGAACAGCGATTGAATAAAAAAAACAAGCGGCGGATGTTCGTGAAATGAGTTTAAGCCGGCCACCGAATTTTGCGCCAGCACGGGGTTCCAGAAGGTACCAACGCCCCGGGCCAGGTTGCGCGCTACGGCGGCATATTGAATGCCATCAATAAACATACCGTCCTGAAATAAATTGATGCATAGCAGCCACACCATGGTAGCTGCGGTAAGGACGATAAACGGAAACTGACGAGCGGAAAATGTTTTTTGAATAAAACCCATATTATACAATCGGGCTAAAGTTATATGATTTTGCCATACAGGCGCAACCAGAGGATATGGGGCCGGTTGTAAAAAAGGAACGAGTCTCTAATGGTTTTGTATTTTTGGCCCATGGGCGAAAAAGGAAAGGCAACTATTGATAATTTGAATATGAAGGAAGAAACCGCCGTACTGGTGGGTTTAGTAACGCAGGAGCAAACTGAAGTGCAAACCAAAGAATACCTGGCCGAGCTGGAGTTTTTGGCGCTAACTGATGGGGTAAAAACACTTAAAACGTTTGTGCAGAAAATGCAGCACCCCGATACCAAAACTTATGTGGGCAAAGGTAAGCTGGAGGAGATAAAAGCTTTTTGCGAAGCCCGGGGCGTTGACCTGGTGGTAGTGGACGATGAGATTTCGCCCTCGCAACTGCGCAATATGGAGGAGGTGCTGAAGAAAAAGGTGTTGGACAGGGCCATGCTGATACTGGATATTTTTGCCAACCGTGCCCGTACCGTGCAGGCAAAAACACAGGTAGAACTTGCGCAGTTACAATATATGCTGCCCCGTTTAAAAGGGATGTGGAGCCACCTTGAACGGCAGCGCGGTGGCGCAGGTACCAGGGGTGGCGCAGGTGAAAAAGAAATTGAAACAGACCGCCGTATTGCCTCAAAAAAAATTACCTTCCTAAAAGAGAAGCTGAAGGAAATTGATAAGCAGAATGTAGTGCGCCGCAAAAACCGTGGCGAAATGGTACGGGTTGCACTGATAGGCTATACCAACGTAGGCAAAAGCACTATTATGAATTTGCTGGCGAAAGAAAATGTGTTTGCCGAAAACAAACTATTTGCCACGCTTGATACCACGGTGCGCAAAGTGACCTTTAACGCGGTGCCTTTTTTGCTGAGTGATACAGTAGGCTTTATCCGCAAGCTGCCGCACCACCTGGTTGAAAGTTTTAAATCTACTTTGGATGAGGCGATTGAGGCCGATATATTGCTGCATGTAGTTGATATTTCGCACACTGCTTTTGAAGACCAAATGCGGGTAGTAACCGAAATTTTGAAGGAGCTGCACTGCGAGGAGAAACCGGTGGTGGTTATTTTTAATAAAATGGATTTATATGAGCAAACCCGGTTTGACGAATTTCTGCCAGCTGAAATAAAAACGGGATTATTGAACGAGCTGCAGGAAACCTGGATGGCGCGAACGCACCAAAACTGCATTTTTATTTCGGCCACCAAAAACCGCAACACCGCCGACTTGCGCCAGTTGCTTTTTAAGAAAGTAAAGCAGCTTTACCTGGAGCGCTATCCTTATAAGGCGGGATACTTTAAGACTTATGAGGATTACGAGGGACAGGGGGCCGTGGGAGAGGGTAGTGCTGACAGCACTTCTTAATCACTGGAGTCAAAAAATTTGTTTCGCACGGAGGCACGGAGATAAATACAGAGGAATTCAAAACAATGTATTGAAATGTATTTCCCGGCTGTTAGCTCCGTGCCTCCGTGCGAAACTTTTGGCTGATTTTTAATATTTGCATTCCACAGCCATACCACAAAGTACCAACGGTTTAAAAAATGGTTATACATTAGTAATTTAAACCATAAAATTATGACAACAATTGCAAACGCGCACATAGGCCGCGATCATTATAAAGTAACTATTAACGCCGGCAAAAATGTGGTGATTGCTGATGAGGGTGAAGCCAATGGTGGCAAGGATGAAGGCTTTAATCCTTTCGAGCTATTTATTGCGTCGTTAGGTGCCTGCACCTGTGTTACGGTGCGGATGTATGCTGACAGGAAACAGATGAACCTGGATGAAATAAAGGTTAACCTGGGCCTTGAACGCGATGACGAAAAGAACATAACCAACATTACCCGGCGGATAGAATTTATTGGCAACCTGACTGATGCCGAGCGCAGCCGCTTACTTGAAATTGCCAATAAATGCCCCGTGCATAAAATAATGAGCAACCCAATTAGCATCAATACCCAAATGATAGAATCCTAACGGTTGTTAGTATTTAACGTGAGTTATGGATTAGCGCCGTAACAATTATATTGGTAGCCAACATATTGTATTTTATTGCCGTCTGCTTTAGCTGACGGTTAATGGTTAACCCCAAAATGGCTTTAGCCAAAAGGCACTGTGGCTAAAGCCGTGTTTCTTATCCAGGATCATCCGTCAGCTAAAGCAGACGGCAATAAAGAAGAAAAGAAGCTCACATTCTTTATGGTATTTTTCTATGGTAAAGTTTTTGCAATACATAACGCACATTATGTATTCTTTTACTTGTTGAGCGTAAGCACAATAGTCTCATGCGATTGAAGTGTAAGTGGTAGTTTATCTTTCAGCGTACCAATGTCTGCGTGCTTCCAGACATCATGTGCAATGCAGGCATCTTTTAATCCTAACAGCGATGCTTTCAGGTCGAATTTTTTTTCGCTACCGGTAGTGTTTAAAACTGCTACTGCCATCGCGCCATTGCTTAAATGCTTTAAATAAACCCTTATGCCACCCATTTTGTAAATAGGTTTGGCCTGCTCACCTAAAGCATCCTGATCAATGGCAAGCATCTCTGCATTGGTTAATATAGTGGCCGTTGCTTCATTCATAGTTCGCAGGTCGTTGCTTGCCAAAAGTGGTGCGCTGAACATACACCATAAACTAAAGTGGGTTTGGTATTCAAGGTCTGTCATGCCTTTAAAAACACCGCGACCGGTTGCAAGTCCTTTGCCGTAGTTGCCCACTATAAGCATATCCGGGTCGTTCCAATGGCCGGGACCAGCGTATTTCCATAATGTTTCCTCGCGGTTTAGGGTGCTCTTCAGAGTTGAAAATCCGATGCTTGGAAACTTCCATACATCCATAATATCCGGTGTTGTTCGCCAGTACGAGCCACCAGCCTGCTGCCCCCATTTCCATGGTTTACGAAAGCCCCACTCGCAAATACTGAATACTATTGAGCGGCCGCAATGTTTTAACGCAGTTCCCATTTTGGTGTAACGTTCAATAGCTGTTTTTTGCGATGGGGGGGTATAGCAGTAGTCGTACTTCAACAAATCCATGCCCCATTCGGCATAGGCTTTGGCATCTATCTCCTCGTAAGTATAACCGCCAAATCTTCTTCCGCAGGTCATATTTCCAGCGCACGAATAAATGCCCAGCTTCAATCCTTTCGAGTGAATGTAATCTGAAAGGTATTTCATTCCATGAGGAAATTTTTTAGTATCCGGCACCGGCCGGCCCAGGCTATCGCGGGTATCGGCATGCCAGAAATCATCCATATCAATGTACTCATAACCCAGGTCGCGCATACCTGATTTTACCATGGCATCAGTCATCTCAATAACCATTTTTTCATCCAGGGTTTTGGTAAATACATTCCAGCTGTTCCAACCCATAGCCGGTGTTAAGCAAAGCGTTTCGCCAATAACAATTTTCAAATCTTCTTCCGCTTTTCCTTTAGCATTACTGGCAGTTACTTTCAGGTTATACTCACCCCGGGTAACTAAATTACCGGTAATAATACCTGTTGATGCATCTAACGATAGCCCCTCCGGAAGGCTTTTTATATTGAAAGTAATGGGCCGCTCTCCGGTGGCAGGTACCGTAAAAATAAAAGGTGTGTTGGGATAATTGCCCACCACCTGCGCACCGTGAAAGGCCGGAATGCCCTCAAACAGTACATTTTTATTTTGAGCATAGCAACTTAGCTGAAGCAACAACGCCACTAAAAAAACCAGTGTATTTTTTTGTCTCATATTGGGATTTATGGCGCCAAATATAAATGAATGATGCACGGCTAAGAAAATATTCGGCGGGATGCTATTTGTATTTAGCCTCATAAATCAGATTGGTTGAATAGTTGCTGGATGCATATTAAATTGTCGGTCTACATACAAGTGGTTGGCGGGGACGCCAAACCACGGGGTACCCGGTTTGGCGTCCCCGCCAACCGGTGTTCGGAAGAAACTTAGATGTGCCTTTACGGCCAACGTCCAGACCCCTTCCGTCCCCGAAGCGGGGAAACCAAGGCAGAAATGCAGACCCAAAAGGCGAAGCGGTTCTCCCGTTTCTGGAGTTAGAGGGTTTGCGTAGATGCATTTTGAATCTTCCGAACAGCTAT
>Ga0182030_10019848_pt1 | contig 12744 bp, 8 predicted proteins | sample 812S3MmetaG_FD_121299 | JGI IMG/M metagenome (GOLD analysis project Ga0182030, IMG submission 121299) | Permafrost microbial communities from Stordalen Mire, Sweden - 812S3M metaG (Illumina Assembly) | ecosystem: Environmental > Terrestrial > Soil > Wetlands > Permafrost | place: Sweden... | reverse complement strand
TGAGCGTGAGTCCAACCGTGCAGCTGGCGCCCGGCGCAAGCGTGGGAGTCAGGCAGGTCGAAGACGGATCGATCGCGTACGGCGTGCCGGCGGTCACCTTGACCGATGCGATGCTGAGCGTTGTCGATTGGTTATTGGTCAGTTTCACCGTGCGGATCGCGGTGGTCTGCCCGATTACGTTGGAGTTGCCAAAATTCACCGCCGCGGGCGAAACGGTGGTGGGTCCGATGCCGTATCCCGTCAGCGTGACGGTGTTGGGACTGCTGGGCGAATTGGACACGACCTTCAGTTGGCTGGCCGGTATCGGTCCTGAAGCGTTCGGCGTCAGGGTGAGCGTGATCACGCACTTTGCGCCAGCGGCCAGGGCGGAGGTGCATGTGTTGGCGGAGATCGCGTAGGGTGCGGGCGCGGTAATCGATGTGATGCTCACCGGCGTCGTGATCCAGCTGGTCAGCGTCACAGACTGGATGGGGCTGGTGGTGCCGACGGCAACGCTGCCGAAGTAGAGGATCGGCTGCGTCAGCGTTGTCGCTGTCACACCGGTTCCGCCCATCGTCAGAGTCAACGGGCTGTTGGGTGCATTGCTGGCGACAGTGATGGTGCCGGTCGGGGCCGGACCTGGGACGGTCGGTGAAAAGGTGTAGCTGATTACGCAGTCGGAAAAGGCCGCGACCGTTGCGCAGGTGTTGCCGCTAATGGCGTAGGGAAGGGATGTCGCAACGGAACTTACGGTGACCGGCACGGGCTGCCAGTTAAAGAAATAGAGCGTGTGGACGGGGCTGGTGGTACCGATCAGGATGTTGTTGAAGTTCATGGTCGTGCCCGAGATCGTTGTCGGCGCCACTCCTTTGCCGCTCAACGGCGCAACCAGCGGGCTATTGGGAGCGCTGGTCACCACGGTGAGCGCACCGGCCGGTGCGGCTCCGTAAGCAGTGGGCGTTAGGGACACGCTGATCCTGCAGAGCCCTCCAGGTCCCAAGTGAGCGCCGCAGTTGGTGCTGTTCACATGAAAGGGCGCAGCGGTCGTGATGGACGAGATGCTGATCGTGGTGGTCTGGTAGTTGTAAAGAAACTCGTTCCATACAGAGCTCGACTGGTTTATTGCAACCGGGCCGAAGTCGATGGACGCGAACGCAAGCGCCGTGGCGTTGGTTCCCGTGCCGGTGAGCGTGACGACCTGGGTGCCACCCGTGGCCGCGGTGCTGTCGATGGTGAGCGACGAGGCCGGAGCAGCCCCCAGTGCCGTGGGGCTGAAGGTCAAAAGCACCGTGCAACTATTCCCGGCGCCCAGCGTGGGCGTCAGACAGGTGGAACTCGGTCCAATGGAGTACGGCGTCGCCGCCGTCACCGTCACCGAGCTCACCGTGATGGACGCAGCACTGTGGTTGGTGAAGGTGAGCGTCTGCGCCGCGCTATGCGTCCCGTTTACGACATTGCCGAAGGCGACAGTGCCGGAACTGACCGAGGTTTGAGCTGCGGCGACGGCCGAAGTAAACAGGCTGAACATCGCTACCAGCATGAGCTGGAAACCAAGGCTTAGATTGCGCGTGAGCTTCGTTCCACGATTGAACACAGGACTGCCTCCCCAAGTTTCTGAAAAAATCCGCACAGCCGCAGTCGTACTCCCCAGGGCCGAATAGGAAAATGGTGTCTTCCCAGTACGCGCCAACCCAGCGGCAAACAGATCAGAATTTATCTGACCGCCGCTGGATTTCCGGCAGGCTGAGTTGAGCAGCCTGCAAAACTACGCCCCAGTTCGATCGGGGGAAGGGCGAATATGGGAAGTCGAACTCGGATTCTATGCACTGCAAAAATAGAAAAGCAAGTGAATTCTTATGAACAATCTGAAATCAAGCTGTCGGTTACGCAAGGATTAGTGCGAGAGTAATCATTAACGCGGTGACGAGTGTAACCTATTGAATCTGAAAAGGAATGATCCTCCCCCTTGCGTTTTGATAGCAAAGCGTCGCATTCGTCGATCGCGGCCATGGGTGGCAGACAACCAGCAAATTGAGAATTATTGAGAAGACGACTGCTGCTATTGAGAACAATTGATTGTGAATCTAACTCATTTATCGTTTCCATTTTTCTGGAGCAGGCATTCAGTTATGATTTGCAGGGTTGGGGCATTCGTTTGGACGGAGTATCGCTTCGACGGAGGCGCCCCGGAGGCAGCCATATCCCGCTGAAAACACCCGCTTATTGGCAGCCCAGACCGCCCGGGGGACACAGCACCTGGGGCCGTCCCGGCTTGGGCAGCGGGGTGGGCTGGTTGGGCGCAGGCAGCAGGTTGGGCGCCGAACCAGACAGGTTTTCTTCCTCCAGAACCAGGGGCCGCTGCAAAACCATCTCCACCTGCGCGCCGCTCTCTATATTGACATCGGCGCCGCGCGTGAACAGGGCAACCAGCCCGGCTGCTGCCAGGCCCGCCCCGATCCCGGCAATGCCGCCGGCCAGAGGGTGCCCCCCCGCCAACCCACCGATGGACCCGACCGTGCCGCCCGTCGGTATGGCAATCTTGGCCACCTCGCCGGCGTTGCGGCCCTTGTCGCCGTTCTGCTCGATCGTACCTTCGCCGTCGTCCTTTACCGTCTGCTTGTGAGCGCCGGGCAGGCTGTTCACGATGCCGGGGATTTCGACCACTGTGCCGTTGGGAAAGATGATGGAGGTAAAGTGCATATCCAGCTTCGAGCGGCCCTTCACGTGTCCAGCGCGTTCCACACGATCAACGACGCCCTGGACATAGACCCCCGCCGGAATCACAACGCGGTTGCCCACCACGACAGGAAAGGAGGAGGCCAGATAGACCCCGTCGCCGGGCTTGGCGCTCTTGGTATTGATGGCGCTGCGAAGTTGCAACAGCACCTTTGTGCCTTCGGGAACGGTGTAGGTCTTGGGCGCGGAAGCCGGAGGGGCGGTCAGCGTAGCAGCAGGCGCATCAACCTGGGGCGCTGTTGCGCTTTGCTGCATGGGAGTCGCGACAGAAGGAAGGGTCCCGGCCTGTGCGTCGAGCGTGAGACAACCGTCATACAGCGCGAGAAGGACTCCGAGCACGGACGCGCTCTTATACACCCTCGAATGCACACTCATCGCACCCCTCCGCCGCTTCGACGTCGCCTATCGCTTCTCTGTTCTTCGCCAATAGTTCGATAGACGGCGGGCACGCCGTCAAGGGTAGCGTCCCATCTCTACCCGCCGCGCTCATTTGCGTCGCGTCTCGAATTGTACGCGGTGGCAAAGCTTTCCCGCGCGATTCGCGGTAGGATGCAGGAAAGCGATGAGCCAGGAAAGCAACAAGACGGACATTCCCAACGCGCCGCTTCAGGCCGCCGCCCCTTCCAGCCGATTCTCGGCTGCGCGCACGGTCCTGCTCGATGCCATCGAAGCACACGCCTTTCCCGGCTGCGCTTTTGGCGTTCTGGCCGGCGGCGAAGTTGTGCTTGAAGACGCGTTGGGCAAGCAGACCTACGAGGCCGAGTCTCCGACAGTCGCGTGCGACACGGTGTATGACGTTGCCAGCCTCACCAAAGTCGTCGCCACTACTGCTGCAGCCATGCTGTTGCACCAGCGCGGCCGGCTGGATCTGAATACGCCGCTCGGCGAGCTGCTGCCTGGCTTTGTGATCGGCCGGCCGGGCGGCGACAAGGCGCGCCACATCCAGTTGCGCCACCTGCTGGCGCACAACTCCGGCCTACCCGGCTACGTGGAGTTCTTTCGCACCGCGCAAACGCCCGCTGCGCTCTATCGTGCCTGCCTGGAGTTGCCGCTCGAAGCCGAACCCGGCGCCCGCACAGAATATTCCGATCCGGGCTTTATTCTGTTGGGGAAAGCGCTTGAAGTGTTGACCGGCGAGTACCTGGCTCCCTTCGTCCGCCGCGAGGTCTTCGAGCCCTTGAATATGACTTCGACCGGATTCTGCCCTGCCCCGTCGAAGCGTCTGGCCATCCCGCCGACCGAGGAAGGCACGGTCCTGCGACCCCGCCGCATTCAGGGCGAGGTCCAGGACGAGAACGCCTGGATGCTCAAGGGCGCAGCCGGCCACGCTGGGCTGTTTTCCAATGTCGCCGACCTGCTCCGGTTCGCCGGCGAGATACTCGTTGCCACCTCCCAGCCTGCGTCCGCCGAAGCCCGATCCTGCCTGTTCGCCAAGGCCACCATCGATCTATTCGCCACACGACAAGGCCCGGAAGGCAGCTCCCGCGCATTGGGCTGGGACACACCCTCGCAGCCGTCCTCATCCGGCGTTCTCTTCTCGCCGCGGTCGATCGGACACCTGGGCTATAGCGGCTGCTCCCTGTGGATCGACCTCGCAGCGGGGATCGCCGTGGTGCTTTTGACCAACCGTACCTGGCCGGACCGGGCCGCCCCGACGGCCCAGCTGATCCGCCAGGTCCGCCCCGCCTTTCACGACGCAGTTCTGGCCGCACTCTAGCCGTTCTGCATCTTATGTTGTATTGAGGAGGGTTCCAAACGTCGATAATTTTCCCAGGAGTTGCGAGGATTGAAGATACAATCAAGAATTGGGGACTATGCGCATGTTGACAACCGCTACGATGCAGGAGACGGCCGGCACACAAGCAAGTGATACCAAGAAAGACCAGGCCTCCCAGCTTCACCAACTGACTACCGAGAGCCAGAACGAGGCATCTCAAGGCTTTGACACCAAATCCGCCCTCGAAATCGCCCGCATCATCAACCACGAAGACTCAAAGATTGCGGCGGCGGTTAAAAGAGCGATTCCCGAGATCGCCGCGGTGATTGACCAGGTGGCCCGCAGCCTGCGCGATGGCGGCCGGCTGATCTATATCGGCGCCGGGTCCAGCGGTCGCATCGCCGCCCTTGACTCCTCAGAATGTCCGCCTACCTACTCGACAGCTCCTGGACAAGTGCAATACATCATGGCCGGTGGACCCAAGGCTCTCGCATCCGCCGTTGAAGTCAATGAGGATTCGGAAGAACTGGGCCAGCGCGACATCGCGCGCCGCCGCCCCACGCGCAAAGACGTGGTGATTGGCCTGTCTGCTTCCGGCCGAACCCCTTATGTGGTGGCCGCCGTGGCTTACGCACGCGCCCGCGGAGCCCACACCGCCGCCGTGACCTGCAACCACGACACGCCTCTGGCTGCAGCCGCCGATATTGCCATCGTCGCCGAGGTCGGTCCTGAAGTCGTCTCCGGCTCCACGCGCATGAAGGCCGGCTCCGCGCAGAAGATGGTGCTCAACATGATCACCACCGGCGCCATGACGCGCCTCGGCTACGTGTACGAGAACCTGATGGTCAACGTACACATGCAGAACTCGAAGCTGGTCGAGCGTGGAATCCGCATCCTCATGTCGGCCTGCAAGATCGACCGCGAGACCGCCGTGCAGACCATCAAGAGCGCCGGCCGCAGCGTACCGGTCGCCTTGGTGATGCTCAAGGCCAAGGTGGACAAGCCGGAAGCCGTCCGCCGCCTCGCCAAGTCCGACGGCAACGTGCGGCTGGCCATCGAGGACAACGTTCTGGAACTCTAATGACCGGGCTTCACCACAGGCAGATGGAAAGATGGTTCGCCTTGAGCGCAAAGCCGCCCGGCGTGCTGCCTATCCATTGAAATGCATCTCGGTGGATGTTGCAGCATGGTCTGGGTTCGACTGGCCATTATGGTTTGGTCAATCGAAGACAGCGGCGTTGACCAATATCGGATAGGGAAGCAAATTCTCCGCCGGGATCCTCTTCGTGAGTCGATGCCCGAGATCGATCAAAGGCCGTTCGATCAGGTAATAACTGCCCAGGACAAATAGAGGCATCGCACCCATCATCGCCAAGCGGGCGGCTGTGGACGTCCCAAGCAGGAAAAACGGCAGGTTCCAAATATAGAGCGAGTAGGAAATCCTGCCGAGCCAAGTTAGCACCGGATTTCTCAACGGCTGGGCCCCAAGCGAATCACGGTGCAGCACCGACGCTCCGATGAGCACAGCAATGGACACACACTCGATGAGCGGTGGAAGCATATCGAACCGCAGGATGCAGACAAGGACCGTGATCGCTGCGGGGAGAGCCAGGAATCGAAGCACCGGCTTCAAGCGGGCGCGGAGACTTGCATCGGCAACGAGCAAAGCCAGCAGGCATCCGACCAGCAGTGCGTCTGCGCGGACCTCAGTGTGCAGGCTCAGCAACCGCACATTGAAGTGATTCCAGCGTGCCATGCGATAGGCTGCACAGCTTGCCGCCCCCAAGGCGACAATCCACTTGGCTCTGCGCGGACCGGCCAGGAGCAGCATACCAGGCCAGACAAGATAGAACTGCTCCTCAATGGACAGCGACCAGAACTGCAGCGACAGACCAACTGGGCCAAGATAATTGCGAAAGAATAACAGGCAAGAAGCCAGCTCGACGCGCTGAAGCAGCGGTTGCCGTACGATAAGCCCGATGAGCAGGACCACGCCAAGATAGGCCCATGCCACGGGCATAAGGCGGAAGAACCGGCGCATGTAAAACTGCTTCAGGTCGATCTTCTTCTCCAGCAGCTTCGACGTAATCAGGAATCCGCTCAGCACGAAAAAAAGCGTGACGCCATGCTGCCCGAACGATGGCAGCGGTCCCAGTGCCCCCCTCAAGATGGCCCCAGAAATGTGATCGAGCAGTACGAGCGAAATCGCAATGCCGCGCCACCCGTCCAGGATCCCAATCCTGCCGGCCGAGAAACTCCACTCCTGCGGCGTGACCATGGAGGAGAACCGAGATACTTGCGACCCTTTCGGCATTCTTACAGTGCTCCGTCCATCTTCTGAGCTAGCAAATTCTGCTGGTAAGAAGTTAGTCAGAGTGTAACCAATGCTATCGAAATAGCCATACAAGTTTTGTGGGAGTAATTCTTTGATAAATGTGCGCGTCGCTGCGCCCCTTGAAACCCGGCCTGCGACTGCAATTGCAGAGCAGCTTCGGAATTTTATTTGAGAAGGGATGGACAAGCACCCCGACGAATCGTGCGCCAGCCGGCCAAGCTCAGAACGTCGTCACCGTCACCCGCAGCAGCACGTTCTCGTCCGCCTTCAGGTTCAGCCCGTAGTCGGTCTGGTCCCCGTTCCAGATGCGGGCCGTCTTCCAGTTCCCTGCCGCGTCGTAGCTGCCTTCTTCCACCTTGAGCCACAGGCGTTTTTTGCCGGGCGCATAGGTCGGCGTAAAATCCACGCGGACGTGGTGGCCTGCGACCAAAAACTCATCGGGAGCAAGCTCCAGGATCACCGCGCCCCCATCCGGTGGTGTATTGCCCTTCGGCTTCATCCAGTTGCCAAAGCTGGGCATGCCGTACTCCAGCGTTGCTTGCCAGCGCACGAAGTCGAGCGTCTGCGTGTGGGCGTCCGGGTCCTCACTCGCGCCGCGCACCGTGCCTTCCAGATTTCCCTGCGCCAGCTCGCGCGCAATCGGCGCCAGCAGCTCATATTGCCGCGCCACCGGCTTCAGCGCCCCGGACTCCATGGCCTCGGGAGCGCCCTCGCCCAGGTTGCTGTAGCGGGTCAGGTCCAGGCCAAACGGCGCCCACCCGATGGCTCCCTGCCCGATGGCTGCGAACACGTAGCGCGCAAACGCCGCCGAGTTTCCCGTCTCCGGGATCAGCAAAGGATTGTGGTCGCGCTTGTAAAGCTCCATCACTTTCATGTACTTCGCGTAGTCGTCCATGTAGATATCGGGCGCGACGATGCTAATGGAAGGCGAGGCGACCTTCCACAACGCGATGTTATTGTCTGTGGGCGCGCCGGATTCGTAGCTGGGCGCGTGGCCCGGCTTGAACGGGTCGCGAAGCGCCGCGTTCACGTAGAGGGGCAGCGCGTACTCCTGCTTGCCAGCCGCGGCCACCTGCTCGATGTAGTCGGCAACGTACCAGGCCATAAAGGTCTCATCGGCGTCGTCGCCGAAGACCTGTGCCCATGTTCCCGATGCCCCCGCCTGCTTGCCCAGGCCGGTCGCCAGCTTCTGCGGGACCGGTCCTGCAAAGGCCTTCTCCGCCTCCGCGCCGTAGTCGCGCACCCCGCCCCACTCGCCGGCTTCGTTTTCGACCTGCACCATCACGACTGTGCGCTCGGGATCGCTTTGCTTCAGGTGCCGCATGAGCGCGCGGAAGGCCGTCTTGTCGGCCTCCAGCCGCGCGGGCGCAAAGGGCGAGGGCGAGTCAACCGTCTTGCCGTCCTTGCCGACGACGAAGGGATACTTCTGCTGGTCAAGCTTGATCCACTCCGGCGTGTAGTGCGAGCTGCCGTTCTTCCATGTGCCGAACCACAGAAGCACCAGATGAACATGGTACTCGCGCGCCTGTTTCAGAGTCAGATCAACAACACTGAAGTCGAATTTGCCCTGCAACGGCTCAAGCTGCTCCCAGTAGATGGGCAGCTCCACGGTGTTGGCGTGCAGCGTCTCCGCCGCCGGCCACACCTTGTCGAGCGTTGCGGGCCAGGCGCTGGAATTGTTCGCCTGCACACCCAGCATCAGGTAGGGCTTGCCATCAACCATCAGCGCAAAGCGGCCGTCTTTCTCGACGATCGATGGGATGGGGTGCGAATTCGCTTGGGCAACACTCTGCCCCGTCGCTGCAAACGTTTCCAGAAATGCCAGAAGAAAGACCACAAATGCGGTGCGGCGATTGCAAAACCTATCCATTCAACTGTCTCCGAATCACGAAAGTCCAACCGCGCAAGTATATCGCCTCAATGGCGGACGGCCAGCCCAAACCGCCCGTGCCCCATCCTTTTCGCGTTCTTTGCGAAATGGGTGGGAAACCTCAGCTCTCAATCAGCCCGATTGAACCACCCAAACCTGTCCTCCAGACGTCTGCGGTTTCCCGCCCATTCGCGATACAACTGCGAAAGGACGGGGCACGGAGGATTCTAAGCAACCGAAGCCGCCAGTTACACTGGAACCCAGGAGCTCCTCATTCTTCATGGATAAATTCGTCATTCGCGGGGGCAATCCGCTGCTGGGCACCATCCGGGTCTCGGGCGCGAAGAACTCCGCTTTGCCCTGCATGGCCGCTGCCATTCTGACCGAAGAAGAAGTCACCCTGGAAAATATCCCACAGGTGCGCGACATTGAAACGGAGCGCAAGCTGCTCGTCTCCATGGGCGCAGAGGTCGAGCTTGGCTATGGCCGCGCCCAGCACCGCACCAAAATCTCCTGTAAGACATTGTCTGACCCGGTCGCGAAATACGAAATTGTCAAGACCATGCGCGCCAGTTCGCTCGTCCTGGGCCCGCTGATCGCACGCACCGGCATGGCGCGGGTGGCCATGCCCGGCGGCTGCGCCATCGGTGGCCGGCCTATCGACCTGCACATCAAGGGCCTGGAAAAGATGGGAGCCGTCATCACCCAGGAGCATGGCTATCTAGAAGCGCGCGCAGAGCGCCTGCATGGCGCGCACCTGGTTTTCGACAAGATCACCGTCACCGGAACCGAGGACCTGCTGATGGCTGCCGTGCTGGCCGACGGTGAAACGCTGATGGAGAATTGCGCGCGAGAGCCCGAAGTCTGCGACCTGGCCGCGCTACTCATCGCCATGGGCGCGAAGATCGAAGGAGCCGGCACCTCAACCATGCACGTACAGGGCGTAAGCAAGCTGCACGGCGCGCGCTACCGCATCAGCCCCGACCGCATTGAGGCCGGCACGTTCCTCATCGCCGGGGCCATCACTGGCGGCGACCTGATTGTGGCCAACTGCAATCCCAATCATCTGGGCGCAGTGATCTCCAAGCTGCAGGAAACCGGGGTGCGCGTTGACCAACTGGGCCCCGACGCCGTGCGTGTGCGCGCCGACGGCCCGCTGAAAGCAGCCGATATCTCGACAGAGGAATATCCCGGCTTCCCTACCGACATGCAGGCCCAGTACATGGCCCTGGCTACGCAGTCCGTGGGCGTGAGCCAGGTAAAGGAAAACATCTTCGAAAACCGCTTCATGCATGTGCAGGAGCTGGTGCGCATGGGCGCCAGCATCAAGGTGGATGGGAGCACTGCAACGGTCCGCGGCTCCGGCAAGCTTTCCGCGGCTGCCGTCATGTGCTCTGACCTGCGCGCCTCGGCCTCGCTGGTGCTGGCGGCGCTAGTGGCAGATGGGGAGTCCATCCTCGATCGCGTCTACCACATGGACCGCGGTTACGAGCGCATCGAAGAAAAGCTGCGCGGCGTGGGCGCGCAGATCCGCCGCCTGGGCAACATGTTCGGCCCCCGCGACGTCGATTAGAAACGCAACAGCGCGCTCATTGAACCTGCACACAGACCTCCGTGCCCCGTCCTTTTCGCGCCTTTGCGAAATGGGCGGGAAACCACAACCCCTATGCGGCGCAAGCCGCGTCTGCCCCGCCGCAGGGGGCAAAATGGGTGGGAAACCACGAATCTCAATGCGACGCAAGGAGCGTCTGCCCCACCGCAGGTGGCCCTACGATAAACTGAAGCAACATGGATGCGCTGCCGGACAGTTCCACCGATCAAGCCGTCGCTGTACCCACCGACCCAGCGCAGGCCGGCGCGCTCTTCGCCGAGTCGGCGGCCATCATGGCTCGCCTGCGCGCCCCGGACGGCTGCCCCTGGGACCGCGAGCAGTCGTTCGATTCCATCCGCAAATACACGCTCGAAGAGGCCTATGAGGTCTTCGACGCCATCGAGCGCCGAGACTTCCCGCACCTGGCCGAAGAACTCGGCGACCTGCTGCTGCAGGTGCTCTTCTATGCGGAGATGGCCGCCAACGACGGCCACTTCACCATCGCCGATGTGCTCACCCACCTGAACAGCAAGCTCATCCGTCGCCATCCGCACGTCTTTGGGGAAGAGGCTTCGCGCGCCGCCGGCAACCATGCCCAGGTTGACGCTGCCGTCGAAGGCTCGTCTGCCGCGGTGCTGCGCAACTGGGAAGAGATCAAGGCGGCGGAGAAAAAGCCTTCGCACGATGCCGCTGCTTCTCGCCTCGATTCCGTGCAGCGCGCGCTGCCCGCGCTTGCCGAAGCCACCAAGCTGGGCGCGAAAGCACAGAAGGCTGGCTTCGACTGGCCCGACTGGCGTGACCTGCTGCCGAAACTCGCGGAGGAAACAGCCGAACTTGAAGCCGAAGCTGCTTCCGGCGATCCGGCGCGCAAGCCGTTTGTCGAAGCCGAGCTGGGCGACCTGCTTTTTACCGCCGTCAACCTGGGCCGCCACCTTGGCGTGGACGCAGAGATGGCGCTGCGCGGCTGCAATCGCCGCTTTCGGGATCGTTTCCGGGAGATGGAGCTGGAGTCTGCTCGGCCGTTGGAAGAGCTTTCTCCGCCGGAGTTAGAGGCGCTATGGGCCGCAGCCAAACGAAAGCTGGCCAGCAAGCCCGAGGAGCAGCCGTGAAGCCGGACGCGATCCTCATCCGCAGTTGCAAAGGCCAGGACGAGCTGGAAGCATGCGTTGAACTCCAGATTGAAACCTGGGGATATGACCCCTCGGACGTCATCCCGCGCAAGGCCTTCCTGGTGTGGCAAAAAGTCGGCGGGCAGGTGATTGGCGCATTCGATACATCGCTGTCCGGCGCCGGGCCGGAAGGCGGCCCATCCTCGCTGGTTGGCTACGTCAATTCCCTGCCCGGATTGAAGACCGGCCCCCATACCGGCTCCAAGTCCGGTGATGCCGAGCCGCGCGGATACCTGCACAGCCACATGATGGCAGTCAAAGAAGGCTACCGTAACCGCGGCCTCGGTGTGCGCCTCAAGCTGGCTCAGCGTGAAGAAGCGCTGAGCCGCGGCATCCGCCACATGGAATGGACCTTCGATCCGCTGGAAATCAAGAACGCCTTTTTGAACATCCACAAGCTCGGCGCCATCGCGCGCACCTACATGGTCGATTTCTATGGTGTATCCTCATCTCGACTGCAGGGTGGGCTGCCCACTGACCGGCTGGTGGCCGAGTGGCGGCTCGATTCGCATCATGTACAGTGCAGTCTAGAAGGGCGCGCAGAATTAAAACCGGTGATCGAAGAGCGCATCACGGTACCAGCATCGATCTCTGACTGGAAGGCTTCTGCGACCGATCGGTCGCAGGCGCTGGCCGTGCAGATGGAAAATCGGCGCAGGTTTCAAGTAGCATTCTCCCAAGGGTTGGCGGTTCTCGGATTTGAGCGCGACCCACACGGCAACGGAATATACGAGCTTGGACAGCTATCGCAGTTGCAACTGGACTGATTTCTTTCACTTGATCTCCCCGTAAAGATTGCGAGAATTATGAAAATCGATTCCATCGTGCTGCGAGAACTTCGATTGCCGCTGGTGCGTCCGTTTGAGACCAGCTTCGGCGTCACCACCGATCGGCGCATCCTGCTGGCTGAAGTGCGGTCGGAAGGATTGACCGGCTGGGGTGAGTGTACCGCCGGTGAGCATCCCTTCTTCTCCGCTGAATCCACCGATAGCGCCTGGCAGGTGCTGATGAATGAACTGGCGCCCATGCTGGCCGCGTCCACGCCGGAGCACGGCGGCGACTGCCCGAAGATCTTCCGCCTCGTCCGCGGAAACCGCATGGCCAAGGCGACGCTGGAGAATGCCATCTGGGACCTCGAGGCGCAGCGCGAGGGCATTTCGCTCTCGCAGCTTCTCGGCGGCGTGCGCGACACAATTCCCTGCGGCGTCTCGCTGGGAATCCAGGCTACGATTCCCGATCTGATGGCCATCATCGAACGCGAACTTGCGGCGGGATACCAGCGCATCAAGCTCAAGTGCAAGCCCGGCTGGGACGTCGAAGTCTTCGAGAAAGTACGAAGCCGCTGGC
>Ga0182030_10019845_pt1 | contig 12745 bp, 10 predicted proteins | sample 812S3MmetaG_FD_121299 | JGI IMG/M metagenome (GOLD analysis project Ga0182030, IMG submission 121299) | Permafrost microbial communities from Stordalen Mire, Sweden - 812S3M metaG (Illumina Assembly) | ecosystem: Environmental > Terrestrial > Soil > Wetlands > Permafrost | place: Sweden... | reverse complement strand
CACCCACGCGCCCTGCGTCACCCAGCGCAGGCCGTCGCGCAGCGCCACCATCGTCGCGAGCGTGACCACTATCGACGGGATTCCCACGTATGCCACCAGCGCGCCGTTGATCGCTCCCATCGCTGCGCCGGCGAGGCACGCCGCCGCGCCCGCCAGCGGCGTCGGCAATCCCATGTGCGCGAACACTCCCGCCGCCACGCTGCAAATCGCAAACTGCGAACCCACCGAAATATCGATCTGCCCCGTCAGGATCACCAGGACCATGCCAAGTGCCACGATCAGCACCGGCATGTTCGCCAGCACCAGATCGCGCTGGTTCGCGAACGAGAAAAACGTGGGGGCCGCGATGGCCAGCACCACAGCGACAGCCAGAATCGCCGCCGCCAAAGAAATCTTCATGCGTGCCCCAGCGCGAGCGCCAGTACCCGCTCCTGCGTCGCCTCCGCGCGCGACAACTCGCCGGCAATCCTGCCCGCACGCATCACAGCAATTCGATCGCTCATCCCCAGAATCTCCGGCAGCTCCGAAGATATCATGACGATCGCCATCCCCCGTGCCGCCAGTTCGACCATCATCTGGTGAATCTCCGATTTCGATCCGATGTCGACGCCTTGCGTGGGCTCGTCGAGGATCATCACATCGGGCGCGATGGCCAGCCATCGGGCGAGCGAAACCTTCTGCTGATTGCCTCCCGACAGCGATCCCGTCTCCGCATACAGCGACGGCGTCTTCACGCGCAGTTGGTCGACAAGCCGCCGCGCCAGCCGACGCTCAGCTCCGCCGTCGATCAGGCCGTTTCGCGACACCGCGCCGAGACTCGCCATACTCATGTTGGCGGCGATAGCCATCTCGAGCACCACGCCGTGCTGCCGCCGATCCTCCGGCAGATAGCCGATCTTCAGTTCGATGGCATCCGGCGGAGATTGAATTCGCACCGCGCTACCATGCAGTCGAATCTCGCCGCCCTCGACCGGGGTGAGGCCGAACAACGTCTCCGCTAGTTCGGTGCGGCCGGCCCCCACCAAGCCTGCGAGCCCCAGGATTTCGCCGCGACGCACCGAAAAGCTGACGTCGCGAATCGCGCGCGATTGCAACGAGCGCACCTCCAGCACCACGTCGCCGATCGGAACCTCGCGCTTCGGAAAGACCGCGGCGACGTCGCGCCCCACCATCAGGCGGATCAACTCCGCGGGCTCCACTTCGCGTAGATCGCGGGTGGCGATGCTCTGGCCATCGCGCAGCACCGTGACGCGGTCGGCGATCGTGGCGATCTCCTCCAGGCGATGCGAGATATAAATGATGCCGTTGCCCCCGTCGCGCAGCGCGCGGATGACGCGGAAAAGGCGCTCCACCTCATGCTCGGTCAGCGATGCCGTCGGCTCGTCGAGAATCAGGATCTTTGCTTTCGCGCCGATGGCTTTGGCGATCTCCACGATTTGCTGTTCCGGCATACTCAGCGTGGCGACCGTCCGCGAGGCATCGATGTCCGCGCCGGCGCGTTCCAACAGTTCGCGCGCCAGCCGATTGCGGGCGTCCCAATCCACTCGCCGCCACACACCTGCGCCTTCCAATGCCAGCCCGATGTTCTCCGCCACCGTGAGGTCGGGAAACAACGCCGGTTGCTGATACACCGCGGCGATCCCCAACGACTTCGCATGGGCAGGGCTCTGGTGCTGCACCACGCGGCCTTCCACCGTGAGCGTTCCTGAATCTGGCTGCACCGCGCCGGTGACGATCTTAATCAGGGTGGATTTGCCTGCGCCGTTTTCGCCCACCAGGGCGTGCACTTCGCCCGCCCGCAGTTCGAGAGAGACGCCCTTGAGCGCCTGCACGCCCGCAAAAGATTTCGCGATTGCCACCGCCGAGAGAAGGGTCATCCGGCCTACTTGAGGGTCTCCGGAATTGCCTCCGCGCGCGCCGTCACCGCACGATACTCCACTTCGATGCGACTCTTCGCCGGCAGCCAGCGGTACGTGGGCGTGTCGAACAGGCGGCCGCGCTCGATCATCTGACGGCGCGTTTCCGGCATCGGCGAAACGCCAAACTCCATGCCGCGCGCCAGCGTCTCGCCGTTCCACGGCGCGTGAACTCGGCTACAGTTCTCCTCCCAGATTCCCATCCACGGAAAATCGGCCTGCTTCCACACGTAGCCGAACACCAATTGCGCCGATGGCGAAAATGCCAGGAAAGACGCGTCCTCGCGCGCCGGATCCATCAGGTGAGCGGTAAACGCGCTGGACGCCGCCGCGCCATTCATCACGCGAAGATCGGCGCGTCCTCCGCCGGAGCGCGGCGCGAAGGGCCATTCGAACTCCGCGCCCGAGGGGAGATAGTCATGACTGCCGAAGCCGCCTTCGAAAACCTTAGAACGAGTGGCGGACGATCGAAACTCAGTGACGCCTTTCTCCAGAAACGGCGGACCCAGGGTGACGTGTTGCGTCCAACCTATGGGCCGGTCGTAACCCGTGAGGTTTTCCACCGACTCGCGAATCGCCACCGTGCGTCCATGCAATTCCAGGCGCCGTTCGAAGTCGATCTGGGCAAGCGGAAAGCGCGCGCGCATCAGCAGAGCACCGTCGCGCTCTACCACCTCATAGCTCGCCACCGACCCTTCGCCGTGCACCGTCAGGCCGGCCGCAGCTTCTTCAGCTGAAGGTCCGCCAAAAAAATCCAGGCAGAGATTGTGCCCCATAATGCCGGCAAGTAAACGGCTCTCCGCGTTTGCACCGAAGCGCTCGCGAAGATCCGCTTCCAGGCCGAATTGCGAGGGCTCGATCGAGCGCCATGGCGGCGTCCACAGCGGATTGACGCCCGTCTCGCGATCGACAATCGCGGCAATGTGCCCGCCTTCGGGAAGCACAATGACCTGCAGGTGCTGGTTCTCGATCGAGGTGCAGCGCCGTCCCTGGTAAGTTGTCTCAGCCATATATGGAGTCATCTTAATCCAGATTCTTACGTGTCGCGGTACGCTTCTCGCAAGCGGGTTCGGCAACCGATCTTGCCGTTCTCCACGTGCCGCACTTCCGTGCTCCGTGCCAACTGAGCGTGACCGGGAATCTGGAGCACTTCATGGAAGCCCTCTATTGAAAAGTGAGCCGGTCTCTCTTAGCCTCGATTTTTGCCGCGTCCACGCCCGGCACTTTCTTGAGATCCTCAATCGATTTGAAGTCGCCGTGCCTGGTGCGGTACTCGACGATCAGCGCGGCCTGGGAGCGCGGCAGCGACAATCCGCTTTCCAGGTCGATGGCTCTGGCCTTATTCACGTTGATGCGCGGGCTCGCCTCGGCGGGATAATGCTCCGACAAATAGTTGAGTACCGCCTGCGTCTCGTCGTCCGTCGCTTTCATTCCCAGGCTGGACATCTTGTCCATGGTGGCCTGCCATCCGGCGCGATCCTGACGCGGGGAGATGGAACGCTCCACCTCGTGGCACTGCGCACAGATCTTCTGAGTCTCAGTTTTGCCGGCTCCCTCCGGCAACTGCGCCCACGCGCTCGCTGCGAGGAAGAAAAAGATGGATAAGAGAACGACGTGGCGCAGACACTCGTGTCTGCCGCGCCGGGATTCATCCCGGCGTTCCGCGACGTTTGCCACGCCCGAAGATGGTCGAGACGAGTCTCGGACCTCCTGAAGTGGGCGGAGATTTGGGCTATGCGAAGGAAATTGCGATGACCGTTGTGTGGCAGCCAATCCTGGCTGCAGGCGGGCTTTCAGCCCGACCGGCGGCCTGAAAGGCCGCCTGCAGGCAAGATTGCCTGCCACACGAAGCTCGCACACGGACGCAAAGTCTCGACCCGGCAGGCGAGAGTGCCTGCTCCACGAAAATAGTTTTCCCATAAACAATCTCGCCCTCAGTGCTCAATTGGGAAACCGAACGAGTACAGCGTGCCATCGTGCGTTCCCAGATACAGCTGCGCTCCCCCGCCCGACAGACCGCCGCCATGCACAAAAGAAGTAATCGTCTTCCCGCTGTTCCACAACACCTTGCCGCTTGCCCCATCCAGCGCGTAGACCACCGCCGGCACGGAACGCTGCGCCCGCTGGGCAGCCGTCATCTTACTGTCGTTGGTCAGGAACTCGCCGCTCGATACCGCGAATACCACGCCGTTCACAATGAGGGGCGTCAACGGCGCGACCAGGTCCGGCGATGACCAGGCCTTTTCCAGCGCCAGACTTCCACTCGCCGTCGTCACTCTCCACGACACGACAGCATTGGACGTCGTCGCCAACAGATACGGCGAACCAGTCGCGTCCTGCCAGGTGGCCAGCGCGCCCGGATCGAAGTTCTCCCCCGGAACCAGCACTTCCGATTCGTACACCGGACTACTGACCGCCGCGCCATCCAGCACATGGATCCGGCCGTCGCGAGTAGCCGCCGCGATCAGCGTCTTGGTCCCTGACTGGAAGACCGCCGGCGAAGAAGTAAACTCGTGGCCTGCCCGGAAAACATCTTTCAGCTTGAGCGTTTTCGGCTCCAGCGTTACCAGATCCCCCGACCGGGTAGCGACGTAGACCGTGTTATCCGGACCGAATGCCGCACCCACCGAACCGGCAATGGCGCCGCTGTCCGGTTGCCACGTGGCCACCTGCCCGGTAGCAATATCCAACGCCCAGATTGCGTTGGGCGCGCCGCCGCATCCATCTGCGGTGACGGCGTAAGCCACGTTGTCCACCACGATCAGGCCTTGCCCATTGGCGTTCGGCGGCAGGAATTTCACCGCCGGCAACGGCTCCTCGCCGTTGGAGACGTACATCGAGTGGAACATGCCGTCACTCGAAATCGCGTGCACAAAATTCGGCATCCGCATCGGAGCGCGGCCACCGGGCGGCGTCGCGGGAGTGGGAAGTGGAGGAGGCGGAGGTGGTGGAGGTGGTGGAGGTGGTGGCGGAGCGGCCGCTCTCGCCAGGTACTCGCTCAGGGGCACCGAGCCCTCATTCGGTTCGCCGACGGCGCTCTTTGCCCCAGCAGAGCGGCCGCCACCGCCCCGTCCCACAACCGGCGGCAGCGGAAACGCGGCGGACACCAGTCGAGTCACATTGGCGGTCATGCCGCCCGGACACGTCGACGACGCACCCAGCGGTCCCGGTGTCGACATGACTGGCTTCTGCCACTCGATGCGGCCCAGGTCGGTATCCACCGCGAAAACCTGGTTGGAACTCCCGCCCACAAAGGCCAACGAGCGGAATCCACGATAGCCGATATAACCGGTCAGCACCGATGCCGGCGTCAATGCGTTCAACTGCCGGGCTTCGTTGTTGAACTTGACCTTCCACACCAAGTCGAATCCGGGCTTGCTCAACGCATTCGGCGAGATCTTGGCATCCGACCTCACCCACGACGAGCGATGCGCGTCGCCACCGGCCGTACTGAAGTCGCCCGTGCCCCTTCCGAACTGCGCATGCGCGGCCCCTATCAAGAGGCAGCTACCCAGAGCCACCGCTACCGCCGCTCTTCGCATCGCGTCTCCACTCCTTCCCCGTTCACCTCTTCGCCAGAGCATCCGCAATCGCTTTCTCCGCCAGCGGAGCCATCACGCTATAACCGGCGTCGTTCGGCGCCAGCCCATCCACCGTGAGTTCTTTTTTCAGATTCCGTCCGTCGGCCAGCGCGGAATAGTAGTCCAGATAGACCGAATCGCTCTTGGCCGCGTAATCTTTGATCCAGCCGTTCAAACCGATGATTTTGCCCTGCGGACGCAGCCCCGTCTGCTTGGTGAAACAATCGCACACGGGAGTTACCGAAGCCAGCACCACGCGGATGCCGTTAGCCCTCGCCAACTCCACCATCGACATGAAATTCTCCGCGATCGTGCCTTCCGTCATCGGGCCCATCACCGCTGCCAGGTCGTTGGTGCCACCCGCGATCACCACCACCTTGGGTTTCAACGAAACCACGTCCTGGTGGAACCGCACCAGCATTTGCGGAGTCGTCTGGCCGGCGATCCCGCGATTGAGATACGGTTTGCCGGAGAAGAATTGCGCGTCGCCGCGGCCCCAATTCTCGGTGATCTGGTCGCCCAGAAACACCACCCGGTTCTCGCCGGACTTGAGCGGGGGTAGTTCGGTATTCTCGCTGCCGTAGCGCGTGAGTCCGCCCCAATCGGTGAGAATTTTCTTGAGCGCGGCCACTCGCCGCTCGAGTTCCTGGACCTTTTGGGTGGAGTCCTCCGCCTGCGCGAAGGCAGTGCCGCTGAGGAGCATCATCCCCGCCATCATCCCCGAAAGACTTCTCCAACCTCGCGGCGATGTGTGCGACCCTCGTGTGGCAGGCAATCTTGCCTGCAGGCGGGCTTTCCAGCCCGCCGAACCGGCGAGCAGCGCGCCCCTGGACAAGCTAAAGCATGTCCTACCTATGAGCCTCTTCATGACCTATTTCTTGATCCCGTAGCAGTACAAGTTCCCGTCGAACGTGCCGATGTACACGCGCCCGTTCGCTAACGAGAGCCCGCTCCAGTGATTCCACGACGTGATCTCGTTGCCGCTCGACCACAGCTCCTTGCCGGTCTGCGCGTCGAGCACATACAGCACCGCGTGCGTCGATCCCGGAATGCGCCGCGTCGCGACGTCATCCAGTCCTACGTCGGAATACGCCTGATCGGTATCTTCGCCGTTGCCGTAAGTAAACACCAGGCCGTTGGCGATCACCGGGGGCTCCGCGCGATTCATGTCGCGCGAGATCCACGCCGGCGCGAGCGTCCACTTGCCCGCCTTCTCTTCCACTTTGAACGCCACCACCGCGCCATCCTTCACGACGCCATTCTCCACCGGCGCCTTAAACTGCGAATGCTTCGGCCCCCAGATCGGGGTCAGCACCCAGCGCGTGCCCGTGGCGTCTTCCCAACTCGCCAGCGATCCCCAGATTCCCGCCGAGGCGAAGTTGACGTCTTCATTGCAGAGCAGTGGACTGCGATACAGCGGCGTCCGATGATCGTCGCCGCCAATCGACGCGGTATCCATCAGGTAGAGTCGGCATTCCTTGCCGGCATCCACCATCAGCTCCTTGCCCTTGTAGTTGAAGATCGCCGGCGTCACCTGCATATCGAGGTCGCGCTTCACCAGCCACTCCGCGTTCGAAGGGCCGTAGTAATCTTCCAGCCGCAGCGCTTTGGTGTCGGGATCCAGCTTCACGCCGATGATGCCGTTGCCGTAAATGCCATTCTCGGGATCCCAACGGCCATCGCCCGTCCCGGTATACATGGTGCCGTCGGCGCTAATAGCGGGGCCGGTGCGCCCCCACATACCACCGCCTGCCGGACCCCACGATCCCGCCTTGTTGGTCGCCAGGTCGTACGAATAAACCATGTTCGGATGCCCGCCGCAGCCCTGCGCGGTATGGGTGTAGAGGACGTTGTTCCAGAGGTTCAAGGCGTAAGGTTTGCCGTTGGGCGGCATCCATTTCGCGGGCGGTGCAACGTCTTCGCCGTCGGCCGCGTTCAGTTGGTGCAACTGGCCGTCCCACGAGGCCGCGTAGATGGTGTACTTGCCGGGAGTGGATGTCGGCGCGACAACAGGCGTCGCGGTGATTCCCCCGGGACAGAGGATTCCACCGCCGTCACGGCCCCCGACCGGCGGGTCGTAGACGCTCTCGAAGTGCTTCTTCCAGATCACCTCGCCCTTCTCCACGTCGATGGCATAGATGTTGTCAGAAACACCGGTCTCAATCGCGACTTCTCGCGGGCCGGTATTGGTGTTCAGTTGGCCGATATTGGTGTTTAATTGGCCGATATTGGTGTTTAATTGACCAATGATCAGCGGCGGGAACAGCGAATGCATCTGGCGCGGCTCGTTATCCAAATGAAGCTTCCAGAGCAGCTTCATGTTCTTGATGCTGGCCGCGCTGAGGATCTTCTCGTCTTTCTGCCAGCCTGTCCGCTGCGGGTTGCCCCCGTCGGTGAGCCAGTCGGAACCCCAGGCAATCGCGCCGCCCAGCGCAAGAGCAGTCAAAACGGTGATTCGTCGTTTCATTTGCATCCCTGACCCATATTGTCCACCGGCGAGGCCCTTTTGTAGCGGCGTGCTTCCAGTGTAATTGTTCAAGGTCAGGAGAACAGGGTACCGCTAACGCCCCGGTGCCAGTAACGGCCCGGTGCCAGTAATGGAAGGTTGGATCGCGCAGAAGGAGCTCAGAAGTTGGTCATCCCAATCAAGCCGGCGACGGCGCGGTCGCAATCATTTCCCCTCTCGCTTGAAACGATTCAAATGCCGGTGGGATCAGCATACAACCGTAGCCCCGCCGTGTCAAGAGAATGCCAAATGACAAAAAAGGCGATCTGTCTTGACAGTCAATTCCTCCAGGCAGTACGCTACAAACACTCATTCCACTCGCGCCGAAACACAGCGAGTAGAAATGTAAGAGAGCTTCGGGGGACCACTACATGACCTCGCAGGTCGATCGCGCCAGTTTGCATTCCGGTTTGGTTATTTCTTTGTCGGATGCTTCCAGCTTCATCCGCGAAGCTCTGTCAGAGGGACACGGTGTCGTCCGCCTGGCACCGTGCTGGGTGCCCCGCTTATTTCTAATGCCCGGCGGGCGGCTCAAGCTCGATACCCGCGATCTCTATATTCTCGGCGGCCATCGCGGCGGCATTGACGAGCGCTGGTTCGCCTCTACCACCAAGGCCGCCAACGGTCCGCTCACCGCGCCCGACGAAGGCCTGGCGTACATCGAATTTCACGGCAGGAAGCTGCTTCTCAAGGAAGCCATCGAACGCGCCGGCGATCTCTTCCTGGGCGCCGATGTCATGCGCCAGCACGGCGGTTGGAATCTTCTCTGCAAGTTTTTCGACAACCTCGGTCCGATTCCACACCATTTACATCAGAACGACGAGTTCGCGAAGCGGGTCGGCCAAAAAGGCAAGCCCGAGGCCTACTACTTCCCGCCGCAATACAATTTTAAGGACAACAATTTCCCCTACACCTTCATGGGGCTGGAGCCCGGCACGACGCGCGACGACATCCGCCGCTGCCTGGAGCGCTGGAATGAGGGGGACAACGGCATTCTGTACCATTCCCGCGCCTACCGCCTGAAACCTGGCGCGGGATGGCAGATCGACCCAGGCATTCTCCATGCCCCCGGTTCCCTGGTGACCTACGAGCCGCAGGTCAATTCCGACGTCTTCGCCATGTACCAGTCGCTGGTGGAAGGCCGCACCGTGCCGTGGGATCTTCTGGTGAAAGATGTGCCGCCCGAGCATCATCACGACCTCGACTACCTGCTCGACATGCTCGATTGGGAAGCCAACACCGACCCCGAGTTCGCCAAACATCGCCGCTTCGAGCCCCAGCCCGTCGCGCCGCTCGACGAAATGGCCAGCGCCGGCTATCGCGACCAATGGGTGGTCTATTCCACCCCGCATTACTCCGCCAAAGAACTCACCGTGTTTCCGGGCAGGACCGTGACGGTCAAAGACGCGGCCGCGTATGGGCTGATCCTGACACAAGGTTACGGTTCCATCGGCAAGCACGACGTGGAAACGCCGTCGCTCATCCGCTACGGACAGATGACCAGCGACGAGTTGTTCGTCACGCTGGAAGCTGCCGCCAACGGCGTGGTCGTCACCAATAAAAGCGCCACTGAAAACCTGGTCATGCTCAAACATTTCGGACCGGGCAACCCGCAGGCCCCCCTGTCGCGACTGCAATGAAGCGATTGCTGCTCGCAACTTTACTGTTGGCCGGTTGCGGAAAGGTGGACGCGCCCAGGAAAACCGCTGGCGAACCGGCTAAGCCCGTCGACTACTTCCATGTGGACGCCGCGACGGCAGGGACCATCTCCGGCACCGTCGTTTTCCGCGGCGCCCAACCTGCGCACCATGTCATCTCCATGGATTCAGACCAAGGCTGCCAGCAAGCGCACGCCGGCAAGCCAGTCTACGACGACCCCATCCTCACGGGAGCGAATGGCGGGCTGGCCAATGCCTTCGTCTATATTCAGGCGGGATTGGAAAACAAAAAGTTCGAGCCGCCCAAGGAAAGCGTCCCGTTCGATCAGCACGGCTGCATGTTCCTGCCGCGCGTAATCGGCATCCAGGCCGGACAACCGCTGGCGTTGAAGAACAGCGACACGGTTTCGCACAATGTCCACCCCATGCCCGCCAATAATCGCGAGTGGAACGAGCAGCAGTCGCCCGCCACTCCCGCAGTGCAACATCGCTTCGCCCGCCCCGAGGTGATGATTCCGGTAAAGTGCAACGTGCATTCCTGGATGCATGCCTGGATCGGCGTGGTCGACAATCCGTACTTTGCTGTAACCGGCCCGGACGGCGTTTTCGCCCTACCCAACGTTCCCCCGGGCGATTACACCATCGCCATATGGCACGAAAAACTCGGCGAGCAGAAACAGCAGGTCCACCTTGACGCCTCGGGCAAAGCCGCTATAAGCTTCACCTATCGGCAATGACTTCACATTTTGGGGCAGGACGTGGCGCAGACACTCGTGTCTGCAGCGCCGAGATTCATGCCGGCGTTCCAACATACTTGGCGGCGGAGACGCCTTGTGCCCATTCTGAGCCGCGACCGGAGGGAGCGGTCCAAAGACGCCAAACTGGCGCCCGTGGCCCCATCGGTTCCCAATCGCCGCTGAACCGGTTTACTCGAGTCGCCGCGACTTCAGGATGTCAGAGCTTCTTGGGGATTCTCGCGGCCCCGCATAAGGACGGTGTGGCATGAGCGTCTTCGCGACTTACCCCAGCTTGCGCGATCGCGTAGTGCTGGTGACCGGCGGCGGTTCCGGAATTGGCGCGTCGATGGTGGAGCATTTCGCGGCGCAGGGCGCGCGTGTTGCGTTCCTCGATGTGGCCGTGGACTGTTCGGTGAAGTTGGCTGACGATCTGGCGGCGCGTTCGCCACACCCGCCGCTATTCCTGCCCTGCGACCTGACGGACATAGCGGCGTTGCGCGCTGCTGTGGCTGAAGTGGAGGCGCGGGCCGGTGCCGTCCGCGTGCTGGTAAACAACGCCGCGCGCGACGACCGCCACAAATCCGCCGACGTCACGCCGGAGTACTGGGATCAAAATATGGCGGTCAATCTGCGCCACCAATTCTTCGCGACACAGGCAGTGACGCCGGGAATGATCGCGGCCGGCGGCGGATCCATCGTCAACATGAGTTCCATCGCCTGGAAGATTCCGGAAATCAACGTGCCGGTCTATGTAACCGCCAAGGCCGCGGTAATCGGCTTGACCCGCACACTCGCCAAGGAACTCGGCAAATCCAATATTCGGGTCAACTGCGTGCTGCCTGGAGCGATCCTGACGGAGCGCCAATTGAAACTGTGGCTGAACCCCGAATACCTGGAACGGATCCTGGCGGGCCAGTTCCTGAAACGCCATCTGATGCCCGGCGACGTGGCGCGACTGGTGCTATTTCTCGCGGCCGACGACAGCGAGACCATTACCGGCCAGAGCCACATCGTCGATGGCGGCTGGGTCTAGGAGAGGCGATTCCGATCATGACGAAATTACGCAAGCCTGAAGTCGTGTTTTCGTGGCGCAGGCACTCTTGCCTGCCGGGTCGAGACTCGTCTCGACCCTCTTCGGGAGTTACCGCAAGCGCCGGGAACGCCGAGATGAATCTCGGCGCTGCGGACACGAGTGTCCACGCCACGTCGGCCGCCGAATCTGCCAGGGTGACGTCAGGAATTCGGAAACTCACCATGTCGCTCCTGCTGGTGCTCTTAACTTCCTGCGCGCCCGGCAGACCGTCCTATCGGGTCTATGTGAGCAACGAAGGCTCGGGCGACCTGACCATCATCGATCCGGTACGCATGGAGGCGCTCGCCACCGTGCCCATCGGCAAGCGCGCGCGCGGAATCCACGCCAGCGCCGACGGCAAGTTGGTCTACATCGCGCTCAGCGGCTCCCCCGCCGCGCCTCCCGGAGTCGACGAGAGCACGCTGCCGCCGCCCGACAAGAGCGCCGACGGCATCGGCATCTTCGACATCGCCGCCAACAAGATGCTGCGCAAAGTCCCCGGCGGCTCCGATCCGGAGCAATTCGCTGTCGGACGCGATGGAGTTCTTTACGTCTCCGATGAAGACGACGCCGGCCTCAGCTTCGTCGACCCCGCACGCGGCAGCGTCCTCGCCACCATTCCCACTGGCAAGGAGCCGGAAGGCGTGGGCATCGCGCCCGACGGGAAGTTCGTCTACGCCACGTCCGAGGACGCGGGCACCGTAACCGTCGTCGATACCGCTACCCGCCAGGCCGTGAAGACAATCAACGTAGGGCGCCGCCCGCGCGGTGTTGCCTTCCTTCCCGATGGTTCCCGCGTGTACATCACCAATGAAAACGATGCCACCGTCAGCGTCATCGATACCGGCAAGCTGGAAGTACTGCAGACCATCAACCTTGGCGCGCCCCTCAAACCCATGGGGATGGCCATGTCGCACGACGGCGCGCACCTCTACGTTTCCACCGGCCGCGGTAAGAAGGTGCTCATCCTCGACCCCGCCAGCGGCAACGTGCAGTCCTCATTCGAGGTCGGCGACCGCCCCTGGGGCATTGCCCTCTCACCCGATGAAAAGCTGCTTTACACCGCCAACGGACCTTCCAACGACGTTTCCATAATCGATGTGGCCACTCAGAAAGTGGTCAAGAAAGTGAAGGTCGGCGATAAGCCCTGGGGCGTGCTCATCGTCAGCAGTCACTGATTTCTTTCCCCGACAATTTCTCGATCGCCGCTGCCGCCGTCACGCCGCGACAGCGGTCTTCTCAGCGCTCTTCCGCCACATCCGCGCTCTCCGGTCT
>Ga0182030_10019844_pt1 | contig 12745 bp, 17 predicted proteins | sample 812S3MmetaG_FD_121299 | JGI IMG/M metagenome (GOLD analysis project Ga0182030, IMG submission 121299) | Permafrost microbial communities from Stordalen Mire, Sweden - 812S3M metaG (Illumina Assembly) | ecosystem: Environmental > Terrestrial > Soil > Wetlands > Permafrost | place: Sweden... | reverse complement strand
TTCTTAGATATCTAAAATACTAATAAACTTGTACTACCTCTTTATTTGCACCGAATTAAGGCCCTTATAAAGCAAGTACTGCGAGTGTGACAATCCAGCATGCGTATGCTGATAAGATGCTGAATTGATCTATGTGAAAAATATAGTGCAGTAGTGGAGTCAAGAGATTGCTACAAACGAAGGAACACTTCCACCCTATAGAGCCACCTGATGCAGCTAGCCGAAGGCCAGCGCACATGAAGCAAACGGATGTAGGGACGTGACTACCACCTGACATCCTCCAACAAAAGTCCCCTTGCCAGAGAGAATTGGCGTAGGAGCCCTGAGTGTACTATCCACCTACTCGCTACTCCAGCTCCCTCTGGCGTGTCTAATAGCCTAATAAATTCCAGTCTTCCACTATCTGTCCCTTTGAGCTTATCCCGTCGCGTATCCTCTTTCCAGCAACTGCATTGGCCTCCTCCGCTTCATCACCAGTGTCGTCCTCTACTTTGTCAAAGTAAGAGGTATCTGTAACGATCCTTGAGCCGCGCATGCGTCGTTGGAGAACTCCAAGACCATCTCACGGGTGTAGCCTTAATTTTACTATGGATATCTCTCATATTGCTTATCTGTTCAATAGAGTATACCTCAGAATATTTGTCCTCTAGACTTCTATATGCTTAGACTGCACTATAACAAGTCATATCAGAGGACTGTAGCTTCAAACAACAGCGCGTGCTGCGCTTCGAGCAGCGCCTAAGTATCCTGGGTGCAGCTTGTTCTTTTAGAGGTCAAGGAATGGTCTCAACATCTTCTGTGCCAATGAAGAAATCGCCAAATGCCACGTGTGCTTTTGACTCTAATGAATAATGCTTTGCGGTTCCCTTGGGGCTGTCAGACGCCAGAGAAGCGTGGAATTGTGCACGTTGAGTGTAGCATTATTTCCTGAATTGCAGACGGGGTCAACTGGAGTAAGACAACCAGGTACAGACTCAACGAGATCCTAGTCCCGTATGCCATTTTTGAAGGAAGTGTTTCCTAGCAAAGTCTGCCAGATAGGTTGCTGATCATGGTCATGCCGGTTTTGGGTAAGCAATCAATGCGGTAACGGCTCGTTTTCAAGACGTGGAGAGAAGCCAGCCAACCAAGATTGTCTGCACATGATATAGTATCAAGGAAAAAATAAGGGCATATGCTTGTATTGATATTGGAGTTGGAAGACCCTATTGTTATTTAGAGAACAGGCGGAACACAAATGATGATACAGAGAAGTTTTGCTTCAATCTATAACCTTTATGGTTTCATGTCTGAAAGTTTCTTATTGAAATAGAGCACTGTCATATCAAAATCGTAAACAAATTATATTAGAATATTTAAATATGAATATGTTTGGATTCCTTTTAAGTCGGAAGATATATCACAGAAAAGTACAAAGAAATTGGAAAGCGAGAGCATATTTGGATATTTCCAGAGCCACTAGCTTCAAGCTCTAAAAAGGCCACGATCAAACATACCTACAAGACTACTCCTAGCCTCTGGTATATCGATCGCGAAGAGAGTTTAAATTTCACTATGGGAGTGCGACCCCACAATGTCTCTCATTGGGGTATCTGGTGCCAATAAATAAATAAAAACCACAGATGTTACACCATCAAGAAACTATATTCAGCGTCCTTATTCACGAAAATGTGCTGTGTTTCAACGAAATTTCAATAGAGATTGTAGTACATTCTGGTTGCATGTTCCAACCCATGATTCTCTCTTTACATAATTATCGCTTCGAGGGAGATAATTCCGTTTCAGTACAATGATTCGAACAAGATCCAGCAAAAGCACGACAGGGAGTAAAACCCCACGCAACGAGTCTCATTATCCACAGTTCTGTCTGACAAGCTGCAGACATTTCTTTTTCAATAGAATTATCTCGACACTAAGCAAAGACATGATATCACAAGACCGAGCCCCCAAGAGGACAAAAGTTGGCGAAATGTCCGTCGTTTCATGGAGGATATTCAATGCTGCAATTAAATGGTATAGAAATACGAGTGAAGTAAATAGCTGCCCGCTAATAAGCCCTGAGATTTAGCTCTGGTGTGTAGCCAGAATAATCTTCTTCTGGAGAGCACTGCTCTCTGGATCTAGATGTCAAACTACGCTGCCTCCCAGCGAGCCACAATTTAAACGTTTCTGGAACTTCTAGATTCCGCGAATATATACATATTCGAGACCGGTTAAGTGGCAATTAAAAGACACCATAAACTCAATAATGCAAGAAACTGGACCGAGAGACGTTCTTTCCAGAGACCTCGAGAAAGCCCCGCGAAAGAAAAACAAAGTCAAATCTTCTTGGGGATATTAATTGCTTCTGCGCGACTAAATACTCTGCATCTGTACCGAAGAGTTACAGATCGCGATTGTGGATGGATATGCCATCTGCTGAAGTAGATGCCTTGATATAACGCATTCTCTATAACGAGATGCGGGGTTGATGTGTCGGGAAGGTTGGATGATTTGCTCATGGTTGGCTGATTGTAAGGCGCTTTTTCATGGGATTTATAAGTCGGGGAAGGAGAGAATGGAGAGAGGGTTGAACCTGATTCGAGATGGACTTGACGTTGATGATGAAAAGGGTTTGATGCAGGCAGTGCAATTGGTTGAGGATATCCCATGAGATTCTTGGAGCTTATGGTACAAGTTTCTGGAAAGTGGAAAGAAGTACTTGAGATGATTTTCATGGGTAACGAGATGGTCGAACTTGCGAAGGCGCCTACATTTAGTGCAGAGGCCGATGCTTTGGATAGTCATTTGACTTCTGAGAGAGGAACTCTAGGAGACTAGTCTCGGACTTCTTGAGATCTTTCTTAGGTGATAGAAAATGGACGAACCGGGAAGAGTTCTTAAGAACGAATCCCCATGGAAACAAACACTGGTGTGGTGATTTCCCGAGACGTTGAATTATTAATGATCTGTTGTCTTTACATATGATGCAAATATGTATCACTTGAACTCCACTGGATGTGCGGCTGAATAAAACGAGTATGTTTTTAAATTTGTAACAATAACCAGCTCCACATATATGAAAGAAAATAAACCCCCACAATAATAACAGAGGAAGAAAGAAGTGAAGAATTGACATCCTATCCAAACTCCCAAAACACAACCCATGTCCCATATTTTCCTCCCTAAACACCTGGTATCCGCATCCATGCTGGCGTGCTCACTATCTCCATACATCTCATTCGTATATATCAAATTCGTCAATACACATCATATACCCTCACACCCCTTGACAACAACGGATATGCATATCTTACTCACAACAACTCATCACTCCCACTCGCAACACTCTTCTCAATCGCGTCTATGATCGCCCTCTCCTCAAACACCGGTCCCTGGCCATCACACTTCGCACATTTCTTCAACCTCTCGCTCACGTCCCCTACATCCACCAAACCCCTCATAAATAGCGGGTGCCTAATAATATAATCCCAGGTCGCGCCCGCAGCCAGCAGCCTCTCCCCATCTTCGCCCGTCACTATGCGATGGCTCGGCACTTTATTATCATGCGCATGCAGCACCTCGGTATAGAAATCTTTCGGAGAATAGCGTAATGGGCCGGTTGAGGAGAGGGGCGGTGGGGAGGAGGAGTTGTGGGAGGTAGCTTTGAGGATTTCGTTCTCGGTGGACGCTTTTTGAAGTTGCAATTTTAGACGCTCGTTTTCGAGGGCGATGGTGCTGGAGTTCTTTTCGAGGGCGGCGAGTTTGGCCTCAAGGTCTTTGACGTGGCGTTCTTTGCGTTCGCGGAAGGCTCGTTGGCTGTTGATTTGTCAGCGGGGTTGAAACGGAGTAGATAGTGTTTTGGGGTAGCTGAGGGGTGTAGTATGTTTGATGAATGTCTGACAGAAAGGGGACATACGCAGCGCGATTTTGAGCCTTGCGGCGTGATTGTGCGGGTGTCATGTTGTCGTCGTCATCGCTATTACTTCCCCGCCTCATCTCATCATTATTCATATCGACTGGCATCTCGAAGCCATTATTCGCACTGACAATCGACGGCTTGTGTTGGGGCGTCGGCGGTTTGTTCTGGTCCTGAGGAGGCAAGCCATTGCTGGCGGTGAAAGGGTTGTAATCGAAGGACTGGAACTGGTCGAAGGCATCCTGCTGCTTTGTGGTCAGGGAGGTGGGGGATTGATAGGTTACATATGAAAATGGTTGAGAACGAACAGGAGGGGAGTTGCTGAAGTCATCTGAGTTGGCGGAGCCAGTGTGTGCTGGTGTTGGAGGCAGTCCGAGGAATTGGTATGGTTGCGGGGCTGCGGTGAAGTATGGATAGTCCATGGCGTGAGGGATTTGTACGGATCCTTGGGGGGTGGGGGGAGCTGGGTTGGTTGATGATGAGGCTGAGCGGGTTGGTAATGGTTTGTCAAGTGGAGCTGATACTCTCTTTATACTATTGCCTGGGCTCCTTTCCCCAATTTATGGGGGTCTCTAGTTGAGAAGTTTGTACTCTGGATGCTTTGAAAGAAAGTGGTACTAGTAGCAGGGTTCACCGCTAGCCCTTGTCGATAAGGCTTACCTGCAAGGTCTGAGCACCGCATCCTTCGTGAGCATCCGCATCCCTCTTCAACACCTTTACCGGGTCAGCCATCGAACGGGCCGTGATCATCTCACGCCAATCTCTATACTTTTAGAAAACGTGGCCATGTAGGATTATTTCATGAACCATGAAGTTAACTTCTGACTGCATCATACTAAGAAAAGTGGCAGCTCATCAAAGATGCCCAGATATGATTTTCTTGGCTCTGTATAACGCTCGGTTCTGGTATTCCAAGATGACCATGCTATTTGTGGAGGAGAGGTGCCAACGGCCTTCCCGTAACCTTGTATGCCCACGAGTGAGACCCACGAGTGAGACCCACGCCCAACTCTAAACTTACATCCCTCGGGACCTTTGATCGGGGGTTGCGATTGGGAGTTGACCGCTGTTTCAACGAGCATTGGCATTTTACGCTCTGTGACAGGTGCTGGTATTTTAGAGCCTCTCTGTGTGGCTGGCGGTCTGTTGATGATTCATCCAGCATTAGCCGGTCGCTACACCTCTCCAGGATGAAATGTTGGATGTTTCTTTTTGTATTCTGGAAGGTTTCAAAGCATTAATGCCTGCTGATGACAGGTTCCCCAAGAAAGCATACGCAATGCCACCATGGGTGAAGTGACAGGCTTTCTGATGGAGTTGTTACAGGTTGATTAATATCTCGATGCGCTATTTTTAGATGCATCAAGCAGTTTAGACGCCGAGGCGCGTCTCACCTCAGTTTAGTTGCAGAAAAGACAACCCTTAGTCCTGGCGAACTCCGCAAATTTCGAATAACTATTTGTAGATTTTAAGCAAATCAGATCCATCGGTCCTTTGGTTTTATTAAGGTGGATTGTGGTTGGGCTTGTACGCAAAGTACTTTTCGCATCAAGGACTGCAGCTGATTTACCTCGAAGAGATTTTCGACAGGGACAAGGAATGATTTGAAAACATTTGAACGAATGAGAGAGTCTATTTCTTTTTTAGATCTGATATGATAAATATATAGGAGGATCTGTATATTCAGGGGAATTGCTAGGATCATGTGATCAGCCCTGTAAGGCTGTCGCCCCGATGTGTTGCATACCTTGGCCTTAGGAATCTTCAGGGTCTCTTTAAAATAAATGTACTGATCATGAGTAAGTTAAAAAAATTTGATCTAGGGGAGTTCTTACTGGCTTGTTTTGACTTCCAAGCTTTTCTAGTTTGGAAAGATCACATGACCAGTTGGAATCCTTACTCCATGCGCTGATCCTGACCACCCATGTTTACATTGCAGCTTGTAAAAGAAAACCATTGAAAATGTGGAGGTTGTTGGACGGCACAGTACTTGAGATTTTCAGGGGACGCGAGAAGGGTGTGGAGAAACAGCTAAAAACGTACGTAAGATTCTGAGTTGTTTGCAAAAAAGGGGGAGAGGTCGAAGACTAAGTCTGTTGGTTTATTTGAAGCACAGAAGTAATTGACTTTATGGTGTACCAGTATGCGGCGGTGGTGGCATGCAGCATGGCTAATGGTAAGAAAGTAGGTAAGAAATGGCCGACTTTTCTTGGTCAAAATTTTGTTGAGCTGTATCTTAATAGATAAGAGCTTTTGTTCCCAAGCACCCCATTTGTTGGTGTGTAGTGATGTATCCATCCGCATTAGTGTAGGGGTTAACATACTCCGCTTTCAAGACATTCGTTCTAGATCCGGAGAGCCCCGGGTTCGATTCCCGGATGCGGAACTTCAACTTCAATTTCAAAAAACTTCCTTTTGCTTATTTGCAGATTCTTTTTGCTTATTTGCAGATATTGTTGTGGATTGTTGTTGGGTGGTGAAAGTTGTTGGTTTGTTTTTGGCATAATGAGCGACTTCTTTTGTGATTTTCGCTTAGAACTAGTATCAACTCAAGTTCCTCTCTGCCCCTTGTTTGAGGGGCAATTGTATTGGCATTAGAGATGAGGGTTGGTAGGTCAAATGGTGATTGTTTAGTAGCCATCCACAAATTCCAAGAAAATTACCAAACATGTTCCCGAATCTCTAAGAATTTGCTGAGAACCCGTTCGTTCGTCGGCACAAAGACACATATTCCGCCCAGTCGAGCACTGCGGGCCATGCTGCTACAAAATGGTGACAAGCCATAGTATACTAACCATATAGACAGCAGTGTAGTCGGAACAAGCACCTCTGAATTAAGCGACATTTTTTATGACCAACTTCAGCTTCTTTCTAACTTCAAATAAAGAGACAAGAGTTGAGACTGTGTGGGTTATTTCTCTACCTAGTGAAAGTCGGGATGCCAAGATTTCCGCTCGCTTACTAGTAATTAGCTTCAGCCCACCAGCGGATCTGGCAACATCGCGAAAGCAATATCACCAGAAACGTTCAAGCGACACACTCGACTGCAATTCATGACGCTGAGGAGCTAACCTCTCTCACCATGAGTTACAGCAAGAAAGATGAAGATGCAGATACTGCGATCATGAGGGTCGACAGAACCTCTGTATTTCAAGAAGGTCGGTGAGGCCCCTCAATTTGACAACGTAGCTAACATGTTGCAGCACGATTGTTCAATTCCTCCCCGATACAGCCTCGAAGATGTCGAGTCCTTCTTACAAAGATTGCCCTCCTCCTCTATACCGGCGAAAAGTTCCCCACGAATGAAGCCACAACCTTGTTCTTCGGAATCTCGAAGCTCTTCCAAAATAAAGATGCCAGCTTACGACAAATGGTCCACCTCGTTATCAAGGAGTTGGCGCATTCGGCAGAAGATATCATTATGGTCACAAGTACAATTATGAAGGACACTGGTGGTGGTACAGATGCGATTTTCAGACCGAATGCTATTCGCGCCCTCTGCCGGATTATCGACGTAAGCACCTTGAAGTTGAAAGAGGGCAGAATTGACAATTTTAGGCTTCCACAGTCCAAAGTATTGAACGTGTTATGAAGACTGCGATCGTCGACAAGAATCCATCCGTCTCCTCGGCCGCCTTAGTCTCCTCGTACCACCTCCTTCCAATCGCTCGCGATGTCGTTCGAAGATGGCAAAGCGAAACACAAGAAGCTGCGACATCCACGAAATCCTCAGGCGGATTTTCCCTGGGCTTTTCTACCTCGAGTGGGCAAATGCCAGTCAACAACTCTACCATGACACAGTACCATGCAATTGGATTACTTTACCAAATGAGAATGCACGACAGAATGGCACTAGTTAAGATGGTACAGCAATTTGGAACTGCAGGAGCTGTGAAGAGTCCTGCTGCAATCGTCATGCTTGTCCGATTGGCAGCGCAATTGGCAGAAGAGGACCAACAACTCCGAAAACCAATGATGCAGCTCTTGGACGGCTGGCTCCGACACAAGAGTGAGATGGTCAATTTCGAGGCAGCGAAGGCTATCTGTGATATGCGGGATGTCACAGATGCTGAAGTTACCCAAGCCATCCACGTTCTTCAACTTTTCCTTACATCTCCTCGTGCCGTTACCAAATTTGCAGCTATCCGAATTCTTCACAACTTCGCATCCTTCAAACCTCAAGCTGTACACCCCTGCAACCCTGACATCGAACTCCTCATCTCGAATTCCAACCGATCGATTGCAACATTCGCAATCACAACTCTTCTCAAGACCGGAAATGAGGCTAGTGTTGATCGTCTGATGAAGCAAATATCTGGTTTCATGGCTGATATCACGGATGAATTCAAAATTACAATCGTTGAAGCGATACGGACTCTCTGCCTCAAATTCCCCAACAAGCAAGCTGGCATGCTCGCATTCCTTAGCGGCATACTACGCGATGAGGGGGGATATGAATTCAAGCGTGCAGTTGTGGAGAGCATGTTCGATTTGATTAAATTTGTCCCCGATTCCAAGGAAGATGCCCTCGCCCACCTTTGCGAGTTCATCGAAGATTGTGAATTCACAAAGCTTGCGGTCCGAATTCTACATCTCCTTGGGTTGGAAGGTCCAAAGACCTCACAACCAACGAAATACATCCGATACATCTACAACCGAGTTGTGCTTGAGAATGCTATTGTTCGAGCTGCCGCGGTCACAGCATTGGCGAAATTCGGCGTTGGACAAAAAGATCCTGAGGTCAAACGCAGTGTCACAGTACTTCTCACTAGATGTCTAGATGATGTAGATGATGAAGTTCGTGACCGTGCTGCATTGAATTTGAGATTGATGACAGAGTCTGATGAGATGGCGGATCGATTTATCAAGAATGGTTAGTACATGGCATTCGAATTGATGATTATGATATTAATTCCAAACAGAGAGCTCTTTCGCCCTTCCATACTTTGAGCATCAGCTGGTCATGTATGTTACAGCAGATGACAAATCGACATTCGACATTCCTTTTGATATCGCAGCTATTCCTGTTGTCACTAAGGAGCAAGCAGACGCTGAAGACAGAACGAAGAAACTCACAACTGTCACTCCCACTATCAAGGCTCCCAAGACTGGCCCAACTAAGGCTGCACCTACAGGTGCCGAGGCTGTTGCATCGGCTTCTGCAGCGGCTCTAAAATACCAACAAGAGTTGATACAGATCCCAGAAATAAAACCATATGGCAGTGTCCTGAAATCGTCCCCTTTGGTCGAATTGACCGAATCAGAAACCGAGTACGTTGTCAGCGTGGTCAAACATATTTTCAAGGAGCATATTGTCTTGCAGTACGAGGTTAAGAACACACTGCCAGATACTGTTCTTGAGGATGTGTCAGTGGTAGCTACCCCCGCCGAGGAAGATCAACTCGAGGAGGATTTCATCATTCCCGCTGCAAAGCTTGGGACAGATGAGCCAGGGACCATCTACGTTTCGTTCAAAAAGTCCAATAGTGATATTCCATTCCCCGCTACCAGCATCACCAATGTTTTGAAGTTCACCACAAAGGAAATCGACCCCACGACTGGGGAGCCCGAGGAGACCGGATACGATGATGAGTACGAGGTTGAGGATTTGGAGCTTACTGGAAGTGATTATGTTGTTCCTGCATTCGCTGGTAATTTCAATCACATTTGGGAGCAAGTGGGAGCCGCCGGTGAGGAGGCAGAAGAGACATTACAACTTAGTAGTGTCAAGAGCATAGCAGGTACGTTCCATGCCATTACTTCTAAAACCCAAAATACTAATATTATCCAGATGCCACCGAACAGCTCGCCAAAACCCTCTCATTACAACCCCTCGAAGGCACCGACGTCCCCATCAACACCACAACCCACATCCTCAAACTTTTTGGCAAGACAGTCACAGGCGGAAAGGTCGTCGCCAATGTCCGGATGGCCTACTCTTCAAAATCAGGAGTCACAATTCAGATCAAGGTTCGCAGTGAGGAGGAAGGTGTTTCTGCTCTGGTCATCGGGTCTGTTGCTTAAGAATAGCGAGGGAACGGAGTTGAAATCGATGCATTTGATTATGTTTAGAAAATAGCCCAATTCGAAGACTGGAGATGGGGCTTTTGATCTCATAGGAGTCCGGGAAAGAAAAATCAAATATTACACATCACTGTTTCGACGTGCCTGACTATCGAGATATTTTAAATACTAATCTTCACACCTCCAACGGTACCGCGCCCTAGTCCCCATTCTCATGAATGCCCTCGCTGTATTATGATCTACTCAGAGCAGCCATTTACAACCATGTATTGTAAAATTTGACAGGTGATCCAGTAATTGATATTTCTTGTTCCAACATTCCAAAGCCACTGTGGCTGGAATGACGTTGGTCTTGGCAACGCGTCTCATCAAGTAATTTTCGAGTCGCGACGAAAATCAAAAGGACAGCACCACACACCAATTCCCTCGCATCTCACAACCCCCTCCTTCCACCCCTCTCTCCAAATCCCATCCCTCAACCCCAAACCGCAGAGATGGTCTACGTTCGACAAGACAAACTCCCCAACCTCAAGCACTACAAATACAGCGGCGTCGACCACTCGCTACTCTCCCGCTACATTCTCAAACCCTTCTACACCCACATCGTCATAAAATGTTTCCCACTATGGATGGCGCCTAACCTCATCACTCTCACTGGCTTCAGTTTCGTAGTTGTCAATCTGCTGACGTTGTTATGGTATAATCCGACGCTGGATCAGGATTGCCCGCCTTGGGTTTATGCGAGTTGGGCGTTGGGGCTGTTTTTGTATCAGACGTTTGATGCCGTTGATGGGTCGCAGGCGTGAGTTCTTCCTCCTTTTTGGATTGGAAGAGGACTAACAGTTGGTGGTAGGAGACGAACGCATCAGAGTGGACCCCTTGGAGAGTTGTTCGATCATGGTGTTGATGCTGTGAATACGTCGCTCGAATGCCTTATTTTTGCTGCGTCGCAGAACTTGGGAATGGGTTGGAAGACTGTCTTGACGCTTTTTGGATGTATGCTCCCTTCTCCAAACCATAAGGCGAAGCTGACGAGCATAGCGCTCCTAACATTCTACGTGCAAACCTGGGACGAATACCATACCAAAACCCTCACACTTGGTCTCATCTCCGGCCCTGTCGAAGGCATCGTCATCCTAATCACAGTCTACGCATTCACAGCTATAAAAGGAGGAGCAAGCTTCTGGCAACAATCAATGTTAAGGACCATGGGCCTCCCAAAATACGACTTCGTCCCAGAATACATCTACGAATTACCCTTCAACGAAGCATACATGATTCAAGGCGGCATTGTCCTCGTCCTCAACACAATCCAATCGTACGTTCCCTCCCGCTCTCCCCCCAATACCCACTAACCCACCAAGCGCCATAAACGTAATCCGCACGCGCCGCGCTCGCGGCGACAAATCGCGCGGTGCCCTCCTTGGCCTCGTCCCCTTCTTCGTCACCTGGACTTTGATCCCAGCCTACCTCTACTTAAACCCCGAGATCCTTTACAACCACCTCATCCCCTTTGTCTTCTTCGCCGGTCTCGTAAACGCTTATTCAGTGGGTCAAATTATCACTGCGCATTTAGTTGAGTTAGACTTTCCATATACAAATGTGTTGGTTTTACCGTTGGCGTATGGGGTTTTTGATAGTGCGGGTCCTTTCTTGCAGAGGAACTTGGGGGTGGGCTGGCCGAGTGCGTTGGGTGATGGCGGGTATCAGGTTGCGTATGTGTTTTTGATGTTTGGGATTGCGGTGGGGGTTTATGGGAGCTTTGTGGTAATTTTCCCCTGCTTCTTACTTTTCTTCTACATTTGGTACGGAGACTGATGAACCTAGATTGATGTCATTGTGACTATCTGCGATTATCTTGACATCTGGTGCTTGACGATCAAACATCCGTGGACCGAGGAGAAGGAGAAGGAGAAGGAGGCGAAGAAGGCGCAGTAGAGACGAGAGGAGGAGATGAGATAATATGAGACGATATGAGAGATACCCTTTTACGAAGCCACGGAGGTGTGGAGTGGCGAATTTTTTTGGTTGGGTGCATAGGGTGTATTTCATGGGATTGAGCATGTGTTATTACAATGTATAATTATTCGAGCTCAAGAACCTACATGTTTTTTAACCTTTCCTCGCTCTCCCCGACCGATGAGTTATTAATATTCCGAGACTTCTTAAAAGAGGACCCGGCACTCGAAGGCGCATGACATGGGGTTCCTGAGAGAATTTAAATTGTCCCAGACTTGCTTCTTCTCCCTCGTCCCTTCCCTCTCTACTTTGTCTCTTTGCATTCTCAGTACCAGCGAAGAAGTATCATCAAGCAGCATTTCAAATGGTCTACGTGTCGTCCCAAATTGGTCATAAACTAAATATTCATCCTCATGCGCTTTCCTTAATTTGTACATACACTTCTTTATTTTGTTTAAAATTAGTCAAATATAATAATTAGGAAAGATATTTTCTAGGAGGTCTAAAGCCTCTAAGCCCAGAGTTCAGGCGCGGTCTCATTCAGCATGGAAATTTGGTGGATTAACTTCGAAATTTTCAATATAAATACCTCCCTCCCTCTTACATTTTCCCTCTTCATCACCACAACTCGTAATACTTGAAAAAGTAAGGGAGTCATCTGTTCCAAGGTGTAGACCCGCCTCTCTCGTTCCATATCTGCTTCTGAAAATGGACGCTGTCTCTTGAGCGGTCGTCGGGATTATTCGGGCGAAACAGATTGTGGGTATCTAGCATATTGCTGTCGCAGGTATCATTATTGTCATTAACAACCACCATTATAATCAACTCTCCACAGACCGGACAGTTATCATACAATATCTCTCT
>Ga0182030_10019843_pt1 | contig 12745 bp, 12 predicted proteins | sample 812S3MmetaG_FD_121299 | JGI IMG/M metagenome (GOLD analysis project Ga0182030, IMG submission 121299) | Permafrost microbial communities from Stordalen Mire, Sweden - 812S3M metaG (Illumina Assembly) | ecosystem: Environmental > Terrestrial > Soil > Wetlands > Permafrost | place: Sweden... | reverse complement strand
GGGTTTAACAAGTCACGTTTGATTCTCGGGGGAGATCATCTGGGACCGAATCCATGGCAGGATCAACCTGCTGCGGAGGCGTTGCGCGAGGCCGAATTGATGGTCGAAGCCTTCGTGCGGGCGGGTTTTCAAAAGATCCACCTCGATGCCAGCATGGCTTGTGCAGACGATCATGGCCCACTTGCGGGCGAAGAAATCGCTCGGCGTGCCGCTGCACTTTGTGCCGCTGCGGAGCGAGTGAGCGGAGGGCAGAAGCCTTTCTATGTGATTGGCACCGAAGTGCCCATTCCCGGCGGCGCAATTGAAAGCTTGACCGGGCTTACTGTCACAAGCCGTAAAGCGGCATTAGAGACCTTAGCTGTGCATGAGCGAGTGTTCAAAGAGGCGGGACTTGCCCACGTTTGGTCCCGGGTGAACGCCCTGGTGGTACAGCCAGGAGTTGAATTTAATCATGACAGTGTGGTCGATTACGATCCCGTGGGTGCCGCACATTTGACCGAACTGCTTAAGAACGAAGAGGGTCTGGTCTATGAGGCGCACTCCACGGACTATCAACGGCCCGAGGCATATCGCAATCTGGTGCAAGACGGGTTCGCGATCTTGAAGGTGGGACCGGCACTCACCTTTGCTATGAGAGAGGCGCTGGCCGCACTGGCGTCGATTGAGACCGAACTGGTGGCTACGGGCGAATCTTCCCAACTTATGGATGTCGTGGATAAAGTCATGCTCGACGACCGCCGCCACTGGGAACGTCATTACACTGCAGATGAAAGAGCCGCGCGTCTTCTGAGGCGCTATAGTTACAGCGATCGCGTGAGATATTACTGGAGCGATCCGCGAGTCAAGAAAGCGGTAGAGACGCTAATGTTGAATTTGCAGCAATCAGCGATTCCTGAGACGATGCTCAGCGCGCTTCTGCCCGCGCAGTATCGTGCCGTCCGGGCAGGAACATTGCTGCCAGACGCACATTCCATCGTTATCCACCGCGTGCGGCAAGTGCTACGGGATTACGCAGCCGCTTGTTTCGTGTAAACAATTGCCTAGATTCCATTAATGAACAACTTGAAGTTGGCTGTTGAAAGCTTTGTGGTCAGTCGCTCCGGCGGTGAAGACCACAACTGCATTTAGATTGGACCGCGATCAAAGGAGCCGACTCATGACGACTAAGAATCAGATTTATACCGGATCCGGATCGGCTGTCGGTGCGGGAACTCGCCTCCATCGCACGCTGGGTCTATGGAGCCTTGTCATGATAGGCATGGTGCTGGTGCAGCCGACCGCGCCCATGGGGATCTACGGTGTAATCAGTAACAAAGCACACGGCCACGTCGTCACGACCGTCCTTATCGCCATGATAGCCATGCTTTTTACGGCCATCAGCTATGGCCGGATGGCGCGCGTCTATCCCAGCGCCGGTTCCGCTTTTACTTATGTAGGGCAGGAGATGCATGCCGCGCTCGGTTACGTCGTCGGTTGGGGTATGGTGATGGACTATATTCTGGGCCCCCTGGTCTGTATGGCTTTTTGCGCCAAAGCAGCAATGAACATTCTCCCCGGTCTGTCCTTCTATATCTGGATTCTCATTTTTGCCGTCTTATTTACTTGGTTGAACCTGCGAGCGGTCAGGACCTCAGCCAAGTTAAATGAGACCCTGTGCGTCGCGATGGTGTTTGTCGTCATCTTGTTTCTTGCTGCTGTAGTCCGCTCTCTTTGGCAGGTTCACCATAATCCCGCTTTTTTTACTCATCCTTTCTACGATCCAGAGTCCTTCCAGTTAAGCAATATCTTCTCCGGTACGTCTGTCGCTGTGCTCACCTACATTGGCTTTGACGCGGTGTCCACGCTGTCAGAGGAGGTTGAGAATCCGCGCCGCAACATCCTGATTGCTACCGTTTTGGTATGCCTGATTACCGGTCTCTTGTCCGGGCTCGAAGTCTACGCGGCACAACTTGTCTGGGGATCGAAACCCTTCCCGAGCGACCAAGTCGAGTCGGCCTTTGCCCTGTTGTCGCGTAATGTTGGCGGGGTCATCCTTTTCCAGATCATAAACTTCACACTGCTAGTAGCAAACATGGGCTCAGGAATGGGCTCTCAACTCGCTGCCGGGAGGCTCCTATATGGCATGGGCCGTGGAAATGCACTACCGAGTTCGTTCTTCGGCACAATCGAAGTCAAGCACCGTGTACCGCGCAACAACATTCTCTTGGTCGGAGCTATTGCGTGTGTCGGAGCTGGAATTCTCGAATTCTTTGCCGACCGGTTGGGCGGGGGGGCATATGAAACAGGCGCACAGACGCTCAATTTCGGTGCCTTCGTCGGTTTCATGGGTGTGAATGCCGCCTCTTTCATTCATCTTTGGCGCGATAGGACGACCAGAAAGTTTGGTAACTTGGCCATGCCGGCTCTCGGGTTCGTGATATGCGGTTTTATCTGGTTCCACCTTAACCGTCCTGCGCTGGTGATCGGCTTTGTATGGATGGGTGTGGGTATCTTCTACGGGGCACATCGAACGGGGGGCTTCCGTTCGGAACTCGTCAGTTTTGAAATTCCGTCCGACGAGGCCTAGGAACTTGTTGAAATAGGTACGTGTTTTGCGTCGGAGGTTTGCATCGATTCGTCTAACAGACATGCGTGGAGATGAGCGGGATCAGGACGGGATGTTCAGCTATATATCGTTGGAGCAGCGTGTGCCTCAGGATCATCCATTGCGTGCAGTTCGCAAGTTGACGGATGCGGTGTTGCGGACGTTGAGCCCGGAGTTGGATGCGTTGTATGCCGACTCCGGCCGTCCATCGATTGCGCCGGAGTACATTCTGCGGGCGCTTTTGTTGCAGGTGTTCTACTCAGTGCGGTCAGAGCGTTTGCTGGTCGAGCAGATCGATTACAACCTGCTGTTTCGCTGGTTTGTGGGTCTTGGCATGGACGACGCGGTGTGGAACCATGCGGTGTTTTCCAAGAACCGCGACCGGTTGCTGACTTCCGATGTGGCGCAGCAGTTCTTCGCCGAGGTGAACAAGCAGGCGAAGAAGTTCATGTCCGACGAACACTTCACGGTAGACGGCACCCTGATCCAGGCGTGGGCCTCGCAAAAGAGCTTTCGCTCGAAGGACGGCTCTGACAACGGCGACGGGACGAACTTCCATGGCCAGAAGCGATCGAACGATACGCATGAATCCACCACCGATCCAGATGCGCGGCTGTACAAGAAGAGCTACGGCAAGGAATCGAAGCTGAGTTATCTGGGTCATGCGCTGGTAGAAAACCGCAACGGTCTGATCGCCGCGGCGATGGTGACGCACGCCGACGGTTATGCGGAGCGCGATGCAGCGCTGTTGATGCTTGCCGAAAAGCAAGAGGGCCGCTCCCGCCGCATCACGGTGGGCGCCGACAAGGCTTACGACACGAAGGATTTCGTCAGCACGGTGCGGGAGTTGAACGTGACGCCGCACGTTACCAGGAACGACAAAGGCCGCACCAGCAACCTGGACCGCAGAACCACGCGCCAGCCCGGCTATGCCATCAGCCTGAGCCGCCGATGGCTGATCGAAAAGGGATTCGGATGGCTGAAGCAAACCGGCCCGCTACGCCAGGTCAAGTTGCGAGGTCTGGAGAAAGTGGACTGGCTGTTCGTCTTCAGTTGCGCGGCGCACAACCTGATCCGACTGCCGCGACTGATGGCTCAACCACCGGAAATGCTCCGGGAGAAGTGTGCCTGAGCAACGGTTGCGAGCCTCGAGGATGATTCCTTGAGGCTCGCAAACACCTATAAACACCGACAAGAACTGTACTTCAAACAGATTTCGAACAGGGAGAAATGAAAATCGCCAAGAAAGACACTCCAATCAGGCGAATTTCAACGAGTTCCTAGACTATCGGCTTCGATATTATCATCGTGTAGATCGATCGGTACCGCGGAACACTGACTCAGAAGGTTCTGGATACCGCGATTGGGAAAGGAGAGAACTCATGCCTAATTCAGATATCTATAAGATCAGATGCAGCCGGCTTCGCCTGGATCTCTGAGCTCAGAACGGTGTCGCTGATGATGGATGATGGTGTCAATCTCGGGCACCGACCTGCCGCGCGGGCCGAAATGAAGCCCGCAACAAGCTAACCGAATGTAGGTATTGCAGCCCCCTGGCAGAACGTTATAGCCAATCAGCTAGCCGAGCGTGTTGTTGTGCACCGTCCGGAATGTGGATCCAATTTTTATCACGTAATCTCCGTTTAAAAAGACTTCCCGAAACCTGGCATAGGCAGCACATAATGCGCCGCCTACGCCATTAAGAGATCGTCCCGGTTAGATTGATTTTGGCGAAATCAATCACTCGATCGTGTTGTTAGACTTCGTCACGTTTGTGCATCCGCTAACGTTGAGCTCAGGTAATCCCTGATTATAAGCTAGAGTGTTTCCGTCGACGGTAACGTTGTTACAGTTATATAGTCCTACACCATGACCACCGCCATCGGCATTAACCTGGGTGTAGCCGACGTAGTTGTAGTCTATATACAGATTCTGGTGCGTATTCTGTACCGTGCCGAAAACTGTAGAATTATTTGACCCTGAAGGGTTATCGGACTTCACCCAGACACCGTCATATGCCCAGCCATTAGCGTTCTGGTATGAGTTATATAAAAAAGTGTTAGTAGTGACCCAGATGTTAAAGTCACCGTACATGTTCATCCCCTCGTTTTGATAGATACTGACGGCCGCACCTTGCGCGTATGAAATCACGTTGCTCTGAGCCGTGAGATACCCGACTCCGCAGGCGCATATTCCGTCCGATAAAGTGGTATCTCCATAGTTGGCAATGGCTGAGAAGTGGTGCACTATGCCATTTGTAGATCCGACATAACCGTCGAACGAATAGAAGTCGTCTCCTCCGTTCGTCGCTATGTTTGCGATGACCTGGCCATAGCTCGATCCGAATGTATGGTAATAAGTGTCGGCCAAGGCATTCTTAGCATTATTGAATGCCCACACTCCATGATATTCAACTCCAGCGTTGACTGCTGAGTTTCCACCTACCAACGAGTTCCCGACGATCAAGATGTTCGATGTCGTATACACGCCATTCCAAGCATCGCCGACTTCGATTAGGGCCTGATCAGGAGTGCTCCCGCGAACTGTTTGATTGCTCGTTAGGTTGAGAAAAAGCACCCCGCTTCCGTTACCGTTCAACCAAACCGCCGATTCATTGACGTTGGTGGCTGCAAGCGTACCGCCAGCGCCTTCTGGATAGCCCCTAAGGCGAACGTATGCCGGTACGGTAAGCAAATTTGAGTGCTTGTACGTTCCAGCAGGCACTAGCACATCGACTGGTGAGGATGCAGTGGCTTCCGCCCCAGCCGCGTTGAGAGCGTTTTGGATCGCGGTCGTCGCGTCCTTAGAAGTCCTCGCTCCGTAGCTGGTTATGTTAATGGTCTTGCTCGCCATCTGCGTTTTTGGCAGAAACGTCATGATTTGCGCCGGCGTCAGTGTCGGCGTTGGCCCTGGAGTGAACGGTAGGAGACGAATCGCGGAATAGGTCGTCTGGTTCTCCCATTGCGCGAGCAATGGCCATGCAAACGTAAATTGACCTGAAGATGGAACGTAGGTGTAGTCCAAATAGGTATTGCTGGCCGTATCAATGGCCACCAAATTCCAACCTGGTGTCGCTGCTTGAGCACACTTACTGCCTGCTACTAAAAGTAAACTTAGAGATGCAAGCACTATGACGATGTGTCGCGATGAGAGTAGAGCTTTGCGAAGGCATAAATGCATTTGATGAATTGCCATGGAAATGCTCCTATCCTATCCGATTGCAATTGGGGGTAATTGGGGTAAGTTCGTGAAGTGCTTTAACTCACGCGGCTGTCACGTCGCGCTTTTGTGACGTCGCGGCAGTCTGGTCTCTCCCTTATCCTCGCTATCTTTGTTAGTTCACTGCGTTGTCCGACTCAGTTACGTCTGTACATCCGCTGATATTGAGTTGCGGCGACGCTTGATTGTCCGTGAGCGTGTTGTTGTCCACGGTGACGTTGTTGCAGTTATACAATCCAATTCCATGCCCGCCGCCATTCGCATTGATGTGGGTACTGGAGATCGCGTTATCGTTGATAAAAAGCTTTTGGTGCGTATTCTGGACCGTACCGAAAACGTTAGAAATATTCGACCCTGAGGGGTTATCGGACTCCACCCAGATGCCGTCATAGGCCCAGCCATTTGCCTGGTGAAATGCATTGTCGGAGAGGGTGTTATTGGTGGCATAAACATAGAGGTCGCCGAACATATTCATCCCGCCATTCTGGTAGATGCTGATGCCTGCGCCTTGAGCGTGGGAAAAATGATTGTTCTGAACCGTGAGGTAAGCTACGCCGCACGCACATACTCCGTCGCTCGCTGTGGTATCTCCATAGTTGGCGATCGCAGCGAAGTGGTGCACAATTCCATTCACTTCGCCTACATAGCCATCGAAGGAGTAGAAATCATCCCCCCCGTTGGTTGCGATATTGCCGATAACCTGACCATAACTGGACCCAAAGGTGTGGTAGAAACTGTCGGCGAGGGCGCCCGTAGCCAAGTTGAAAGCGTACAAGCCATGATATTCGACACCCGCGTTAACCGCAGCGTTTCCTCCCGTAAGTGTATTGCCCACGATAAGGATATTGGAGGTCGTATATACGCCATTCCAGGCGTCGCCCACCTCTATGAGCGCTTGGTCGGGAGTGCTGCCGCGTACGGTCGCGGTGCTCGTCAGTTTGAGAAAGAGCACTCCGCTACCATTCCCATCCAGGTGTACGGCCGATTCGTTACTATTGGTGGCCTTGAGCGTACCACCGGCATCTTCGGGATATCCTCGTAAACGAACGTATGGGGGCACAGTGAGCAAATCATTGTGTGTGTAAGTCCCCGCTGGCACCAGTACATCAACCGGCGAATTTTCGCGAGCCTCTTCTCCAGCCGCGTCGAGAGCATTCTGAATAGCGTCCGTCGCGTCGCGGGTTGTGGTAGCCCCGTAAGTTTTGATGTTGATGATCCGCCTCGCTCTTTTTGTAGCCGGTAGAAATGCAAATATCTGCGCTACGGTCAGAGTCCGCTGCGCCCTTACGGTGAATGGCTGGAACCGAACCGCAGTGTAGGTCTTCTGGCTCTCCCATTTCGCCAGCATTGGCCAGGCGAACTCCCATTTCCCAGAGCGTGGCACGTTTACGTAATCGATATAGGTCTGGGTCGGCGTGTCGATTGCGACCAGGTTCCATCCCGGCATCGCCATCGGCAGGTTTGGCTCCGTTGCTTGCGCAGCCAACGACAAGCCTAGGAGCGCGGATACGATTGCGAATTGTCTCGCGCAAGTCGAAGTGCATCGAACTGCTAAGAACTGAAGCGTTGTGCGCCACAGATTTAATTCCGTCAACGTCATATTGCCTCCGATGTGTTAGTTACAGGTCGCATTTCGGGTAGCCGAAGAGAACAACAAGAAAAATGTGACACCGCCATTGTCGCGAAGAAGCCTCATGATGTTCCGCCCGAGATCATCTGGTAACATCTCCTTGAAGCGTCTGCAGGTCAAGTCCTTTTCCCGCGTCCAATGCAACGCATAGCGCAGCAACGTCGGCGATTCTTCTTCGGAGCGCTGCCGCACAATCCGGCAGACTTCTGCAGCGCCGGGCAGAGACTCCGGCCGAGTAACCATGCGAGCGGGGCCAATGAGCGCGTTATAAACCCCAAGACCTCCCGCGACGATCAAACTTGGATTGACGAAGTCGACGAGAAGCTCGATTGCCTCACCCAGCCGCTTCCCGGTGGTCTCCAATACGCCCTGCGTCACGACGTCGCCCGTTTGCGCTGCTTCCCACACATCGCGCGCAGTCAGTGATTCAAGGCTCGGGTCCTTCTGATGGAGGAGTCGGAAACTCCATTCGTTCCACATCAGCGGGCGGGCAGAAAGACAAAGCAGACACGGTTTTAGTGCCGCCAATGTCAACTGACCCCGAAATCGTTTCAACTTTCAGATCGCACGTCCTGTAATAATCGAACGCTGGATATCGTTCTCCAGAGTAGCAGCGAATGACCGTCGATGTCAATCTCTACTCTAACAAGTAGGGCTCAATGTTAGTTGCCGAAACAGCAGCGTAATAACCCGTCGGCAGAGCGTGTCGCCCTCGTAAAAGACGCCGTTCCGTCTGCAGTGGCCAATTTGAATGTCCCGTTTGAGCGTGGCCAGGTGGGGTCGTTGAGCGACCCTCTTGGCCAGCAGTTCGACCGAGGCCAAATGACCTATACCCAAGCTGATCAACCCAAAGTAAGAATTGCCCGCCTTTACCTTCGCGTCAGCACCGACGAGCAGGACCTGACGCGGCAGGATCAAATCGAACAGAGCACGCGAGCGGCGGGGGATTACGTCGCCGGTATCTACAAAGAGAAGGCGTCTGATGCACGAGCCGACCGACCTGAACTGCTGCGGATGATTCGAGATTTGCAACCAGAAGAGGTGGTGGTTTGCGAGCGGCTCGACAGATTAAGCAGATTGCCTCTTGCGGAAGCCGAGCAACTGGTCGCCTCTATTCGGGGCAAAGGGGCAAAGCTGGCAGTGCCGGGCTTAGTCGATCTGTCGGACTTTGCAGCCGCAGCCGACGGTGTTGCAAGAATTGTCCTGAAGTCGGTGCAAGAACTCCTCCTGAAATTAGCTTTACAAATGGCTCGGGAGGATTACGAGACGCGCCGAGAACGACAACGTCAGGGCGTTGAACTTGCCAAGCAGGCTGGCAAATATCGAGGTCGATCGCCGGACATAGCAACGCATCAACGGATCGTGGCACTTCGTGGAGCCGGGCAGACCATCAAGCGGACCGCCGAGTTGGCAGGCTGTAGCGTCAGTCAGGCAAAGCGCATCGGGGCGATGCATCGATCCGCAGACACTGAATGAGACAACCCGCCGTATTCATAAATCCAACCAGAACTCCCCTCCCAGGTCACGCACCTGGCTTTGAAGGCCGCTGATCGGTCTTCAGTTTTTGCAAAGGAAACCTTCATGAGCACATTTCGAAACAAAGACCACGTCACCGGCTGGTCCGCCGTGGCCTTTCTTGCTACGATTGCGATCGCAAAAATGCTGACCACTCTTGTGTGTCATTCCCGATCACCTGGCTGGTCCGCCACTCCGGTTCGTGTTCGGCGCGGACGGCCTAAGCTATTGGCGCTGTGTGGGCCTGTTCGTGATCTGGTTCACGGCGCGGGTGAGGATCAAGTTCTCGGGCCCCGCGCTCATTGAAATAGAAGGTGATCGATGAATGGCAAACAACGTAACCGCGGAGGGTAAATATGGCACGAAGACGGAATGAGGTGCGCAAGAACAGAGCAGCGGTTATGCAAAGCCGTAGGGTGGCCGGTCCTCTGAACGATCCACTCATTGAAGCCTACGAGCGTTTGCACGCGAGGCTGACCAAGGAGCAGGACAAGGCCGAGGACCTGTACCAAAAGATGGCGCTGAGCCAGGCTACAAGAGCCCTCGTCAATGCGATTGAGAACGAGCGGCTCATCTACGGTCTGTATGGAAAAGTACGCACAATCGCTCGGAAGTCCAGATGACCTGGTCGCAGTTAGACTGGGAAGCCCGGCGGCGGCTACGCCCTGCGCGAGTTGTTCGTGTCGGAATAGCCGGACGCCCTCCGGGCCGTGCAATACGGCGCCTAGGCCAAGAACATTTCGCTCGAAGCCAAATCATCGCCAAAATTGTTCCGAAACATCGCACCAGGATGGCGCAAGCTGCGCTCGACGGGCGCGGGGAGCGTATTACATCCCATTCGCTTCTCCGCCCGCTGGCGTTCTAGCCTTGCGGACCTCAAGAGTCGTGGAGGTGATCATTGAAATCTTTGAAGCATCGGAAACCGAAAAGGAAGAAGGCAAACACGCTTAGGCGGTTCACTTTTGACGGGGGCAATTCCAATTCGGGCCCCGTCGGGGTCGTCATCTCTGTCGAGGCCTACTCCAAAAAGCAAGCCACACGGCTGGCGAACGCGTACCTGTCAAGTTTTGCCGCTCCGATCGATCTGCCGGTGCAGCCCGGATACGAGGGGCTGGGCGTGCGCTACGCCATGTGCTGCGTCGCACCCAACCTGACGCCCAAGAACATCGACCTTGACGACATAAAGCTGGTCAACCCGCGCGACCAAGATCCGGATTCCTAGCTTCTCGCCGACGACAGGACAATACCTTCGAGGGCGGCTCCCCGTCTGCGCCCGAACGGCCGGGTTGGCGGCCCGGGTGGCCGTTTCAGCAGAGCTCTTCGATATCAAGTCCTGCATCGAACGCTTTCAGATCTAAAGCTTTCACGGCGGGAATTTCCGTGAACCCCGCGGCGATCGAGCAATACAGCCTGTGCAAGCCGGCCTTCAGGCGGAAGGGATAGCGCCCGGCTTGCTTGGCCAGCTCAACGGGCGGCAGTGCGTCATTCGCGACAAAGGCGCGCAAGATGCGTTCTACGCGCTCCATGGCTGAAATTCCTTCCTCGATACTGTCATTGAAAACAGGGACGCCGGGTGCGCGGTGGACGGGTTCGATGTCCGCTATCGGGATCAGGCACACGCGCAGCCCTCCGGCTCGAGCCTGGTCGCAGCGGTAGGCGGAGGCCGAGAGGACGAAGTTCGGCATCCCCGCAGCGGCCCACCATTCGTCCGGCAACGCTGTGCCCACACCGTGGTGGCTGACCGTCATACCGATTGTTTTCATAATCCTTGATTTAACATAACGTCCATTATGTTACGTGGATGACGATTCTCAATCAACGACGCCGAGCGCCGACTAAAACATCTAATTAGGCTGCAGAGTCGTACGAATCTGGCTTGTCGTGCTCTACACCAGTGAGGTTGAGAGTCTCGAGCCGTGCTGCGTACTCGTCGACGAGGGTATGGAGGTTGGTCGCAATGGCCATGGAACCATCTTCGCGCAGAGCGCGGTTTCAATTTGTGGATTACAAGGTCCGAAACTCCAGAACAGAATCAACTTCTGCACGGATCTCATCGCCTGGTCTTGAGCTTCTGATACTGCTCGTCTGTTAGCTCAAGCCATACTCCGCCACGCCCATTTCCGATAGCGTGATCGATGGCCTGACGCGATTCGAGGTTCTGCAGTGCTCCCGTTCTCCGGATAAGCTCAACGACTTCTGTGGATTTTTGCAATTCAGTTTCCGAGGTGAAGACGTCTTCTCTGGGCTGACGACCTGGATTCCTCTCTCATTTGCTAGGGTGCGGCAAAAATACTCTTCCAGTTCGAAGCGTCTCCTCAAGGAAATCCGCCCAATCCTGCATCATTTTCGTGCGCGGTTCCAAGTACTGGGCGTGGTCGTATGCACCACGCACTTTATTCTGCTTGAGGTGTGCGAGCTGTACTTCGATATGCTGGCTGGGGTAGCCTCCCTCATGCAGAATTGTCGAGGCCACCCCACGGAAACCGTGACCCGTCATATCACCCTTGTAGCCCATGCGATTCAACGCCATTAGGATGGTGCCGTCGCTCATGGTGTCGTTGTGGGATCCCATTCCGGGGAATACCCATTGGCTTTCGCCGCTCAGCTGCCGCAACAGGTCCAGCACTTCAAGGGTCTGGCGGGCGAGGGGAACAATATGGGGCTTCTTCATCTTCATGCGCTCCTTGGGGACATCCCAGCGCGAATTATCAAAATCGAATTCAGTCCACTTGGCCCCAAGCATCTCATTGGTCCGGAGAAAGGTGAGCGCCATTAGCTTCATGGCTAACCTGGTCGCCTGGTTGCCACGGTACACTTCAATGTCTTTCAAAAGCTTCGGCAAATCTCGCCGATCAATCCGGGCAAAATTCACGACATCTCTTGATTTCAGAATGTCTCTCGGCTTTATTTCGGCCGCCGGATTCCTTTTGGTGTGACCAAATGCGATCGCGTAGCGAAAAATCTGTCCGGTCGTTTCGAGAGCGCGCTTAGCGATGTCAATGGCCCCGCGGTCCTGTATTTCTTTGACCATTTTCACTACGTCGGGGGCCTCGATCAAGTCAATGCGACGCGCTCCCAAAGCCGGTAAGATATCCATCTGCATGCGCCGTTCCACAGTGTCCGCGTGGCGCTCACTTTTGCCTTCGCGCCAATGTGCCAGCCATTCCATAGCAACGGTCTGAAAAGAACGTTCGTTCGAGGCGTCGTTTGCGGCCTTCTTTGCTTTCTTCTCTGCCATGGGGTCAGTGCCTGAGGCGAGAAGAGTCCGCGCGTTCTGATGGAGTTCCCTTGCTTTCGCGAGACCGATGTCGGGATATTTCCCATAAGACATCAGCTTCTCTTTTCCCTCGAATTTATAGCCCCATCGCCAAAGTTTTCCGCCCGCAACGGTGACCAACAAATACAGGCCCGCTCCGTCGCTCATCGAGTAGTCTTTGTCTCCTGGTTTGGCCTTTTGGGTCGCCTTGTCGGTAAGCTTGTTGATCTCCATAGATGCGGCTTTCGGGAAAAATACCCCCCGCCAAAACAAGAATACCCCCCGGGATACATCTTTGCAAACGCGGCTTTGGCCGGAAAGGGCTGGATGGGGTTGGAAAGGTTATCGTTTATTTTCTTATGTTTATCTGATTCATCTGGACGGATTTGGACTTGGCGGGACAGGGCTGGAAGGATCCCTGGCGGAGAGAGGGGGATTCGAACCCCCGGTACAGCTTTTGACCGTACAACGGTTTAGCAAACCGCCGCCTTCAGCCACTCGGCCATCTCTCCGCGTCTGACTGGGATTATACCGGAATTTT
>Ga0182030_10019842_pt1 | contig 12746 bp, 15 predicted proteins | sample 812S3MmetaG_FD_121299 | JGI IMG/M metagenome (GOLD analysis project Ga0182030, IMG submission 121299) | Permafrost microbial communities from Stordalen Mire, Sweden - 812S3M metaG (Illumina Assembly) | ecosystem: Environmental > Terrestrial > Soil > Wetlands > Permafrost | place: Sweden... | reverse complement strand
GGCGGACATTTTGTCGCCCATACCGACGAATTGACCAAAGACTATGTGTGCGGCATCTGCCGTCCACCTTCACGCGCAGGCAAGACCAAAAAGGCCGCTTTGATGGACGCGATTGCGGCTTAAAACTGAAATCAATGTTGTAAGAGCACGATAAGGAGGATGTTATGCAAATCCATCAACACATACCCCACGGTTTGCTGTATTCGATAGAACCGCAAAAATTTGCCAAATTTCATTTGAGCGAGCAGGCCAATCATGATGATTTTGAATGGGAAGAATATGCGTCTGAATATGCTGAAGAGTCACTTGCCGGCAATGTGTTTACTTTTCTTAAAGAGATAACCGGAAGCTAACTCAAGCGCTTAAAAGGGATGTTGCCAGGCAAGATAGACAGCGCCTCCCGCGCAAGTAAAAGTAAGCAACGACAGCACCAGTATTTGTAACCAAATGGCCCATTTTTCAGAAACGGGAATGTGGACAGCAAGCGGGATTAATCCAAGTGCAGGCAAGGTATACCAGGGTTGTTGCGTGCCAATAACCGCGATGCAAGCGATTAAGCCGGCAACTAGTGAGAGTGGTAGTGTAAAGCAGTAACCACAGGAAAGGCGGCTGTTGGAGATGGCCTGGATTATCAAGTAAGCCGCCGAAGCTGCGCCCAGCGCAAGTCCGAACTTGCCCGGTAACGCAGATGAACTCAGTAGTGCCGCCATGCCCGTACCCACGCCCAAAGCCAAGCCTGCATTACCTGCGGCCACGGAATTATTTCGTAATCCGTCGAACCAGAACACCAGCCAACCCAAATAGAATGAGCATCCCGCAGTCCAAAGCAATTCGTCGGGGATAGCCTGCCGTTGCAATAGATTCCAGCTTGTCCATACCGCGGATATTGCGGCAGCAATTGCAAGTAACGGGCGCCAGTATGACCAGGTTAACAGCATGAGCGGAATTGAGAGCGCACTCGCTGCGATACCAAGCCAGATTATTTTGCGCGTGGAAGTTAGTGGGGTAAAACCGAAGTCGGCGGCAAAATATACCGTGGCGGCAAGTCCGGCAAGGATGGCAAGGCCACTCAAGCGTATGCGTTGGAATAGCTCCGCAGTTATGAGTGCTGTGATGAAGGGTATCAGACCTGCTTGAATGGCTGGATGGATGAACAGTTCGTGCAACTTTTTCTCCTGTTGAATATGTTAAAGCGGCGCGAGTGTAGCACCGCAGGCGGGGGCTTGAAACAGGCACTTCCCGAAAGTGCAGCAGAGAGCAGCATTGCTTTGCCTGTTCAGTCCCGAGCCAAGGCTGACAAAGCATAAAACAGTTGATGGTTCGACGATTTAACTATTTATTCAAAATGGGACAAAAGTACCAGATTATTCAGTATGAATGTACGTAGTCAAAGCGAATAGCGAAGCGTAACCTGATATCAACTGTAGATGCAGCGTTCACAGTGTTTTGCATGTTTAACTCCTATTCCAAAGCGCACTTCTGTAAAAAGTTGTGCGCTTTTTTTTGAGTTAATTTTTTGATGTCTATACTGCGTTACGCCTCAATAGTTCCGCCTTTGCTGACACTCTCACCATCTTCAGCGCGCAATGTCCAGAACGTCAATGATGAAATCAAAGTCATCGCACCCAAGGTCAGAAACGCATAGTGCAGGGCGTGAGTGACGGCGACTCGATCTGTTTGGGGTAGATCACCGAGAAACCAGGCTGCCACTAACGATCCGCACGCCAGTCCAAAGCTCATCGACAACTGTTGGAAGGAGCTGGCGAGTGTGCTGGCCATACTTGATTCGGTTTCGTTGACATCTGCATAGGCCATGGAATTCATACTTGAAAATTGTAGCGAATTGAAAAATCCCTGTGTCAGTCCGAGAAAGACAATCAATGCAATTGGGGTAGTAGAGCTCACGAAAGCGAACAAACTGATTGTTAGACCAATGAGCAAGGTATTTACGATGAGAACTTTACGGAATCCAAAACTGCGCAGGATGCGTACCGAAAATATTTTCATGCCCATCGCTGCTGCTGCGGCCGGCATCATGAGTAGTCCTGATTGCCAGGCGGGCAAGCCCAGTCCCAGTTGGTAAAGTAAAGGCAACAGAAAAGGGAGTCCGCCCAACCCCAGCCGGGTGATAAAGCCGCCAACAACCGAAACGCGGAAGGTTCTGATTCGAAACAATGACAGGCGAAGTAAAGGATAAGTTGTTTGCTGCGAATGCAACCCGTATGCCGCCAGTAAACCGCATGAAACCATTAATAGAATCGTAGCCGGCAATAAGCCGATATTATGTTCGCCAAATATTTCCAAAAGCCAGGAGAGTAGGGCGGTGCCTGTCCCAAACAATAGCAGGCCGATTGCATCAAGCGGGCGTCTCTCGTCGCCATGATAGTCCGGCATATGCAAGTGGATTAGAAACAGCGCAATGAGACCCACCGGAATATTGATAAAGAAAATTACACGCCAGGTGACCCAATGAACGATCAATCCACCGATTGTCGGGCCAAGCAGCGGGCCGATCAAGGCCGGAATTATCACGAAGTTCATTGCCATCAGCAATTCCGTCTTGGGAAAAGTTCGTATGATTGCGAGTCTCCCGACCGGCATCATCATTGCCGCGCCAATACCCTGCAAAATCCGCGCGGCAACCAGCATCGGCACATTTAACGACAGCCCGCAGAGCAACGAAGATAAAGTGAAAACGATGACGGCAGAACCGAAAACGCGGCGGGTACCAAAGCGGTCTGCCATCCACCCGCTGATAGGGATGCATACAGCCAGACTCAAGATGTAACTGGCTACAACTGCTTTTAAACTAAGCGGTGCAACATTGAAACTCGCGGCCATGGCCGGTACCGCAGTGTTGATGATGGTCGAATCAAGTTGTTCCATGAATAATGCTGTCGCAACTACCCAGGGCAGATATTTTTTGACAGTCGCGCTTTCCATCAAACCACTTTATTCTTCATCATCGATATGTTTTTCTCTGGGGGGATTGCCATCGTAAACCAGACTTTGCCGGCGCGCGAGGTAGAAGTCACGGATGAAGGCATAGCGGTCGGGTACATCGTCAAGCACACTTTCGTTTTCCAACAAACTTGCGCGCAAGTTTATTTTGCCGACGACATAACCAATATCACGGGTTGGAATGTCGCGGGTATTGATAATCACGTCGGTTAAACCGTCACCATATAATCCGGCGGCATCACGCACCGAGCTCGGGCCGAAAAAAGGCAGCATGAGGTAAGGGCCGCTACCGATGCCCCAGTAGCCCAGGGTTTGACCAAAGTCTTCATTGTGTTTATCCAGTCGGTCTGTGACATTAATAAGGCCGCCAATGCCGAAGGTGGTATTAAACAAAACCCGGATGCCATCGGATGCGGCTTGCCTGAGTTTTAACTGCAGTATGTCATTGACAGTAACGCCGACATCATCCAGATTGGAAAAAAAGTTATTGAGAGCAATCCTGACTATCTTGGGCAGAATAGTGTTGTAGCCTTGTGCCACAGGTTTGATAACTGCTTTATCGAGGGCGTCATTAAACTTGTAAATGCCCCGGTTCAATGGCTCAAAAGGGTCTTTGGGATTGCTGTTTTGCGTAGACGCGCATCCGGAGAATAACAGGGCGGCAAATAAAATACAGACGAGTTTCATTTAGTGTCGATATAGTATGGCGTGAGCGCATTCATGCGTGGTTATCGGGTTTGTGTACAGGGGGCTTCAAGTCCAAATTAAAGAAATGAAAGCTGCCATTTTTACGATCTTCAAAATAATGTTCCAGGGTAAACTTGACCGGACGAAAGGCGAGAGTATCCCAGGGAATTTCGTTTTCCGTAAACAGTACGACCTCAAGACTTTCTACACCCGGCGAGAAATCAAGGTCAAGTAATTTGGCGCGGAATAGCAAATGCACTTGATCAATGTATGGCAGATTGTGCATCGAGTATAAATCGCCGATGGCGACACGCGCATTGGCTTCTTCCAGCGTTTCTCTTGCGGCAGCTTCGGCAGTGGTCTCGCCGTTTTCCATAAATCCGGCTGGTAGTGTCCATAGGCCGTGGCGAGGCTCAATAGCGCGTCGGCATAACAGAATTCGTCCATCTTCCCATTCCGGAATGGCGCCGACGATGAGTTTTGGATTGTGGTAGTGGATGGTGGCGCAGACTGTGCAAACGTGACGTTCGCGATGATCATCCTGCGGTAATCGCACCTCAACAGGTGCGCCGCACTCAGGGCAAAATTTCAAGATAGGCCTCCTGTGTTATTCCCAAAATCTCCACCATGACGGGTTGCGTTTGGAAGCCTCTATCGGCTCAGGCAGATGCCCGTCTTTTGCAATGTTAATGTCCAACGTGCGCTTGGCGTCATCTCGCAGATCTTTCATTCCCATCGCATCATAGGCTTGCGTCATAATTTGCAAAGCGTTACGTGTGTAGGGCGATTGGGGATAATTGATTAATATGGTTTTGGATCTATTTACCGCCGCAACGTAAGCTCCGCGGCGCAGATAATAACTGGCTACGTGGATGTCTGAACCTGCCAACGTGTTAACAAGATATTTCATGCGCACTCTGGCATCTGCAACGTAATCACTATCCGGGAAGCGGGTTATCAACTCTTTAAAGGTGTCGAATGATTCATGCAGCGACTTGGGGTCGCGTTCCGCCGGGTCTTGATTCGAGATGGTGATCATTGCGCCGCTCAGATTTTCATCGAAATTAATCAGGCCTTTCAGGTAAAGAATGTAATCGAGATGGGTATTGTTGGGATATTGCTTGATAAAACGGTCGGCAGCACTGAGCGCCGGGGCCGGTTCACCGAGTTTGTAGTTGGCGTATGCAGTTTCCATCAGGGCCTGCTGGGCAAAACGACCATAGGGATAATTTGCCTGCAGCTTCTCAAATTTCTTGATGGCCTGCTCGAATAAGTGGTCATCCATAGCGTCCATTGCCTGGGAATATAATTCATCGGCAGTGAATTTATTGTCTTCCAAAGCGGGGTCGGAACTACAAGCAACTAACGTGAGCAGGATGAAAGCGTATAAACTATGGCGCATGACCGAATCCAATAAAAATTTGCGCGATTATACCAAAGATATAATCGCAACCCAGCCCAGTGTTATCTTATGCGAAGCGGATATTGACACTGATCTTGAAACTAACCTTCCAATAGATACTCCTTCAGCATTGAGTTTTAAAGTGCCTACAGAATATGGGGGATTACGTCTGGATCAGGCGTTGGTGAAGTTATTGCCCGAATATTCGCGCAGCCGCCTGCAAGATTGGGTGGTGCAGGGGCAAATTACCCTGAATGGCGCAGCGGCTACTTCCAAGCAAAAAGTGTGGGGCGGCGAAATGCTGAGTGTCAACCCGCTAAGCAATCCTGCCGAGCAGCCTTACATTGCCGAAGATATACCGCTAGACATTGTTTATGAAGATGACAATATCATTGTGATCAACAAACCTGTCGGATTAGTGGTTCATCCGGGGAGCGGAAATTGGCAGGGAACATTGCTTAATGCCCTGTTGCACCATGATCCGGCATTGGGCGAAGTTCCTCGCGCTGGCATCGTACACAGGCTGGATAAGGATACCAGTGGGCTGTTGGTAGTTGCGCGAACAATCGTTGCGCAAACCGCGTTAGTGCGCCAATTGCAGGAACGCAGCGTGAGTCGCGAGTATTTGGCGTTGGCGCACGGTGAAATTGAACGCGGGGGCAGGGTAGACCAGCCTATAGACCGCCATCCTTCGCAACGCACCAAAATGGCCGTAGTAGAAGGGGGCAAACCGGCTATTACGCATTACGCTTTGGTTGAATCTTTTCCCGGTTGCACCTTGTTGCGCTGCAAGCTGGAAACCGGACGCACCCACCAGATACGTGTTCACATGGCGTATTTACATCACCCCTTGGTGGGCGATCATATTTACATCAAAGGGGCACAAAAATGCCCGCTGCCAATGCGCGCCGTATTGATGGACTTTCCACGCCAGGCCCTGCATGCCGAGCGTTTGGGCCTGGAACATCCCGAGACCGGCGAATGGATGGAATGGCAAGTCGATATGCCGGATGATATGCAGCAATTATTAAAGCAAGTCAGGATAATCGCACATGAGTGTACATGAAAACTTCATCGTTCCCGATTGGCCGGCACCCAAAAATGTGCGGTCTTTACAGACTACTCGTAGCGGAGGGGTAAGTGTTGCCCCGTACAATTCCTTCAACCTTGGGGACCATGTGGGTGATGCGCCTCAAGCTGTTGCACACAACCGTCAACTACTTGCGCAACTTATGCCGAGTGAACCTGTCTGGTTACAACAAGTTCATGGCACGGTGGTTGTCGATGCGGGGGCTACAGAATGTTTACCACAGGCTGATGCAGCGGTAACCCGTCATCGTGGCGCAGTTTGTGTGGTGATGACAGCGGATTGTCTGCCAGTGCTCTTGTGTGATGAGTCGGGTACTGTTGTCGGAGTAGCCCATGCGGGATGGAAAGGTTTGGCAGCAGGGGTGATCGAGTCGACAGTGCAGACAATGGACATCGCACCGCAAAAATTACTGGCTTGGCTCGGCCCTGCTATCAGTCAGCGCGCATTTGAAGTGGGCGAAGAAGTACGAAAGGTATTTGTTGCGCAACACGCGCAGGCAATCGAAGCATTTTTGCCCGGGGAAAACGGCAAGTGGATGGCAGATATCTACTTGCTGGCGCACCAACGTTTGCACGCACTGGGTGTTACACGGGTTTACGGTGGGGAACATTGCACCCATGGTGATTCGGCACGATTCTTTTCGTATCGGCGCGATGGCGCTACCGGGCGCATGGGCACCTTTATCTGGCTGGAATACTGACTTAAAACAATTCCATCTTGGGTAGGCCTTCCTTCTGCCCAGCCTGCGCGGCATTTCCCTGAGCAGGTCGTTGCGCCGCACCATCGCAGATGTGACTCGCTTTGATACGTTGGCGCACAACATCCTGATACTGGATATGACCGAGCATTCCGGAAATCTCCGTTGTTTAATCCGCGTCTCCTTAACATATTTTGTGTTGCCTGACTTGCTTCATTGGCTACCTTGATCACATCCTTGGACGCCCCAACAACTTCCTTGGATGCGACCATGACACGATTCAGCAGTTCAATTACGGCTTCGCTCTTATCCGCTTCAGTCTGCACCGTGCGCGTAGATTCGTTGATACCGCTGGCAACGATATTGACATCTTTTTGAACCTGCGCGATTAGATCGGAGATTAGTTTTACACTTTTTTCCGATGTCTCGGCCAGCGTCCTGACTTCATCGGCAACGACAGCAAACCCCTTGCCGTGTTTCCCGGTTTGGGCCGCCTCAATGGCGGCATTCAGAGCGTGCAGATTGGTCTGATCGTCATTACGTGCAACGGCCTTAACGATGTCGCCAATCTCAGTAGCCTGTTTTTCCAGCCCGGAAACCATTTTGGCCGACTCAGTCTGACGGTTGGCTGCCTGAACAACATTGCGGACCATTTGCGCACTTCATCGGACACGCGTTTTGCCGCAAGAACCAAAGTCTCGCCTTTTTGTAATGTGACGTTGGCGTTTCTGTTCACTCCCACTGCGCTCAAAGATTCCTGTGCTGCACCGGAGGCTTCCTCTGCACCCGATGCAATCTGATCCGAGGCACGCTTCAACTCCTCGGCGGCTGAAGCCGCTTCGTTGATACCCGAGGACAACTGTCCCGTGGCGGCTGCGATGCGCTCAGCCGCCTGTTGCTGTTTGGCGAGGGTGCGCGCTTTTTGTGCTGGTCTTCCGCCTCGCGAGCGGCTGCAGCAGAGGTTTTGCCTTCGGATGACGGAGGAGAGGTAATAGATGACGGAGGAGAGGTAATATTGGTTGGTGATTTATTGACGAGTGACATGGTATTTTTCCTTTGCGAGCGGATGCGTTGTGGGCGAACTAAACTGATAAAGCAGTTGGCGGTGTGATAGACCAAGATGTGAGTATATTTTTTTCACAGAATGTTCTGTGCGTTGAAACTTTTAGGGAATTGTCTTAACCCCGGGAGTTATTGCTACATCAGTTTAGAAATAAATCTGTAGGGAAAATTTAAACGTGTCCGGCAGTTATACGCCCCTAATATACTGAGGTATCTCTGCCTCTGCTGATTGAGTTTTAAGCAGTAGGTCATGATACATCCTGCTAATTTCATGATAATTTTTACTCAGGCTTGAATTGCATGATTCAACTATGGCAAGTCGGCGATCCAGCATTTCGGTTCTTTGCAGAACGAGTTTATCGACCCTGGTGTGGTAAGCCCTGATTTCCGATTCCATCACTTTAAATCCGGTAATATCCATCATTACCCCGCGCATAAACAAAGGGCTTCCGTCCTTGTCCATGATGATCTTGGCTTTATCGCTGAACCAATGTGTTGTGTTGCTTGGCGTTTTGACCCGGTATTCACACTGAAACGGAGTACCGGATTTGTAGCAAGACTCAAATTTCTTTTTTACAATCGGGCGGTCTTCCTCATGGCACATTTGGTGATGGCATTCCGCATCGTTTCCCCATTTGTCCGGAGAAAATCCCAATTCCAAGAGTTGCGGACTTATACGCACTTGGTGGTGACCACCCCGTAGCGATAACTGGTAAATTATGCCGAGAATATTATCGGCAATATCTTGAATAACTATATCCAATTGGCGATGCAAGATATGATCCCGAGTTAAGTTTCCTGACGACAATATATTTTCGCGCTGCATGGGTAAAGAAAACAGTAATTATGGGAGTGTCACGGTGGCAATAAACCATGCTGCTTTGAAACTGTAACCCTCGTTGCGGTAATGGCGATAATTGCCAATAAACTGTAATAGCTCAGCCAATTTGTGTGACATGATTGCTCCCTTTTGATTTAACATCTTTCAGTCTTGAAAAAATAACCCAAGCCGATGCTTCAAGAATGGTCGAGCGGCAATCCATCAACCTCAACCTCGGAAATTAGCCAATCTTGCAATGGATCGCCGCCATCGAAGCCTCGGCCTAATGCACGGTAGTATGCGGCTTCAGAAACCATTTTGAACCGTGCATCTTCATTTTCTATGGACTCCAAAGACAGGGCAGGAGACTTCTTGTTGATCAGGCTTGGTTTGGTTGCAATTTTTTTATTCGATACTGGTGACTGGTATAGCACGATTACTTTCTCCCGTTGTTAATTTAAGTACCTAAAATTGCCTGTTGTGATTTTCAATTCTCAGTTGATAAAGATATCGATTGCATTAAGGTTGCCGCTGATTAAATTATTCCTCGCTACTCATTATTGTTCTGTGCGACTTCGTACAAACAAGTCCTGCCTTTTGTTCAGACAATTACACAACTAATCGCTTATCGTATCCCTCATTTTCCGGAATTTTTCGGCCATTTAAAGTGCAATCAGCAAGTATTATTTTTCCGCAAAGCAAGGAGATTGGATAGACAATGATCTGGTTAGATTTGACCCAACTCACCGGCGCAATTTTCCTAATTGTGGGCGCAGTACTGCCCGTGGTTAACCCTCTGGGCGATGCGCCCATTTTCTTAAGAATGACTCCCGGCTGCGACGAGTCGACCCGCGCTTTACTGGCGAAGAGTATAGCGTTCTATTCTTTTTTCTTTCTGCTCGGATCGCTGTTGTTTGGCTCTTTCGTCCTTGTTGTATTCGGTCTTTCGATTCCTGTGGTGCAGGTGGCCGGGGGAGCCGTGGTATGCGCTTTCGGCTGGAACCTTCTGGCCGACAATCCCAAAGCTGTCGAAGTGACCCTGGACCCGAGTCACGCCAAGCTCATCGCACTGGGACGGGCAATCACTCCGCTGACTTTGCCGATGACGATAGATGCTGGCGTCATTGCAGTTGCAATCACCGTTGGTGCGTTTCACGCGCATTCGTTCAAACACGCCATGATCCAGATTGTTGCCGACGTCATCGGTGCCGCCATCATTGCACTATCCATACTGTTAACGTATCGCTACGCTCATCGTGTCAGTGGCAAGATCGGACACACCGGCATGATGGTTGTGGTACGGCTATCCGCGTTTATCATGCTGTGCATCGGTGTAGGTATTTGCTGGGATGGAATCAAGTTGTTGCTGGCAGAAATCGGCATTCACGGCTGAGAGTCCAGAATCTCCAACTGCTGAGGCACCTTAGAATTACTTTTAGTTATTGCGGGTAGACTGTATTCATATCTGCGCATCATAATATTTTCAGGAGGATGAAATACTTTTGAACTGCCGCCTGTATTGTGCAGGAGATATGCCCGTCGAGCGTTTGAATAGTCTTCTGAAAGATGATGTATCTTCATATCCTACCTTGGCAGTAATTGTGTCAAAATCAGAATACGTGCTTTCCAGTAACTCTTTTGCGCGTTCAATTTTTAATGCCTGCAAATAGGCGAGCGGTGCCAACCCCGTGATTTCAATGAAACGACGGTTGAGTGTTCGGTAGCTGACGTGCATTTTACCGGCAAGCTCGTCTATCGATATTGGCTGCGTCAGATTTTTAGTCATCCACTCGATAGTGCGTTTTACCAGTGGTTCGGAATAATCCTTTTGCACAGACATGAATGGCCGCTGCGATGTTCTTGCGCTGTCAACCAGCATGATGCCGCTGACTTTGCGCGCCAGAACCTCTCCCCCAAGACGGCGCAGTACTTGTAAAGACAGATCGGTATGCGCCGTCATTGCCCCGGCAGTAATGACGCGACCACTGTCGACGATTGCCTTATCCGCATCCAGTAAGACATCCGGATAGTTTAGCCGAAAAGCATCCGCGAACCACCATGTCGTGGTGGCAGCTTTCCCGTTTAACAGACCGGACTGGGCGAGCACGAAGGTTCCGTAGCAACTTGCAGCAACAAGTGTAGATTCTGGCAAATTCTGTAATTTGGCGATGACGGCACGCCAAGTCGTCTTTAGCTTCGTTGTAATGTGCTCAACCGATTCGGCAAAAAATCCCGACAGAATAATTGCATCGTAGCCGGTGAAATTAGCAGGCAGTTGTCGCGTTGACACGATTAGTTCATCCCGCAGATGCACGTGGCCTCCTTGCGTGGAGAATAGATCAGGCTTGTATCCCGCATCGGGATGGTGACGTCTAGCAAGACTGAACATATCCAGTGTCGTTGTGATGCTGGAGGCAGTCGAACCATTCTCAATCAAAATCGCAATTTTCATATTGGCAGTTATCGCATTAATTTGGTCAATTATGCCACTGATGAATAGCTTTGCCGAGTGGCATCATGCATCTCATTCCAATCAATACTACAGGAGAATAAAATGAAATTTGCCCTACGGTTGTTTATCTGTTTATTGTGCAGTACCGCATTTGCTCATGCCGATGTTATACCGAAGACATTGTTTGAATTGGCAGGAGCCAAAGCGGAACCTGCCAAGCTTTCAAACAATGTGCTGGTCATCATTGACGCCCAACGGGAGTATGTTGATGGCTCGTTGCCGCTGGTTGGCGTGGATGCGGCAATTGGTGAGATTTCGCAATTGCTTGCGCGTGCCCGTAAATCCGGCACGCCTGTAATTCACATCGTACACAAAGGCAAAGCCGCTTTATTCAATCCGGCAGGAAAGTATTTTGACATAGTTGCACCACTGCATCCGCTAACGACTGAAACAGTGATCGAAAAAACGCGGGTAAGCGCTTTTGCGGATACCGGGTTGGCAGAAGCAATCCGGCTTACCAATAGGAAGAATCTGATCATCGTGGGCTTCATGACACATAACTGTGTCAGTTCAACGGCTCGTGTTGCCAGTGATATGGGCTATAACGTCACTATCGTCGCCAAAGCTACAGCAACACGCGACTTACCCGATGGCAATGGCGGGGCAATTCCAGCATCATCAATACAAGCGAGCAGCCTGGCAGAACTGGCTGACAGAAATGCACGGGTAGTGCAAACTGAACGCGATATTCTGGAATAAAACGACACTGCGATTTATTCAGTATAATCCGCGCCTCTTTCTAATCTGGTTTTATACATGAGCATTTTGGCCTGGATTTTTGCGTCGAGCTTTGTCGGTGGCGCATTAAGCATGCTGTTTGTAGCAGTGTTTGCGCTCAATGTGCGGGCGCACTGGATCAGCGCACTGGTCAGTTACGCCATTGGCGCTTTGCTGGGGGCAGTATTTTTAGACATCCTGCCCGAAGCCATCAAGTTGAGCCCCAATACCACGACAGTGAGCGGCACAGTGCTGTTTGGTATCTTGCTGTTTTTCACGTTGGAAAAAGTACTAATCTGGCGCCACTGTCACCATGATCAGTGTGAGGTGCATGAACCGCATGATCACTCCCTGCACGACCACGGGCGTAGCGGCGCGATGGTTATAGTCGGTGATACGTTCCACAATTTCATTGACGGGATTATTATCGCGGCGGCATTTTTAACCGATATTCATCTCGGCGTTGTTACCTCACTTGCAATCATTGCGCACGAAATACCGCAGGAAGTGGGCGACTTTGCTATTTTGCTCCACTCTGGATATTCCAAGCTGCGCGCTTTTAAAATGAACCTGATTTCCAGTTTTGCCACTGTCGTGGGCGGTGTGCTGGGCTACCTGACGTTACAGACTATGCAGCAGTGGACACCGTCGTTACTGGCATTGGCAGCGGCAAGTTTGATCTACGTGGCGGTAGCGGATTTGATTCCCGGTTTGCACAAACGCACAAAATTGAGCGATACCCTCCAACAGGTGATACTGATTGTGTTGGGGGTCGGCACGGTTGCCTTGATGAATTCG
>Ga0182030_10019841_pt1 | contig 12746 bp, 1 predicted proteins | sample 812S3MmetaG_FD_121299 | JGI IMG/M metagenome (GOLD analysis project Ga0182030, IMG submission 121299) | Permafrost microbial communities from Stordalen Mire, Sweden - 812S3M metaG (Illumina Assembly) | ecosystem: Environmental > Terrestrial > Soil > Wetlands > Permafrost | place: Sweden... | reverse complement strand
GGCGAGACCGCGCTCATTTCCTTCAGCGACGCCGTGACGGAACTGGCCGGCTTCACCTCCGATCCCGACGACCTCGCGCATGAACTGAAGCGCATGCGGCCGGATGGCGGCGGAGCGGCTGTGCTCGACGGCCTCAGTAAGGCGCTGGACATGCTGGCGCATCGCAGGCCCGGACGGCGGCTGATCGTGCTGATGATCTCCGAGAGCCGCGACCGGTCCAGCCAGACCAAGCTGCCGGAAGTGGTCCAGCAAGTCCAGCATTTGAACGCCGCGGTGTACTGGCTGACGTATTCCACCACCTTGTCGCAGTATACCGACCGCCGCGTCACGACTGTAGGGGACGTCGAAGATCCCAAGGAAAAGGGTAAAGACAAGAAAAAAGACGAAACCGTGCTGCCCGCCGATCCACCGCCCATGAACCTGCTGGCCCCCTTCACGGAACTGGCGCATCTCGCTAAACCCAATGTGGCCGATCTTTTCACCCGGTTGACCGGCGCGCAGCAGATGAGCTTTCTCACCAAAGGCGGGCTGGAATCGGCCATCCAGGCGATCGGCGAAGAGATCCATCGCCAGTACATCCTCACGTTCTCACCGGCGGCGGGACAGGCCGGACTGTTCCACACCATTCGGGTGGAAGTGAAGAACCGGCCGGACCTGAAAGTCAAGACGCGCGAGGGGTACTGGGCGATACAGTAGGGAATTTCACAACAGCCGCCCCCACCTCCCGCGCATTTTCCAGCCGGTGCGCCTAAAACTCAGGCTCTCAGTATAGACTGATAAGATCCTGTGTCCTATAAATGCGAACTCAAGAGATCACGGTAGGGGGCGCCGCGGCTGCGGCAGGGCTGCGGACGGAGGTATGAAGACATGCGCATGAGTTTGTCGACGGCCCCCCGCAATACGGCGTTGTGGATCGGTAAGGTACTGCTGCTGGCCTGTGTGGCGATTCCTTCGACGCTGCTGGCACAGAACTGGACGCAGCAGACGCCGGCCACCAGGCCGACGGCCCGCGACAGTTCGGCGATGGTCTACGATTCGCTGCACCACGAAATAGTATTGTTTGGCGGCGCGGATACCACCGGCCCGCTCAATGAGACTTGGGTGTATGACGGGACCACCTGGACGCACCTGCATCCCATGAACAGCCCGCCGGCCCGCCTGTGGGCCGGGATGGCGTTCGACGCCGCCCATGGACAGGTAGTTTTGTTCGGCGGCTGTCCTACGGGTGGGCCGACCCTGACGTATCTGAACGACACCTGGCTGTGGGATGGCGTCAATTGGACAAACGCTACTTCCTCGGGCGGTCCGAGCGGGCGTCAGGCGCCGGCCATGGCATACGATCCCGATTTTGGCGTGGTGCTCTTTGGCGGATCGGATACCGTTCCCGGCGCGCTCAGCGATACCTGGTTCTGGAACGGAACTAGCTGGTCCGGCGCTGAGTTGTCGATGAATCCTACGGCGCGCCGGTTTGCCTCGATGTCGTTCGATTCCGTCAACGACGAACTGGTGTTGTTCGGCGGCGACGACGGAACCAACACCAAGAGCGACACGTGGACTTACAACCTAAGCGGCTGGTTTCAGCCAAGTCCCGCGCATTCCCCGTCCGCCCGCAGCGGCCAAGGCCAGGCGTGGGATGACGTGCGCAACCTGACGGTGTTGTTCGGAGGCGGCAACCCCGACGACACCTGGACCTGGAACGGTACCGACTGGACCCACGAAACCACCATCGCCAGCCCCCCCGCCCGGTATTACGTCAACATGGCGTACGACGTGCGGCACTCGGACATGGTTCTTTTCGGGGGACTCACGGCATCGTTTAGCGGCGACCTGCAAGACACCTGGACGCTGGGCTACACCTATAGCGAAAGCTGGATGCTGGTGACCGGCCCCGGTTTTCAATCCACCGTGGTTGGGCCTTCGGCGCGCAGTTACGCGGCTGCCACTGGCGAATACAGTGACGTGCTCGTGTTCGGAGGCACCGACGGGACCAGTGTTTTCAACGACACCTGGTTCTGGTTTGGCAACCAGTGGGCGGTGATGGGGAGTGGCACATCTCCGCCGGCTCGCCAGAGTTCGGCGATGGCCTACAATCCGATCAACGGCATTTCGGTCATGTTCGGCGGCAATTCCGCCGTGGGCGAGCTTACTTTGCTGAGCGATACCTGGAACTGGAATGGCAGTTGGACGCAAGTTTCCCCCGCCTCCCATCCTACGGCGCGGTACGGCCACGCCATGACGTACGATCGCGCCCATTCCTTGGCCGTACTGTTCGGCGGCTTCACCAGCGCCTCCTCTGTGGGCAACGGCGAGACCTGGCTATGGGACGGGGCTGACTGGAATCAAGTTACGCCCACGCCCGCCCCCACCGGCCGCGCCTATCATTCCATGGTCTTCGATGGCGCCCGCAATCAAGTGGTGCTGTTCGGAGGAATCACCAACGGCGTTTATTTGAACGAAACCTGGGTGTGGAACGGCACAAACTGGACTCAAATGTCGCCCGCGCACAGCCCGCCTGCGCGGGCCAACTTTTCGATGGTTTACGACTCGGTGCATGGAACCGTGCAGATTTTCGGCGGCCGGAATTCCGGTGGTGCGCTGCACGATACGTGGGTGTGGGACGGCGTCGATTGGACGCAAGTGACGCCCACTACATCCCCCACCGGGCGCTACGGCATGGCGTCGGCCTACCTCGCTCCGGCAGGGCAATTCTTCCTGTACGGGGGGAACAACGGCAGCTCGAATTTGCAGGAAGGCTGGGCCTTCGCCAGCCCATACGTCCCCACCGTCATTATGCCGGCGGCCTTCTACGGACAGTCATATTCCTATACCATCGTGCCGGCCGGCGGAGTCGCACCGTACACCTTCACGGCCACCGGGAATCCCTCCAGTTTTGCCTCCGTCGGTTTTAGTCTGGATCCCAGCACGGGGGCGGTTACCAACAGCTCGGTCAGCCTCAGTCCGGACCAGACCATCGGGTTCGGCGTGAACATACAGGACGCGCAAGGGCAGAGTACCCTCCTGTCCTTCCAGATGAAGACCGATAGCGCAATCGTGTTTTCCCCCAGTCCTCTGCCGGACGCCACCATGGGCGCGAACTATAGCGTGCAACTCTCGGCCAGCGGCGGCACTCCCCCTTTCACGTATCAGGCCACCGGACTCCCGGCCGGATTGAACTTGAGTGTCGACACGATTGTAGGGCAGTGCACGGCATCTTCGACCAACGTGACCCTCTCGGCGATCGACAACTACGGCGTCACGGTGAGCGTAGGGCCGCTCTCCTTGAACTGCAACCCGAAGCCGTTGATTGCCAACACATCGCCCTTGCCAAATGGGCAAGTGAACACGTACTACAGCGTACAGCTCAACACCAATGCGGTCTACGATCCGCCTGGGGTGGCGCCGTATACCTGGAGCGTACCGCCGAGTAGCCTGCCCGCGGGGCTGAGCCTGAGTTCGACCGGCCTGATTTCGGGAACTCCGACCACCATTGGGGGCCCCACCACATTCACGGTGACCTTCACCGACCGTTGGGGCGCGACCACCAATCAGCCGTTTCAAATCACGATTCAGCCTCCCTCGCTGACGATCACCACCACGCAACTTCCCCTGGGAACGCTCCACGTGACGTATCCTGCCGCTTCCATAGCGGCCACTGGCGGAACTCCCGCCTACCATTTCAGCGCGACCGGTCTGCCGACGGGGCTCACTATTAGTCCCACCACCGGCGCCATCACGGGAATTCCCACCGTGGCGGGCGCGTTTACTCCTACCTTTACCGTCACCGATCAAGCCACGGGCAACGTTCAGCAACAGATTCCAATCACCGTGGCGGCGGCCGGGACGAACTCCGAGGACTGGATTCAACTGGCGCCAGCGACGCCCCCCAACGGCCGTGAGAGCGCGGCCATGTTCTACGATTCGGTCCACCATCAGACGATCCTCTTCGGAGGGTGGTGCTGTACCGGCGAAGGTTTGTTCAACGACACGAACGCCTGGAACGGAACCGATTGGGTGGCACTGTCACCGGCAACCGATCCGGGGGCCCTAAGCTCGGCGGCGGCCGCGTTCGATGTTGCCCATGGGCAAGGTGTGGTCTTCGGCGGCATCAACGGCAGCTACACGACGGTGAACGATACCTGGCTCTGGGACGGAAGCACCTGGGCGCACGCATCTCCGGCCCACAGCCCGACGGCCCGATCCGGAGCCGTGATGGCCTGGGACGGCCATCAAATCGTCCTCTTTGGAGGGACCGCCAACGGCACAGACGAGTTCAACGAGACCTGGACCTGGAACGGCTCAGACTGGACGCAGATTACATCGGCAGTGTCGGGTACTCCGCCCACGGGACGGCAAAACGCCGCGATGGCATTCGATTCGGCCCATGGCAAGGTGGTTCTGTTCGGCGGACTCAACAACACCCTGGAGGCCGATTTACACGACACATGGCTCTGGGACGGCGCCGCGCTTACCTGGACTCAGGCCAGCCCCGCAACCAACCCGGCGGCCAGGTACGGCCACGGGATGGCGTACGATTCACTGCGCGGCCAGACCATCGTATTTGGAGGCATCTCGTACGAAACGTCAACGTACTTTGCCGACACTTGGGCGTGGAACGGCTCGGCGTGGACTCAATTGAACCCGCCACACAACCCGGGGGCGCGCAGTGCAGCGGCTATGGTTTTCGATGTGGCTCACTCGCAGGTCCTGCTCTTTGGGGGATATCTGGGTTCATCGGCGTCGGATGTCGGCGACACGTGGGTCTTGCAAGGACCTTACGTGTCCAACCTGACGTTGCCGGCCGCGACCCAGAATTCGGCCTACAGCGCCACCATTCCGGTAACTGGCGGGACCACACCCTACATTTTTGGCACGCCGGCTTCGCTGCCTCCGGGAATCACGTTCAATACCGCTACCGGGGCCTTCGGCGGCACGCCGACGGCAGCCGGGCCCTACAACATCACGGTCGACATCCAGGATGCCGAGGGCCTCAGCATCGCGCCGCAACTCACCCTGACCGTAAACCCCGCGCCGACGCAACTGGTCCTGCAACCCACCACGTTGCCTGACGCTACCGCGGGAACCAACTACCTGGAGCAGCTCTCGGCCAGCGGCGGTGTTCCGGCTTATGTGTTCTCGGTAAGCGGTCTGCCCACGGGCCTGCATATCAACTCCGGCAACCAGATAGTAGGCCAGTGCACTGCCGGCTCTAATTCCACCAACGTGATGCTAGGCGTGACCGATAGCGCGACGCCTACGCACAACAGCGCCAGCGTGGGACCGTTGACGGTGCACTGCAACGCGGCGCCGTCCATCACCACCACGTCGCCCCTGGCCAACGGCATCGTGAACACGGCGTATAGCGCGACCTTGCTGGCGAGCGGAGGCACCGCGCCCCTCATCTGGTCTCTTTCACCCGGCAACACGCTGCCCGCCGGATTCAACTTGTCCGCCACCGGCGTGCTGACGGGCACAGCTACGGCGCCCACGTCCTCCCAGTTCAGCACGACGGTCAGCGACTTCTGGGGCGCCAACGCCACAAAGTCGTTCAACGTGACCTTCTACCCGGTCCTGATCGTCACTTCGACCTCGCTGCCGGCGGGCGCGCAGGGAGTAGCGTACCCCAGTGGAACCACGCTGGCGGTGACCGGCGGCACGGGCAGCAGCACCTACCATTTCAGCGCGACCGGGTTCCCCAACGGGCTGCAAATCGACCCTGCGAGCGGCGCCATTACCGGCACACCCACGCAATTCGGGACGTTCCAGCCGACCTTCACGGTCACCGACCAGACTCCGCAGACGGCCACCAAGCAGATCAGCTTGAACGTGAGCGCCTCCGGCACCCTAACGCTCTCTCCTACGACTCTGCCCGATGCTACCGCGGGATTCAACTATCTGGAGCAGCTTTCCGCCGCGGGAGGCGTCTCACCGTATGTCTTCTCGGCCACCGGCCTGCCCGCCGGGCTGCATTTCAATGGCAGTAACCAGATTGCCGGCCAGTGCACCGCCGGTTCCACCAACGTGATGCTAGGCGTGACCGATAGCGCGCAGCCTGTCCATCAGGCCAGCGTGGGACCGTTGACGGTGCACTGCAACGCAACGCCATCCATCACCACCACGTCACCCCTGGCCAACGGCATCGTGAACACGGCGTACAGCGCGACCTTGCAGACCAGTGGGGGCGCCGCGCCATTCACGTGGTCGCTCACGCCCGGCACTTTGCCGGCCGGATTCGCGTTGAATCCCAGCACCGGCGTGCTGACGGGCACCGCCACCTCGGCCGTTTCCCCGCAGTTCAGCGCCACGGCCACCGACCTATGGGGCGCCAACGCCACCAAGTCGTTCACCGTGACTTTCTACCCGGTCCTGACCATCGCTTCGACCTCGCTGCCGGCGGGCGCGCAGGGGGCGGCTTACCCCGGTGGAACCACTCTGGCGGTGACCGGCGGCACGGGCAGCGGCACCTACCATTTCAGCGCTACCGGGTTCCCCAACGGGCTGCAAATCGACTCTGCGAGCGGCGCCATCACCGGCACACCCACGCAATCCGGGACATTCCAGCCGACCTTCACCGTCACCGACCAGACTCCGCAGACGGCCACCAAGCAGATCAGCTTGAATGTGGCCTCCGTCAGTGCCCTGGTACTCTCTCCGGCCGGGCTGCCCAACGCGACCGCGGGGACCAACTATGCGGTGCAGCTTTCCGCCGTGGGAGGCGTCCCGCCGTATGCGTTCTCGGCCACCGGCCTGCCCGCCGGGCTGCATCTCAACGGCAGTAACCAGATTGTTGGCCAGTGCACCGCCGGTTCCACCAACGTGATGCTAGGCGTCACCGACAGCGTGCAGCCTGTCCACCAGGCCAGCGTGGGACCGTTGACGCTGCAATGCAACGCTGCGCCCTCCATCACCACCACATCGCCCCTCACCAGCGGCATCGTCAACACCGCGTACAGCGCGACGCTGCAGATGAGCGGAGGCACCGCGCCAATCACGTGGTCGCTCACCCCCGGCACTTTGCCGGCCGGATTCGCCTTGAACTCCAGCACCGGAGTGCTGACAGGCGCCGCTGCCTCGGCCGTTTCCGCGCAGTTCAGCGCCACGGTCACCGACCGGTGGGGCGCCAACGCCACCAAGGCGTTCACCTTGAATTTCAACCCGGCCGTGACCATCACGACCGCGTCGCTGCCGAACGGCACTGCGGGAACGGCCTATCCGTCCGGAGTGGCGATTGCCGCCACCGGCGGCAGCGGCACTTACGCTTTCAGCGCCGCCGGTCTGCCTCCCGGGTTCTCCATCGACCCCTCATCCGGCGTCATCTCCGGCACCACCAGTCAAACCGGATTGTTCACCCCCACGTTCACAGTCACGGGCCAGAACACCCAAACCGTCAGCACACAAATCAATCTCACGATCCTGGGTGCGCCCAGCATCCGGATTTTGTCGCCACAGCTCTTGCCCGGCGGATCGAGCGGGCACTTGTACAGCCAACAACTGCTCTGGACGGGCGGGGTGGCTCCCTTTACCGTGACCGGCACGGGATTGCCGAACTGGCTCAGCCTCAATTCCAGCACCGGCATCCTGACGGGGACGCCATCCTCCGGGGGGGCGTTCCGTTTTTCGATCACCGTAACGGACTCGCAAACTCCCACGGCGAACACTGCATCGCAGACGGAAACCGTGGTGATTGATGCGCCGTCGATCACCACAACGTCGCCGCTGCCCGCCGCCACCATCGGCATCTCCTATGCGCAGAATCTGGCCGCCAGCGCCGCCACATCTCCCTATACCTGGACCTCCGCCAATCTGCCTTCGTGGTTAACCCTGTCGGGCGCCGGTGCGCTGAGCGGCACTCCTCCGGTGAACACGCCCGCGAGCGTATCGTTCGACGTGACGGTGACCGATTCGCTGGGAGCTTTTACGACCGGCAGCCTCACGCTCCCCGTGCTGGCGACACCCGGCCTGATGTTCGTAACCAGTTCCCCGTTGCCGCCCGCCACGGCGAACGCGCCGAACAGCACGGTGGTGCAGGCAATTGGCGGCAATGCAGTCTTGACGTTCAGCGCGGCCGGACTGCCGGCCTGGCTGACGCTGAACAGCGCCACCGGGGCGTTGTCGGGCACGCCGCCCAGCGCCGGTCCGGTGACGTTCCAGATCACCGTCAGCGACACCGTAAATCAGTCGCTGAGCCAGAATTTCACGTTACCGGTCAACGCTGTGCTGACCATCGGCAACACCTCGCCCCTGCCACCCGCTACCGCCGGTGTGGCTTACGCGGAAACCATGACGGCGTCGGGCGGCAGCGGCAGCTACACCTGGTCGGCCACCGGCCTGCCATCGTGGCTGGCGTTGAGTCCGGGCGGCGTGTTTAGCGGCACGCCTACACAAGCGGGGCCGGTATCCTTTGAGATCACGGTGCACGACACGGCGAACCATTCGCTGACCCAGGCGTTCACCTTACGGGTGGACTCGGTGCTGGAGATCGACACCGCATCGCCCCTGACCGCCGCGACGCTGAGTTTCCCGTACCTGGCGACGTTCGCCGCCTCCGGCGGCGGCGGAGGAGGTTACCAGTGGTCGGCAACGGGCCTGCCTGGCGGCTTCACTCTCACATCGGCCGGCGTGCTGAGCGGCACTCCGCAGACCGCCGGCGCCATGGGCTTCAGCGTGACCGTAACGGACTCGCGGAGCAACAGCGTGACGCAGAGCTTCACTCTGCCGGTCAACGCGGCCGTCACCATCAACCAGTCATCTCCGCTGCCGGCGGCGGTAGTCCTCATTCCTTACAGCACCAACTTCACCGCATCGGGCGGCAATCCGGGCTACACCTGGTCCGCCACGGGCCTGCCCTCATGGCTGACGCTGACCGCCGCCGGGTATCTGAGCGGAACGGCTCCCGCCGGCGCCACCGCGGTGAGCTTCCAGGTGACCGTCACCGATTCGGCGAGCCACAGCGCGACGGCGGCATTCACGCTGCCGGTGAACGCCAGCCTCGCCATCACCACGGCCGCGCTGCCGCCGGCCACGCTGAACGTGCCGTACGCCACGACGCTGGCCGCGACGGGAGGCAGCGGCGTCTACGCCTGGTCGGCCACGGGATTACCACCATGGCTGACGCTGAGTATTGGCGGCACGTTGAGCGGAACGCCCCCGCAGGCGTTGCCGGCGCCTTTCCTGGTCACCGTGACCGACAGCTACGCGTCGACCTCATCGAGAAGCTTCACGCTGCTGGTAGCGACCGGAGTCCCGTTGTCGTTCGTCACCCAGAGCTTGTCTCCCTGCGTGGCCAATACCAGTTGCTCGAACCAGATCCTCGCCACCGGCGGCGCTCCTCCCTATGTCTTCTCGCTTGGTCCCAACGCCAACCTGGGCGGGCTCACGCTGTCGGCGAACGGTCTGATCGGCGGCGCACCCACCACGGTGGGCCAGATCGCCATCCCCGTGGTGCTGACGGATCAGCAGAACAGCATTTCGCAAACATTCACGCAAACGGTATACGCCGGCCTGACGGTGACGGACACGAGCCTTCCATCCGGAAGGGTGGGCGTCAATTACGGTGCGGCGCTGCTAGGCAGCGGAGGCCAGCCGCCGTATGCCTGGAGCCTCTATTCCGGCTCGCTGCCGCCCGGCCTGAACCTGGATCCACAGGGCGGCAATGTCTACGGCACGCCCACGTCGGCGGGAACGTACACTTTCTCCGTACAAGTCTCGGACTCGCTGCAGACCAGCCCACCGCGGCAGATGTCGATTGTTATCGCGCCGCCGCTGGCCCCTCTCACGGTGGCCAGCCCGTCCCAGTTGCCTCCAGGGACTGTTGGAACTCCGTACTCCCAGAGCTTGCTGGCCGCCGGGGGCAGCGGGCAGTACGCCTGGACGCTGACCGGCGGGTTGCTGCCGGCGGGTTTGACGCTGGCGGCGACCGGGGCCATCACCGGGACGCCGACTACCGCGCAGACCGCCAACTTCAACGCCCAGGTGAGCGACACCCTCGGAAATTCCGTCACAGGCGGGTTCTCGCTAATCGTTACCGGTCCGGGTTCGGTGCAACTGCTCACGTCGAATCCGCTGCCGAACGGCGCCGTCGGTGTGCCTTATAACTATGGGATTCAAGTAGCGGGCGGTACGCCGCCGTATTACTGGTCGATCACCCAGGGGCAGGTTCCGCCGGGCCTGACTTTCGACGCCACCAACGGGACGTTCAATGGAACGCCCACCCAAAGGGGCACCTTCGGGATTGTGGTGACCGTGACGGACAGCGGCGGCACGTCCGGCAGCGGCCAGGCCGCCTCGGTTACCGCCAAGGCCTCCACCACACGCTCCAGCGTGACCAGCAGTTACACCATCCTGATAGCCGGCACGGGCGACTTCCAGATCACTACCGGCGAAAGCCTGCCGAACGGTACGTTGGGCCAGAGTTACTCCGTCACGCTTGCCGCATCGGGTGGCTCGGCTCCCTATCAATGGCAATTAGTGAACGGAGCCCTGCCCGCCGGGCTGGTGCTCGATACCGGCGGACACATCACCGGGACGCCGGCCGCCGCGGGCGCCACGTCGCTCGTCATCCGCGTGGTGGACAGCACCGGCGCCACCGCGACCGGGGCGTTCATGCTCCTGATCGTCAATCCCAATGTGCCGGCTATTAACGTAAGTCCTTTGCCTCCGCCGGGCACCGTGGGGGTAGCTTATGGCGCAGGGTTCACCGGCGTGGGCGGCCACGCGCCGTACACCTGGTCGCTCGCGGGCGGCGCATTGCCGCCTGGACTCTCCTTGGATGCGCAAGGTGGTATCGTCAGCGGCACGCCCACCCAGCGGGGCAATTTCCCGTTCACATTGCAGGTGACCGATAGCCATAGGGTGAGCGCCACCCAGGCCTTCACTATCCGGGTGAACTCCGCGACGCTGCAGGTGACGCCTGCGACGATTCCCAACGCCACTACGAACGTGCCCTATTCGTTCGCCTTGAGCGTGAGCGGCGGCACTGCGCCATACACCTGGTCGTTGGGCGCGGGCGGCTTGCTCCCGGGATTCTCGATCGATCCATCGAGCGGCGTCATCGGCGGCACGCCCGTCAACCCAGGCTCCTTCGACTTCACCATTTCGGTGGTCGATTCGAATTTCGGCATGGCCCTACAAACCTACCAGCTCACGGTGCAGGCCAATGGGATTACCATCGTCACAACTGCCACGCCGGCGGCGACGGCCGGTTCGCCATACAGCTTCGGCTTCCTGGTGGCCAACGCCGCACCTCCGTTGACCTGGGCAGTTACCTCGGGAACTCTGCCGCCGGGCATCCAACTGGCCAGCTCCAGCGGCCAGTTGACCGGCACGCCAACCACCGCGGGAAGCTATCCCTTCACGGTGCGGGTGACGGATGCCACCACGGCGACCACGCAGGCCAGTTTCACCCTGCTGGTGAATCCGCAGCCGCTGACCATCGTGAGCACCACACTGCCCTCGGGCGGGGCGGGCACGGCGTACAGCCAGACGATCCAGACGGCGGGCGGGCAGGCCCCCATCGTGTGGACCGTGGCGTCCGGAACGCTGCCGGCCGGGCTGTCGCTCGCAAGTTCCACGGGAACCATCGCGGGTACCCCGACGGTGGTTGGCAACTTCGCCTTCACGGTGCAAGCCACTGACAGCACCGGGGCCACGTTCCAGCAGAACTTCAATCTGAACATCGGCGGGCCGCCGCCGGCTCCGGCGACCACGCTGAGCGGTCTGCCAGCGACCTCTAACCCCGGCGATCAGCCCACGGTGACCATCACCTTAGCCAACGGCTACCCGCTGCCGATCCAGGTCACGGCCACGCTTTCCATCACGCCGAACCCCGGCAATTCCACGGACCTGATGTTCTCCAACGGCTTGCGGACGACGCAGATCACCATCCCGGCCAACACCACGCAAGTCACGCTGGGGTTCCAAACCGGCACTCTGCCGGGCACCATCCAGCTTGCGCTCACCCTGAACGCCGCGAGCGTGGACATTACCCCAGCGGTCCAACCCGTGGCAACCACCAAGATTGCCGCGGCGGCGCCGGTGATTCACAGCGTCGCCGTGGCCACCACTTCGACGGGACTGCAAATTACGATAATCGGCACGTCGACCACACTCGACATGAAGACCGCGGCGTTCCATTTCACGGCGGCGGCGGGTGCGACCTTGCAGACCACGGATATCAGCGTCGACGTGAGCAGCCTGTTCACCGCGTGGTATCAGAATCCGGCGTCGCTGGCGACCGGTTCGCAATTCACGCTCACGGTGCCGTTCACCGTGGGAGGAAATACCTCGACCATCGCTTCGGTGACGGTCACGCTCACCAATTCGGTGGGCGCTTCGGCGCCGGTGAGCGCCAACGTACCGTAGGAAGGTTCTAACGCTGAGGAGGGAAGTATGCTGGCATCGGGGAAGCTCGTTGGGTTTCTGTTCACCAACGATTATGACCAGGCACGCGCCTTTTACGTGGGTAAACTGGGGTGTGAATTCGTGGGACAGGATCAGTACGCACTGGTGGTGACACTGGGCGGGCACATGATTCGCATCGTCAAAATCCCGAACTTTGCACCGGCGCGCGCCACCGTGCTGGGCTGGGAGGTGGAAGAGATCGAAGCCGTGGTCCAGTGGCTCGTGGAGCGAGGGGTGACGATGGAAAAGTATCCTTTCGTGCAAGACCAGGAGCATGGGATCTGGACCGCTCCGGATGGCAGCCGGGTGGCCTGGTTCAAGGACCCGGATGGCAACGTGCTCTCGGTGAG
>Ga0182030_10019840_pt1 | contig 12747 bp, 9 predicted proteins | sample 812S3MmetaG_FD_121299 | JGI IMG/M metagenome (GOLD analysis project Ga0182030, IMG submission 121299) | Permafrost microbial communities from Stordalen Mire, Sweden - 812S3M metaG (Illumina Assembly) | ecosystem: Environmental > Terrestrial > Soil > Wetlands > Permafrost | place: Sweden... | reverse complement strand
GAAGCCTGCGTCGGTAGAGAGGCACACCGAGATAGTTCGGCGAAAGCTGCGGAAATCTCACCAAAAGAGCAGGGGCCGACCGGGGGGTCGGCCGCGGACCAGGGGGTCCGCCCCACCCAGCAAACGAATCCGCATCACTTCCACGTCGCGCACCCGGTGTGCATACAAGGGGAGCGCTCGTTCGGAGGTTCGGAATCCGGCGCCACCGGTCCGCCGTTACGGGAAACCGGCCCGCCATTGCGCCTGGCACGAGCCGACCTGGGCCAGACGGCTCAAAAGAGCTGTAAAGCTGTAGTAGACTGAAAGGACGATGGACTTGGGTTCGTCCGCATTACCGGTGGCTGCCGAGGGGGCGGCGGTTCCGGCCGCCGTAACGCCCAGGCGCGAACTGCCGCTGGCGGCGATCCTCTGGTATCTGGCGCTGCTGATCGTGCTCTTTCTGCCGGTGCTGATCCCCATGGTTTCGGAGTGGGTGTCCGACGAGGATATGGGCTATGCCCTCTTCGTGCCGGTGGTCGCCGGATACGTCGTCTGGCTTGACCGGGAACGGATTCTGGCAGCTCCCGTCAAACCGTGTTGGCCGGCCATGGCGTTGGTCGTGTGGGGATTCTGCCAGATGTTGCTGGGATTTCTGGGGGCGCTCTCTTTCGTGTCGCGGACAGCGTTTCTGGTTGCCGCGGTGGGCGTGGTGTGGACCATCGCCGGGACGGCGGTGCTCCGCACACTGGTCTTTCCTTTGATTCTGCTGCTATTCATGATTCGGATTCCGCTGTATGTGTACCAGCAGATTACGCTTCCGTTACAGAGCCTGGCCACCCAAGTAGCAACCGCGGGGTTGGAGTTCCTGGGGATTCCGGTGATGCGGGACGGAAATGTTCTGGTGCTGGCCGACCGGAGACTGGAGGTCGTGGAAGCTTGCAGCGGCATTCGCTCGCTTCTGTCCCTCACGTTCCTGTCGGTTGCCTATGGCCGCTTGTTTGAAACGCGGGTCTGGGTGCGCATCGCCTTGCTGGTCTCGACCGTGCCCATTGCCATCGCCTGCAATGCCGCCCGCGTGACGCTGACCGGGGTGCTGACGCAATACAAGCCGGAGATAGCCGAGGGAGCGTATCACATGTTTGAGGGCTGGGTGATTTTCATGTTCGAGCTGGTGGTTTTGCTGGGTTTTCACCGGTTATTGGTCCGGTTTGGAAGGCGGTCTCATGCCTGAGGAGAAGACGTCTTCGCGGTTCGATTTTCTGCGCGGAAAGCCGGCGATGGCGGTTACGGGCGTGCTTGCGCTGGAAATCATCCTGTTTTATTCCATCCCGACCAAGGAATACATACCCACCCCGCCGCCGCTGGAAGCGTTTGCCGCCAACGTGGGACCGTGGCAGACGGTCCACCAGTATGCCATCGACGATTACACGCGGGATCTTCTCAAAGCAGATGACACGTTGACGCGCGACTACACGGGCCCGAGCAACGTGGAGCTTTTCGTAGCTTTCTTCAAGTCGCAGCGGGCGGGTGTTACGCCGCACTCCCCGAAGATGTGCCTGCCCGCTAACGGCTGGGCGGAGGAGAGTTCAGGACTGATCTCCATACGCATACCCGGTGAACACGCGGCGATTTCGGTGAACCGCTACGTGGTGACGAAGGACGGGCAACGCAACCTGGTACTCTACTGGTTCCAGGATTTCCACCGGGTGACGGCCAACGAATATCTGTCGCGGTTATACCTGATTTACGATTCGTTGCGCTACCGGCGCAGCGATGAAGCCTTGGTGCGCGTGATCAGGGACGTTGACGGGACAGACGAAACTGCCGCACAAAAACAGGCCGTCCAGTTCATTCAGGATCTTTACGAGCCGCTCAAACGGTATATCTGGTCCGGTCCATCCAACGCGTCCCTGCTTCCCTGATTTGAGTCAAGCCGCGCCGCCGCGTGCCGCGGCGTCTACCGCCCGGCGCATTTCCCAGGTAGAGACGTAGTGGAGTCGATAGCCACGCCGGCGGCAACCCGCCGACAGAAGGTGGAATAGCCGCTCCAGCCCCCCTTCCAGCAGTAGCGCGGTTATGTGCCTCTCCTGGGCTCCGTGCGTAAAGAGCTTGACGAAGATATCGCCGCCGACGCGCGGCGCAAGGTCAAGCCACCGCTCGACCCTATAGGCTGTCGGCAGATCGTACGAGGCGAGTTCACCGGTTTCCAGGCGCGGCGTCAGCCGTTCCGCCCACCGGAGACCCAGGGGGCCTGGGATCATGAGCAAGTCGCCCGCACCCGGGACGCCGGGTTTCACGGCAACTCCCCGGTCGTAGGATCGCGGCCGTAACGGGTCGTCGGTCACCCAGTAGATGGTGTTGACGGTGCGCGACTGCGTCGGCGAGTTCCCGGAGGGCATCGTGAAATCGGCGTAACAGCCCAGTTCCCGCAGCAGAGTGATTTCATTATTGAGGCCGCACCACCGGCCATCGGGGCGCGAATTGTCGAGCGCCCAGTTGCCGTGGATGAATCCGAAAACCGGGCGCCCGTTTGAGCTACGAAGCAGCCCGTGGCGGGTGACCAGCGTTTCAATGAAGCCGCTCATGCGGTCGACGAAGTTCTGCTGGCCTTCTCCGTCGTGGTGAATGTGCACGTCCACATCGGCCACGCCGGCCCGTTTCATTTCCGCCAGCGAGTCCAGAAACTGCGGCCGGTATTCTTCCTGCGGGTAGTAAAACGTGTACTGGGGCGGCCGCCCGGTGGAATCGGTATGCCGCTTGGCGATCTCCGGCCAGTGTTTTACCCATGTGGCCACGCGCGCGGCGGCCACATCGTCGGACGGATGCAGCCAGTAGGGCTCCCAATGATCGGCAATGGCCACCCAGACGCGGCCGCCGCCGGGAACACGCCGGCTCGCCAGGCGGTTGCGGACATACCCGGGAAACCAGAGCTGAGCGTTTCGCGGCAGGGTGACCGGCACGAGGCGCCCTAGACTTTGAACCCGGACTTCCGCGCGTCGGTGTGGAACATCTTCACCGTATCGAGCGAATATTCGTCCAGGTCTTTGCCCACCAACGACATCTTGCTCAGCACCTCGGGAGTAGCGGTGATGATGTGGCACCCGATGGAATCGGCCTGAAAGATGTTGAGCAGTTCGCGCGGGCTGGCCCAGATCAACTCCATGCCGGGGTGGACGGAAACCAGCTCGACGGCCTTCGCCATCAGCGGCACCGGGTCGCGGCCGGTATCGGCGATGCGCCCGGCGAATACCGACACATTCGAGGGAGCGCCGCCCGCGAGGGCGGCCGCCACCTGCCGCACCTGGTCGAGCGTCAGCAGCGCGGTGATGTTCAACCGGATGCCGGCGTGCGACAGGCGGTGGATCAAGTCCAGGGCCGGCTCCCGCCGGGTATTCGTAACGGGGATCTTGACGTACACGTTCGGCCCCCAGGACGCGATCAGCCGGGCTTGCCTTTCCATCTCGTCGAACTCGTCGGCGAAGACCTCGAGCGAAATCGGGCGGTCGCGGATTTCCGTGAGAATGTCGCGCGCAAACGCTGCGTAGTCGGTGATTCCCGCCTTGCGCATCAGCGTGGGATTGGTGGTGAACCCGCGGATCGACGGATTGCGGTAAAGATCCAGCATCGCCGTCTTATCGGCGCCGTCGGCAAAGAGCTTGATTTTCAAATCAGCGATCGCCACGATAATCGTCCTGTTCGGAGTTGCGCATGATCCAATCTACCGCGTCTGGGAGCGAACCGGCACGGGCGTCGGGAGGGAAAGACGGCTCCCGCTCGCGATAGCTGCGGTCGAGATAGACGGTCCGGCAGCCGGCGGCCCGTCCCGCGTCGATGTCTCTCCAGCGGTCGCCCACCAGGAACGAGCGGGCGAGATCGATCCCGTAGCGTTTTTGGGCATCGAGCATCATTCCGGGCAGGGGTTTGCGGCAGGGGCAGCCATCGCGGTCGTCGTGCGGGCAGATCAAAAAGTCGTCGAGCGGGAGGGACTGGCGCATGCGGTCGTGCATGGTGCGGATGGCTTCCAGGGTTTGCGTGCCGCGGGCGACGTCGGGTTGGTTAGTGACCACCAGCAGCAGGAATCCGAGAGTTTTCAAGCGCCACAGGCTGCCGGCGGCGCCTTCGACGATCTCCAGCTCCGCGAGAGATGCCGGCGGGTAAGGCTTGCCGTCGCGTACGATTGCCCGATTCAAAACCCCATCGCGATCGAGGAAAACCGCGCGGGGAGCGGAGTTCATGGCCGCACCGATTCCCACTTCGTCTCCGCCTGCTTCAAGGCTGGATGAGACACCATCAGGTGCCAGACAACCGCCTGAAAGGCCTCGGAATGGGGCGTCGTATGCGTGGGATTCACGGTGGGAACGATCACGCAGGCGTCGGCCACGGTGGCAGTGTAGCCGCCGTCGCGCCCCACGATTCCGGTGATTTTCGCGCCCACGCGCCGGGCAAACCGCAGCGCGGCCACAAGGTTCGGACTGACATTTTTCTCGAGATTGCCGCCGCCTACCGAGAACACCAGCAACGTGTCCTCGGGCTTCAGACGGCTGACCGCAAGCCACGCTTCAAAGACGCTGGCCCAGCCTTCATCGTTGGTGCGAGCCGTCAGTTCGGAAACGTTGTCGGTAGGGGCGTAAGCTTCGATGCCCGCGATCTTGCGGAAGTCGTTGACGGCGTGCGAGGCATTCGCGGCGCTCCCGCCCACGCCCAGGATGAACAGACGGCCTCCGGCACTTCGCGTGGCGGCGAGAATGGCGACAACGCGCTCGATGGCGTCTATATCGAGGCCATCGATCACTTGCTTGGCTTCCGTAAGAAACTGCTGCGAGAAACTCATGCGGATCCACGTCCTTGGGTGAGATATGCGCACAACTCTTCAATGCCGCCGAACGATCCGATTTCATAGAATCGGTTAGAAGCTTCAAATGCAGCTAGTTCCCGCGCATCCACCAGTTCCTGATACAGAGTGGCCAGGTCCCAGGACTTCCCGTCCGGAACCCGGGCCAGCGCTGCCGCGTGCAAAACCCCCAAGCCGTAATCGATGTGCCGCATTCGCGGGTTGCGCAGCTTCTTATTGTACGCCACGATCCGTCCGTCCACGAATTCCACGTTACTGGTGTCCCATTGGCTTTCGTTGCGGTACACCGTCATCAGGCCTGCCTTGCCACTGGCGCGAAAGGCAGCCTCCACGGAACGCCAGTCGATCGGCAGATAGGAATCCCCGTAGAGGACGAAGAAACTTTCGCCCAGCAGAGGCTGCGCTCGCTGGAGCGCGCCCGCCGTACCGAGGAGGGTGGGGCCGTCGAAGGAGTAGTCGATGTGCACGCCGAATTTCCGGCCGTCGCCCACCGAATCCCGCACCTGCTCGCCCAAGTGGCTGACGCACAGCACAACGCGATCGATACCATTCTCGCGCAGCAGCCGTAATTGGTGCCAGAGGAACGGCTCGCCGTTGACTTCCACCAGCGACTTCGGGATGGTTTCGGTCAAGGGGCGCAAGCGCGTGGCAAGTCCTCCTGCCAGGATAGCGACGGGCAGCATGAAACTGGCCCTATTTTAGCGTAAGAGTCCGGCGCATGTCTGCTGCCTGGAGTACTAAGAGATGGATGGACTTACGCCGTGGGGGCTGGCCGGTGAGAGAACACCGCTTTCTTCAAACGGGAAAGGGAAGAATACGAAACCCGCTGCACTCCCACCGGCATATGGGCGTAGGCGTTGTAAAGCAGCGCCATCGGGAATGCGATCGCGAATCCGGCATATTCGTGGCGGTGGCGGCGGGTAATCCGCAGCGCCGATTCGGTATTGCCCTTCGACTGGTGAAAGGAGCCGCTCCCCTGCCATACGCGGTAGTGCAGAAAGTACTCGGGGAAGTTATACAGCTTGCCGAGTTTCCCGAGCTTCAGCCATAGGTCCCAGTCCTGGAATCCAGCCAGGGTTTCGTCGTAGCCGCCCGTCCGGAGGGCGGAATCGCGCCGGTAGAGCGTGGTGGAATGCGCCAGCGGATTGGCCATCAGGGCCCGGCGTTTGATCTGTTCGTCGTGTTCCGGCTTGAGGTAGCGCATCTGTTCCCGGCCGACCGGATCCACTACGATCACGCCGCCCCCGCAACAGCAGTGGTCGGGATGGTCGTCCAGGAACGCCGTTTGCTTCGTCAACTTGTCGGGGCGCGCCCAGTAATCGTCGTCGTCCAGGACGGCGATGTATTCACCTCGGGCATGGGACAGCCCGAAGTTTGAGGCCTCCGCGATGTTGCCTGGGATCTCGCGATGGAAGTACAGAATCCGCCTGTCGCGCTGCTGCCATTCCCGCATTACGACCGGGATTTCCTCGTTGCGCCCGTCGTGCACCACCAGAAGTTCCCACTCCTGAAACTGCTGCGCCAAAATGCTCTCGATCGCCTTTCCAATAAACTGCGGGCGATTGTACGTCAACATGAGCACGCTGACCCTGGGTGGCATGATTCCATTATGCACGGGGCGCTGTTGGCAGGCTGGCCTGAAAGGTCCCGTGATCCGGGCGCGACGTAACTCCCGCTGAGACCCGTAGGCCAGGAGAAATCGCGGAGATGCCGCCGGTGTTGCCGAACCACCTGGATCGCCCTCTTCCGAGGTCGGGCACTGTGTGCCGGCTTCGGAGGAACAGGAGATGTGCTGCGCGCCGTCTCCCTTATTGCGGCTCGCGGGACGAACGATGATGACACCGTTTGGCACGAACGATGCTGCCTCTTCCCTCAATCCCGGCCATCGGCAAGCGCGACCCACGAATCCCAAGAATAGGCATTAGTAAGAGGTCCTCCAAATCTCGGACGTTCGACTATTGTCCCCAAATCCGGTGCGCCATGCGCGGACGTGGCATTGGCTAAAATCGAGACCGCGGGCTGTCATCGTCGTCGACCTGCACCCTAGTGAATGATTGCGTTCCCGCTCAATTTGGTCTGCCCATCGATCTGGGAACTGCCGGAGGCGATGCCCCCGGAAATCGTGATCGAGAGCGCCTGTGTGGTCGTACTGGGAGCCGAATCCACGGCCTGTACCGTAAAGGCGTACGGGCTTCCGGTGGCCGTAGTAGGTGTGCCGCCGATCATGCCGGTGCTAGCCCCGATGGTCAGGCCGCCGGGTAATGACCCCGGTACAACGCTCCAGGTAACCGGCGCGGTGCAGTTGGCCGTGCCAAGGGTCTGGGAATACGGCACGCCAACCGTTCCACCCGGCAGGCTGGAGGTGGTGATGGAGCAAGTGGGGGCCGAGTTGTTAAGCGAGATGGTGCCATCCGTAGTTCCCGAGGACACTTCTGCGTAGATCGAATTATCCCCCGCTGCGACGGTTCCGCTGTAGATCGTTGTGCTGCCGAGTTTCAGCGTGTAGGTCCCGGCGGTGAGGCCGCTCAAGAGGATTTGGTAGGGTTTGGACGATGACAATGAGGTGGTGAAGTTGGCAATAGCGCTCACGGTACCGGCGCCCCTGGCTCGCACATAAGCAATGCACGATGTAGCCCCGCAGGCTTCGGCCCCCGTCATGGCGGAGTCGGGATTGAGCGCCGCCGCGGTCAGTGTGGAGTCGGACGGGGACTGCATGATCTTGTGAACGATCACATCCTCAAGAGATCTGACTGCCGCGCCGGCCGCCGTGCCGCCGGCAATTGTCACCTTGTCGCTCCACCCAGCCGGCGAGGAGTTCCCGTTCCAGGCGCTGTACGTGCCGATGGATGTGCTCACCGTGGCCGTTCCAGAGCAACTCGCCGTACCGTTCGATGCCGTCGCCGAGGATGGGGCGCTGGCGAAACTGTTTCCAAAAGACGTGATGGTGAGCGCCGTCCCACCGGAGATCGTGTTCGTGCCGGTGAGTGCTACGGTCGCCGCAGCCCCGTTGGTAAATGTCAGTACGCACGTCTGGCCAGTAGACCCAGTGGCCGTTACGCCACTCGTGTATGTGCCGGAAAGGAGATTGTTGAGAGCATAGTTGGCCGTTGAGGAGCACTGCGGCTGGTTGCCGGAGGTATACGTGCCGGGACAATCCCAGTGAGGGGTAACGGTCGATGGCGTGAGAATGGCTGTCATCACGCCGAATCCTTGCGCTGACTGCTCCGTGCTTTTGATACGTACCGGAGACACCCCATCGGCCACGCTCGCCATAGTACCGCAGTCCACTTGGCTACCACTGGAGTTAACACAGATCGTAGTCCCTGTGGCATAGGTAGCGGAAAGATTTTGCAGGGTTGTACTGACGGCTGCTATCCCACTGCATGTAGCCGTGCCGTTCGAAGCAGTCGCACTAGTAGGAGCCGATGTAAAGAAACTGTTCCTGTTCCCGTTCGCGTTGAGTTTGTCGCCGGAATGGATGGCGTTGGTCGAGTCGAGATAGAGCGTTGCAGTGAAAGAGCCACCGCCGTTGTTGAAGTTGTTCAGAATGCAACTCTGTCCGGCTGACCCGGTGGCCGTGATGCCGCCTGTGTAGATGCCATCTATCGTGTTGTAGCCATTCTGTGCGTAGAAAATCGAGCGCTGGACAGGTTCAGCAACACTGGTCGCAACTTCGTCATGATCGATGACAAATTGATCCCATCCGCTGTGTTTGAAATCCGTCCAGCATCGGACGGCAGAAGTCACGTCCATTGCGGATTTGTACGCCCCGGCGCTGTCGACGCAAGTGTGGGCGTACCGAGAGGCCGAATCGCCATAGTTGGCCCCCAGGGAACCGGCATTAGCGCTGGACCAATTGAGCAGGGTTGTCTGTCCGGGTACGTCGGGGGTACTGTAATCGGAATTAGTAAAGGCATATCCACCACCGAGATTGCCCACTCGCACCGCCGATCCAGCCCAGGAGTAGTCTCCGAGGTCCGCCCCGGTACCCCCAACATTCGGTGGATCGATATCGATCAGCGGACCAGTTTTGTAGATCCAACCAAGCCCCGGACCAAGGAGAAAGTGGCCGTTCCCAAGCACGCCCGCGTCGTGAAACATCGTAAAAGTATCGGTGTAATGGGAGGTGTCGCCAGCACTCCCAAACCCGGTACGGCTTATCATCGCCAGCCCCTTTACGCTCGTCGCTCCACCAGGAAGCGTCCACCCGGTCAGTGCCTGCGCCTGGGTGTAATTCGTGTCCTTGAACATATACTGGTGCGGTTGAGTGCGATAATCGACGCTCGGGACGCGAGGATCGGAGTAGAGCGTGCCAAGCGGCCCCTCGTAGTACAGGCCGTAGTGCCCAAGCAAGTTAGCCGATTCTGAGGCCAGCAAGTTGGTGAGCCAATTGTGGACATATCCCGCCGACGTGCTTGTCGGTGCAAACCACATCGACGGCTGAAGGCCAATGGACGTTCCAGTGACAGTAGGGGCATCGGGAAGAAGTTGATTAGCCTGCGACCCTCCGCCACCCCAACTTAGCGGAACGGCGGAAAGCACGCCGCCAACTCCCCCCGCCGCATAGCCGCTGTTGAAGTCCGGTAGGGTGACGAACATGTTGTACTGCGCCTGCCCCAGCCATGGACCACTGCCGCTCAGGTCGGGGAATCCGGGCGCATTGAGCCCCAACATCCAGGCATATAGCCCAAAGGAGGAAGAGACCCAATTACTATACTGTGCGCCTTGATTACCGAAACCACTCGCAAAGTAAGACATGTTCGCGGGCATGGCGTAGTCCCAGGCGAAACTCTGAACTGCGGCTAAGTCGTTTCGTGCCCTGGGATCGCCCGTGCCCAACATGGCAAAGTCGAGGTTAAGCCGCGTAACCGCCTCTCCCGCGGTTTGGTTGCCCATGTAGTTAATCCCACCGTTGATGATCGACCCGCCACCCCCGCTGGCGGGGTAAACGGCGGGCTGCGCGCCATACGATCCGCCGTACCCATGCGCCATCGCCCAGTACAGCCCGCAATCTCCGATGGCGATTGGGCCGCCAGTCGTGACCGTAGAGCTGACGGTGAGCGGCTGGAACAACCAGAACAGCGTTGGAGAGGTTGCGTTCGAGGGGATACCGTAGCTGTTATAGCACTGGAGGGGGCTTAGACTCGTAACTTTGCACTCCAGACCGAGAGGATAATAGTTCCAAATCCCGGCCATTAGGGCGCTGCCCACGGTAATTCCGGCGGCGGTCGTCGTGGTGCCATAGAGTGTGACGGTGGCGAGAGCACCGCTCGATGTGGTGCTCCAGGAGGCCCCCGCGTAGACGGTATACAAAGTTCCGGCGGTGGGAACGATCTGTGACCCCTGCGTGGGTGCTTGCCAGCCTGCGCCAATCGTGGCCACAAGCGTTCCGCTATTCCACCCCGTGATAACCCCCCAAGTGCCGGTTGTAGGGGCCATGTTACAGACGGCCGCGCCAACTCCGCTGGTGGCACATGTTCCGGCCCCGGTACAGGCGGGGAAAGGCCAGTTCGTCGATTGGCAGGCCTGGGCGGACCCTAGCATAACCACCTCTCCCACCATGACGCCAGTCCCCGAAGCGAGGGTGATGCTCGTTGCATTTCCCGCAGCCGCTGTCCCGGTCCCGATGACCACGTTGAAATTAGTCGATCCGTCCTGGATGGCCTCGTGGGACTTGTCGCACAGATTGCTCGGGTTGTTTTGGTCGTTCAGAATCTTGTTTTGGAATTTGATGACGCTCCCGGAAGAAGCGTATGGACTGTATGCGTCGAAGACCAACCCGGTCAATTGGGTGGCAGTGTATGGGTCCATTTGGTTCAGATCCCCGTTGCCGCCTAAATTGATCATTTCGTTTTCGATAAACGTCACCCCGCCCAGAGGAGCCTCGATATTTTGAAAAATGTACTGTGCGTCTCTGAACAGCAGGGTGTTACGCTGATCCACCATGAACCAAAACGCAGCGGCGGCGAACATCCGTGCTCCGGCATCGGACCACTGAGAGATAGAGCCTCCGTCCATCTGATACTTGTAGTTGGTCGAAGACGAGTCGAGCATGTGGTTGTTAGTGGCAATCGTCACCAGTGCGTCCCATGGGGGATTGCCATGGTAGGCGACCTGCGAGACCCGAACGCACGACTGGCTTCCCGTCTGGGTGTCATTATTCGCTCCACCGCAAGTCGCTCCACCGGAGGAGGTGTAGTCACCAGCGGATAAGCCAGCGCAGGAGAAGGCTGTGGTAGTATACCTCGTTGAAGACACGCTGGCCACGGTATAGGGGGTGGCTACCGTTGACGATCCCCCCGACCCGGCGCAAGTGCTGGGGTTCTCGCTGTCCAAGTTGGTGTTCGTGCCCCAAATCGTGATATAGTCGCCTGCCTGAAGTCCACGCCCGAGGCCCGGTTCTGTCTGCGTCGGATCATAGCTGGTAGTGACCGTAAGGGTACACGTGCCCCCTGAACCACAAGTACCAACGGCATTATTGAGAGTGAATGCCGTGCAGCCGTTCTGCGTCCCGCATTGAAACTTGCGGTTCAGGCCCCCATTGGTCCCGTCAAGCCATCCAGTTGGTCCAGCAGGCACGGTATAAGGCGTGACTTGAGCGATCCAACTTGCTCCGCGCGGAGCCGGCCCGTTGTACGGCGAGGTATAGTCTCCGTTGCACCAGTCTCCCGTAGGAACGATTGGGTTGCCCGTCAAATCGTAGGCTCCAAGAGTGTTAGCGGTGACGTAGGCCACTTCTATGACGCCGTTCATCCCGTAGCTCTCGGCGCTTCCCCCAACCCCGGTTGCTGTTGGACAGGCGCCACCGTGAGCGACGACAACGAACCCAGTTATATCGGCATAACAGGTGACGCTGGAACCGCAGTTGGACGAGAAGCCGTGATTGGCCGGGACCAGTACGCCCGAGTTGTTTACGGCGCCGGTGTGGACGACCCAGGCTCCGTTCGCGGCGTAGTCGGCGCCCATAACCTGAACGGCACGTGGCGGACCGGAGCGTAGATAGGCCGTGGTCTGGGCACAAAGAGGAATTGTCAGAAATAGAATGGCTGGAATGAATTTCATATGTCGGATCCGACCGTTACAAATGCGCCGCAATCTGCTTATTTTACTCCACCGCGAGCAAACGAGCGTGGTGCTGGCTGCGGACGGCGATGGCCGCGCTGCCAGCGGCCGATGACGGTATCCATCTTCATTGGAATACTCTCTGATTGGATTGATTCGGGTTAGTTGATCGTGTAAACCACGTGCACAGTCATCCATGTAGCCACGCCGCCCGCAGTCCCACTAACCGCTTGCAGGTAGTCGCCCGCTGCGATCGGTGTGTTTTGCAGAGTTGCACTGCATGTGGTGCCGTCAATGCCGCTCGCGGCCGTCGTTTTCGAACAGGCCCGCCCGCCGCTTCCCGCAGTAGCCAGTGCGCCCGATAACAGGTTGTTCACCGTCCCGCTGTGATCAACACCCACAATGATGCTGGGAGTGCCCGAGTTAGCTCGCACGTCCACTTCCACCACCGTTGCCGCGCCGGGAACGAAGCAGACCCCCGGCTGCGGCCCCAGGTCCGCATCCGCCAGTGCCCCTGCCCCTGATTTCGCGCTGCCAAACGTCATGTCGCAACTCCGGGTACGAGTCGCTGCCAGGGTTGTCGCCTTGACCATTTGCCAGGCATTCCCCGACGAATCCACGCACGTCTGGGTCACTGCGGCGTCGAAATAACACGTTACGAACCCGCTTGCCGGAGTGCCCGGTGCCGCACCCGTGGCGCCCGTAACTTGGTACGGACCGCTTCCAGTAACACTCAGCGTCTTCTTCCAGCTATTAGTGGCGTAACACCACCACTCGTCGCCGTTCGCGGCGTCTAAGTAGACCGCCAGGTTGGACGACGACGGCGCCGCACAGTTAGACGATGGCGCCCCGCT
>Ga0182030_10019839_pt1 | contig 12748 bp, 13 predicted proteins | sample 812S3MmetaG_FD_121299 | JGI IMG/M metagenome (GOLD analysis project Ga0182030, IMG submission 121299) | Permafrost microbial communities from Stordalen Mire, Sweden - 812S3M metaG (Illumina Assembly) | ecosystem: Environmental > Terrestrial > Soil > Wetlands > Permafrost | place: Sweden... | reverse complement strand
GGGAAGAGTCGGGCGTATGTTACGAATACGTTACGACTTCTCCAGCTCGGCGAAACGGCCCAGAGCGCCCTCGCGTCGTCGCAGATCACCGCGGGTCACGCCCGGGCGCTTCTCGGGGTCAGCGATCCAAATGCCCAAGCCACCCTGGTGGCGAAGGTAATCAAGAACGAGTTGTCCGTGCGCGCGACGGAGGAGGCCGTCAAAGCCTTCCTTGAACCGCGGCCCTTGCCGACGGCGGAAGCCGTCACACGCGCGCCCGAAGGGGCTCCACGACTTCGACCCGTACCCGACGCGAGCGTGGCGGAGTTGGAGGAGCTTCTTGAGAGCTACCTCGATACGCGAGTCCACGTCGACCTAAAAGGGCGCAACGGCCGGATAATCATTGACTTTGCCGATCTTGATGACCTCGAGCGGCTCTACAGCGCGATCGCGAAACCTAAGTGACCTTCAACCTTAAACTTAACCCTCTTGTTGAAGTTTTCCCCAAGTTGTGGATGAAGTTGTGGGTTACTTCGATTCGGGCCTAATTTATGGCTTTTTACCGGCTAAATGCCCGATTTTGAGTGGCCGTTTTCACTCCGAACTGTGGATAACTTGACCCACCACACCTTCAAATGCGGTGATCGCCTGGTGAAGTACCTGTTCAGACAGGTTTCCGTGCTCAATACGGACCGTAGTCATCTTGGTTTCACGGAGGATCGGTAGGGCCATGCCGGTCACTTCGACCCGAGGTACTTCAGGTTGATGGGCGAAGACCGATGCGAGCGTGCTGGCGAGCACTTCGCCGCGGTGCGAATGATTGCGGTAGCTAGCCCAGTAGTGAAGGTGTATCCCTTCCACATGGTTCAGGGTTTGAAACGACAAAACCAGCGCGACATCGTGCGTGTTGGCGCACAGCGCGGACTCTTCTTGTGAAGTCTCCAACGAAACGAGAATGGACTCGTTGCCCTCGTAAGAATGTACGAGTCCCTCGAGGAGGGGACCGTCGCCACAGAGCAGCACCGAACCGCTCGCTAAGGGGTCGATGCCGGCGAGGTCGCGCGCGTCGGTGACGAGACTTTTGACGGCGTTGGTCGCTCGCACTCGACGAAGAGTTAGCAGCGTCTCTTTTGTGAGGGTCGCGCTTTCCTCGAGGGCGCAGTTACGCTGAAACTCGCCGAGGGCGACGGCGGTGTTCGGACCGAAGATCCCGTCGATTCGTCCGGGATTGAAGCCCAGTTGGGCGAGGAGAACCTGAAGTTCGGCGACGTCGTCGCCGCGCAGCATAGGCCGCGTCGCGTATAGCAATCGTTGGCCCAACTGCCAACTGGCTTCTCCGAGACGTTCGTAGGTGACGGCGTCCACGACGCCGGTGAGAGGGAGTCCACGCGAACGCTGAAACGACTCCACGAAGGCCACCGTTTCGTCGTCAAAGATGTCGTTGTCGCTCGTGGGCACGAAGGTGATGGCCGCCAGGCGTTCTTTGAGTTCGCGCACACGAGAACCCGTGTCGCCGATGCGAAGTGGATCGAAACTCAGGCGAACTACAGGTTCGAGGTGATCTCTTGCAGCAACGCGCCCTTGGGCTTGGCGCCCACGAGTCGCGCAATGACTTCGCCGTTTTTGAACAGCAGCAGAGTTGGAATGCTCATCACGGAGAACTTGGTGGCCGTCGCCACGTTCGCGTCGACGTCAAGTTTGCCGATGGCAAACTTGTCGGACTGTTCCGTCGCGAACTCTTCGAGGATGGGGGCGATCATTTTGCAAGGGCCGCACCAATCGGCCCAGAAGTCAACGAGAATTGGCTTGTCCGACGAACCGATGACCTCGTCAAAGGTTGCATCCGTCAGGGTTGTGATGTTCTCGCTCATGCCTAACCTCCTCGAACGCCACCGCTGGCGTTGGACAACCACCTTAGCGACCGGGCTTTACATTCCCTGCGCTTCGAGCCACCGCTCCGCGTCTATCGCCGCAATGCAGCCAGAGCCTGCCGAGGTGACGGCCTGGCGGTACACGTCGTCCTGGACGTCGCCAGCGGCGAAGAGTCCATCGATGTTGGTAAAGGATCCCATCGTCGTTCGCACGTAGCCGTTGTGCTCAAGATCCACCTGATCCGTGACGAGGGTTGTATTGGGCACGTGGCCAATGGCGACAAAGACGCCGGTGACGAGGAGCACGCGCTCGTCGTCGGTTACGGTATCGCGAACTTTGAGGCCCATCACTTTGTCGTCACCGAAGACCTCGGTGACTTGGGTATTCCACTCGAAGCGAATCTTCTCGTGCGCGAAGGCTCGTTCCTGCATGATCTTGGACGCCCGCAGCGAATCGCGTCGATGAATGACCGTCACGGTCGAGGCGAAGCGGGTGAGAAAAAGAGCTTCTTCGAGGGCCGAGTCGCCACCGCCGATGACCGCGATGTCCTGACCGCGAAAGAAGAAACCGTCGCAGGTCGCACACGTCGAGAGTCCGTGACTCAAGTAGCGCTCCTCGCCCGGGACATTCAACATCAAAGAGCGCGCACCGGTCGCCAGGATGACCGCGTCGGCGGTGATGCTCGGCTCAAGGTCGCCGCCCAGCCAAGCACGAAAGGGCAGTTGCGTGGTGTCGAGTTTGTGGACTTTTTCGACGCGCAGATCGGCTCCGAATCGGATAGCCTGCTCGCGCATTTTCATCATGAGATCAGGGCCGCTGATCGCCTCGGGAAATCCCGGAAAGTTTTCGACGTCAGTAGTGAGCATTAACTGACCGCCGGGTTGATCGGTGGTGGAGGACGGTTCGCCCTCGATCACGATGGGTCGCAGTTGGGCGCGAGCGCTGTAGATCGCGGCCGTGAGGCCGGCCGGGCCGGAGCCCACAATAAGAACACGCGTGTGCTCGGCCATTACTTCCTTAGTGTGAGCGGTCGGCGCTTACGCCAGATGATGAAACCAGCAATCATGGAAACAACGCCGATAGCAACGTACGTGATCCACTGATGAGTGGAAAAGACGTACACGTTGAGTAGCCGGATCGAGCCGATCACTAAGACGATGACAAAGACCACCGCGGCAAGCGCGATGATGAGTCCATAGGCGATGGCGCGTCCGGCGAGAATGATGGGGCGAAGTACCTTGTCGTGCACCAGGTCGAGACCGTGATCCACTCCGGCGAGGAGCCGATCAACGATGTCGGTATCGGGTTGAGAGTTCTCGGCCACGACCAGCAGACTAATAGGTCGCTACTCTTCGATCCACGTGAGTCCGATGATGCCGGGACCGCCATGGGTACCCACTACCGGTCCGATGTCGGTCACGATGAGCGGAAACTGCGTGGGAATGTCCTTTACCAGCGCCTCGAGCGCCGCGACGTCACTACAAGCCCCTTGAATAAGGGCGAAGCGACGAAGCGGGGCGTGATCAGCCGCGAGCTTGGCTACTGCCGCGAGAGCCTTCGCGCGCGTGCGCTGACGTCCTGCCTCAGCGACCACGCCACCCTTCACGTCGATGAGAGGTTTGATCGAGAGCACCTGACCGAGGAGCGCCTTCGCGCCGCCGACGCGGCCGCCCTTGATGAGGTGTTCGAGCGTGGCGAGCGTGGCGACCACGCCGACCTTCGTCAGGAGTTCAGAACTCCGCGCGACGAGGTCATCGAGCGCCGCGCCCTCCTTCGCCGCTTCGGCAATGTCAATGACGATGAGGCCCTCACCCATGGAGACGTTCAAAGTGTCCACGACACGCACGTCAATCTCACTCGCCACTGCTTCGGCGCCGAGAACGGCGGCCTGGTGGGTGGCCGACAACAGCGACGAGATTGTTAAGACGATGACACCGTCACAGCCGTCCGCCTTTGCCCGCTCGAAGGCAGCCAGAAAAGCGCCGGGCGACGGGGCCGACGTCTCGGGCAAGGTTTTCGCGACTTTGCACTTGGCCCAAAAGTCTTCGGGGGAGAGATCGGTGAACTCCTCCTCGCCGAAGCGGATGGTGAGCGGAACGACGTCAATATCAAGTCTTTGCGCGATCTCCCGCGGTAGGTCACTCGCGCTGTCGGTGACGACTCGAATTCGGGCCATTGCTCCCCCTAGAACCTTTCAAGCCTTGCACTTTTTGAGTACGCCCGTCGAACCCGGCGGCGTAACGCGACGACGACGAGGGTGTAGACGATGACCCCCACGACGAGGGCGCCGGCGAAGCGCGTGAGTAGTCCGAGTCCGCTCGTCCAGGTCGGCACGTCGTAGGCGACGGCCACCAGCGCGCTGGCGACGAGGGACGCCAGCAGGCTCCGTCGCACGTGTACGCTCCACACGCCCGTGATGATGTTGACGTGATAGCGAGCGAGCACTATCAACGAGACGACCGCAGTCGCGCTATAGCCAATGGAAATGGCCGCCATCAGACCGACGATGGAATGACGACCCAGCACGATGCAGAGTGCGATGGTCAGCCCGTTATCAAGAACATAGAGAAAAAAGACTTGACGCGCTCGCTGCATGGACTGCAGGCCCCGCACGCAGAGCTGAAAAATCGTAAATCCCGGCAGGCCCGCGGTCAGCACGGCCAGGACGGTGCCGACCGGCCAGGGATGACTGGCGTGGAGGCGCTCGACCAGAATGCCGACCAGCGGCTGGGCCAACACGATGACGACCAGCGAGCACGGAATGATGATGACGAGCGACTGGCGAAGGGCGAAGCGGAGTCGCTCGGTGAGTCCCACGTAGTTCTCGTCGGTCGCGAAGCCGGCGAGTTGGGGCGTGAGGGCGCCAAGGACCGACACCACCACAACGGCGTAGGGCATCTGCATGAATGACCAGCCGTAGGTGTAGTCACTGACCGGACCACTGCCTCCAATGCCGAAGGCGAACGCCAGGACCACGTAGAGCGAGAGCTGATTGGTCAGAACCACCAGCAGCGTCCAGCTGCCGAGGCGGCCGATGGCCCTGACCGCGTGATCCTTTAAGTCGAGGCGAAAACTGAGTCGCCAGAGATCGCTGCGCACGAGTGAAGGCACGAGACACAGGAACTGAATAGCCACCCCGGCGGTCGTGCCGAGGCCGAGCCAGAGCAGATCGCGCGAGCCGGCAAGGTCGCCCAGCACGGGTCGGGGATCGACCAAGTGAAACCAGATCAGCACCGCGACGCACACCACGTTGTTGGCGACCGGTACCCAGGCGGCCACACCGAAACGTCGACGAATGTTGAGCAGAGCCGTCGCCACACCGATGATGCCGTAGAAGAAGATCTGGGGAACGAAGAAGCGCAGCAGGTCGGTCGCGACGGCGCGTTGTTGAACGGCGATCAGACGTTGGTGGGCAACGTAGGCGGCGCTCTGGTGTGCCGTCGAGGTGCGCTGGAGGAACGTGAAGCCGTCGATGATGTATGGCGCAAGGAACCAGGCCAGCACCGACGCCGCCGCGAGAACAATGAGAGCACCGGTGACGACGCTGGAAATCGACTTCCAGGCGCGACGTTCGCCGTCCAAGGCGAGTCGTTCGACGAAGACTGGAATAAACGTCGCCGTAGCGATGCCGCCGAGCACGAGGTCGAACAACATGTTGGGCACCGTGTTCGACAGGTTGAAGGCGTCGGCGATGGGGGTGAAACCCAGCACCCAGGCGAGCACCAACACACGCACGAACCCGGTGACGCGCGAGACGAGTGTTCCGCTCGCCATGGAGACGACGCGCGAGGAGTGGCTAGAGGCGAGCGTCATCGAACGTGACGGCCCTTCGGTCGTCGTCGAATCGTGCGCCACCACCACAGGGCCAGCACGAAAAGAGACGCGAAGGTGAGAAGATAGCCAACCACCGACGTTCCTGCGATGTGGACCTGAACGGCGGTGCGCGCAAGAACGAGTTGATTGTTCGGCGTGGTCAAGACGACCTGCAAGGTGAGCGAGCTGCCGTGTGCGTGCGTGGCAGGGACGCGGATGGACTGGGTGGGTGAGTTCAGCGTCAACGCGACGGCGCCACCGCTCGGGAAAGTCAGACGATCGGTTATGAGGTGAACCACGGCGTTCACCGTGTAGTGAAGGTGCGAGATGATCGTGATCGGTAGCGCGGCGCCCGATCCCGCGAGGGTGATCGTGCTCTGGTCGATGGAGAACTGGGCGAGCTGCTCACTCAACAAATGGTTCGCGGCGTCGATATCGCTTTGGCGCGCACTCGGCCCGCCGCCGATCTCCGACTTTGCGACAGCGACGCGAAGCACCGTGGCGATGTTGCTCGTCCTTACGCCCTGGGCGAAAGAGTTGACCGCGCCTATCAAGGCTGCCAGTGATGAGACGTTGTGCGACGACCACACGGAGGGCCTCGTGACCGCGAGCGTGCGGGCCGCCGGCGCGCCGTTTGTGGCCACGAGCGAAGTGCTGAAGGACGGCGACAGTGGGGCCAACTGACTGAAGGGGTCATGGTGCAGGCCACTCAAGAGGTCAACGACAAAAGTGTCCGAGGTCTCGTTCACGGGCAGCTCCATGACGATTGAGCGCGTGTTTGGGGCGTAGGGCTCCTCGTAGTGCAAAAATGCGAGGGTCCCGAGCACTAACGCGGCACGTCGGCCCGGTTCGATGGAGGTGTCGTGGGCGAGCTCGGAAAGCGGTCCGTCGGTACTGAGTGCGGTGAGTTCGCCGGCGCCGGTGATGTGGAACGGCGATCCCCAGTTGAGCGTCGAGGAGGGCGCCTCACTCAGGTCCTTTTCCGGTAGGACAACGTCATGAAACCCCGAGCGATCGAGCGCCAACAGGCTCTGGGGTGACTGGGCTCCACTCAACAGCACGGGATCGTCCACGTAGTGCCCGGTCATCGCGGCGAATAAATCGCTCGACAGAGTCATCTGCTCGCCAACTTGGGTAGTCAGATGATTGGCGGCCAGTCCCGCGAAGTCCACATCGCTCGGCGGCGCGTCGATCACCCGATGCTGGGGACTCGTGAGCGCTCGTTCTAGCGCGCTCACCCACTTCGGACCGCGTACCGCGTCGAGCTGGATGGCGGCCAGCACCCCATAGTTCGTGCTCAGAGCCAGTGGCAATGTCGAAAACTGCGCAAGCGCGTCGAGGACGTTCATTGAACGCCTCGGGTGTCGAAGTGCGCGCATAGTAAGGGGCGTAACGAGCGACACCTGCAGAGGCTTTGAGACTGTCGTTGCCTGCACCGCGAGGAGCGACCACTTGGTGATCTCGACGCCATTGACGCTGACGACGTAGCGAATGGGATACACGCCGCCGCAACCGAGACTGGAGCAGTAGAGCTTTATGTGCGGGGAAATTCCCGCACAAGAACGCGGTGACTTGGGCAACGATCTGCTGTAGAGGGTGATGTTGAATGAGACGTCGCCCGCCTTCAGACAATCGAGCCTGAATGATCCGGTCGTGGCGACCGCCGCCACCCCCGGTCCGGTCCCGTCGACAATCGGCGCGATCTCACCGCGAGCAGTGATCACGGGATAGATGGTCACTATGGCAGTGACCGTGGCCGTGGCCGGTGTAATGGCCAGGGTCGTTCCGAAACGGGCTGCGCCACTCTGTGAGAGGGTCGCCACCGGGCTCTGGTGGGCGATGACGAACTGTGGCGTCGTGTCAGCCCACGAGGCCGAAGGCCACGTCACCGTTGCGAGGCTGAGGAGTACGACGCTGAGCGCCCGCCACCAGGTCGTAAATCGGTGGGACATTGCTCTCACAGGCTACCTTCGGGCGAGCGCGACCTTGGGCGCCGCTACCCTTCATTCGCAGTGACTACCTTCACGAACGCCCACGATCAACTTCATGAACTGGCTCGTTCGTCACGCCCACTCTCCGAAGCGTTCGCGCGGGCCGGCTTCTCGCTCTACGCGGTGGGCGGATCGGTGCGCGACGCGTTGCTGGAGGAGCCGCGCCGCGAGGACTACGAGATCGACTTCACCACGAACGCACGACCAGACGACATTGAACGGCTCATGAAGCCGCTGTGCAGCGCCTTGTGGCAACAGGGGCGCGCCTTTGGCACGATTGGCGGAACACTTCGCGAGAGCGCCATCAAGGTGGAGGTCACCACGTTTCGCTCCGAGGCCTACGTGGACCACTCGCGCAAGCCCTCTGTCGAGTGGGGCGACTCGCTCGAGGCTGACCTTTCGCGCCGCGACTTCACGATCAACGCGCTGGCCCTCGACGTCGTTGCGCTGAACGAAGACGCTCCCGGGGTCCAGACGCTCTTCGATTACTTTCAGGGCTTTCATGACCTTCAGGATCGGGTGCTGCGCACACCGATCGACCCCGACATCCTTTTTAGTGATGATCCGCTCCGGATGCTGCGCGCCGCGCGTTTCGCCGCGCGTTTCGAGATGACCATCGATCCTGCGCTCGAAGCCGCGGCCACGGCGATGGCGGAGAAGCTCACCAAGGTCTCGGCGGAGCGAATACGCGGCGAGCTCGACCTCCTGTTGCTGACTGCCCGGCCCTCGCTCGGGCTTGACTTCATCGTGCGCACGGGACTCGCGGAGTACTTCTTTCCTGAGTTGCCCAGACTCCAACTGGAACAAGACCCCGTTCACCAGCACAAGGATGTTTTCAAGCACACCCTGGCGGTCGTCGACAAAACGTCGCCGGACCTGGTCCTTCGCCTGGCTGCCCTCTTTCACGACATCGCCAAGCCCAACACGCGGGCGATCTCGGAGGAAGGAGTGACCTTTCGCTTTCACGACGTGGTCGGTGCGCGCATGACGCGTCAACGCATGGGCGCCCTCAAGTACTCACAAGATACGATCGACGACGTCGCCTCCTTGGTGGATCTGCACCTGCGCTTTCACACGTACAAGTTGGGCTGGAGCGATCGCGCCGTACGCCGCTATGTGCGTGACGCGGGCGAACTATTAGAAGAGCTGAACGAACTCACTCGCTGTGACTGCACGACACGAAACGCGCGAAAGGCCCAGATGCTTGGTGCGCGCATGGACGAACTCGAAGCGCGCATCTCTGAGCTGCGCGAAGAAGAAGATCTGAGCAGCCTGCGCCCGGCGTTGGACGGCGTGCAGGTGATGGAACTGCTGGACATTCGCCCGAGCCGAGCCGTGGGCGAGGCGCTCGACTTCTTGATGGAGATCCGTCTTGACGAAGGTGAGATCGATTCCGAAGAGGCGGCGCGCCGGTTGCGCGCGTGGTGGGCGGACCACGGCCGCTAAACAAAAAGACCCCCCGCTTACGCGGGGGGTCTTTTCTGATGACGGCGAGGTGTTACGGCCAGACGGGGTTCTCCGCGCCGGCGGCGAAAGCGTCGATCATGTCGTGGGCTACGTCGTCGTGGAACTGCACGGGCGGCGACTTCATGAAGTACGCCGACGGTCCGAGCAGCGGACCACCGATGCCCCGGTCCAGGGCGATCTTGGCGCAACGCACCGCGTCGATGATGACGCCGGCCGAGTTGGGCGAGTCCCAGACTTCGAGCTTGAGCTCGATGTTGAGCGGCGCGTCTCCGAAGTTACGGCCCTCCATGCGGATGTAGGCCCACTTGCGGTCGGCCAACCAGGGGACGTGATCGCTCGGTCCGATGTGCACGTCGTCGGGGTCCATGTCGTTCAGTTCGAGTTGTGAAGTGACGGCCTGAGTTTTACTAACCTTCTTCGATTCCAGGCGGTCGCGGTCGAGCATATTCTTGAAGTCCATGTTGCCGCCGACGTTGAGTTGATAAGTGTGGTCCAACGTCAAACCACGGTCCTCGAACAGTCGGGTCAAGACTCGATGCACGATGGTGGCGCCAACCTGGCTCTTGATGTCGTCACCGATGATCGGCACGCCGGCGTCGGCGAACTTCTTCGCCCACTTGGGGTCGGACGCGATGAAAACCGGGATGGCGTTGACGAAGGCGACGCCAGCGTCGATGGCGGCCTGAGCGTAGTAGCGCTGGGCCTCTTCGGACCCAACGGGCAGGTACGAGACGAGAACTTCCGCGTTGGTGTCGCGCAAGGCCTGGGCCACGTCGATGGCCTCAAAGGGCGACTCCTCGATCACGGCGCGGTAGTACTTGTTGAGTCCGTCGAGCGTCGGTCCGCGCTGAACCATGACGCCGAGGGAGGGGACGTCGGCAAATTTCAGGGTGTTGTTCATCCCGCCCTCGATGGCCTTGCCCAGGTCGTTGCCAACCTTGGAGGCGTCAACGTCAAAGGCGGCGACAAACTCCAGGTCGCTGACGTGATATCCGCCGAGCTCGACGTGCATGAGGCCGGGCACGTGGTCGCCTTCTCTGGCGTCGCGGTAATACGTCACGCCCTGGACGAGGGAACTGGCGCAGTTGCCAACGCCCGCAATCGCCACACGAATCTTCTTCATGGCTTCCTTTCCTACTTCGCTTCGTTCGCGAAGGTTTGGTTACTACGTTCGGTGTTCAACATGTCGTCGATCCACGCGAGATCCAATTCGACGCCCCGAGCGGCGTGTTCCATCACGCCCCTCGCGTAGTCGTCGAGCTCTTCGTTGCGCTCACCGGCTCGCACTTCGGCCAGGCGCTCAATCAGGTCGGCGCGGCGACGCTCCAAGAGACTGACGCGCCGCGCGGGAGAGAGGTGCTTCGCGAGGGCCATGCGCAGCGAGAAGTTCTTCGCAGAATCAAGGGTCGAGGGGTCACTCAGCTGAGAGACGAACTCTAAGCGGCCGCTCTCGGTGATGCGATAGACCTTGCGCCCGCGTCGTCCGAGTCCAGAGGAGGCGCGAAGTGAGCGAAGAGAGGCGCGTTCACCCGAAAGCGAACCCGTCGAGAGTGAGGTCAGTCGCGGCGCGACAGGCAAGACTGCTTCCACGAAACCGTGGCGTTCTAAGCGAGCGAGGGCGGGATAGATCGAGCCGAAGGAGACATTCGCCCACATTCCCAGACGATCACGGAACTGCGAACGGATCTCGTAACCGTGGTGATCACGTTCCATCAGTAGGCCGAGGATAGCGATGTCCAACATGCGAACCATCATATCAGGTCGATATATCGGTCATGACGGTATGCGCACAGACCAGGTTTTTGCTGGGGGTATCATCACCCGTAATGGATAAGCGATTCCGCTCGAGCACCGCTGACGGGGCCGTGGTTGAGTTCGGGCTCGTTCGCCACGCGCTCCTCGCGAAGGTCGCGGCCGGCCTCCTGCGCTACGAGGACATCTGTGATGCTCACCCCGAGTTGCTTCGCGCCGCGCGCAACGTCGGAAGAAAAACCGGCGAGACCTGTCCGGTCTGTGGCGACGCCGAACTGGTTGAAGTGACGTACGTCTTTGGCGCACGTCTGCCCTCAGGGGGGACGTGTCCCGCGACGCGGGCCGAACTGTTGAAGCTCGAGCGGCGTGAAGAGCCGGTGCAGTGTTACGCCGTCGAGGCGTGCGTCGAGTGTTCGTTCCATCACCTCGTTCGCAAGTGGGCGGCAGGGGGTCGGCGTTCACGTCGCAGCGTCGGGTTCGCCCAAGAGGCGGGCGAGTGAAGCTCTCCGCCCCCCAAATCAAGGCTCGCAAGCGTCGTAACGGCGCCGCGCCACTCGTGATGGTGACGGCCTACGACGAGCCTGGCGCGCGTCTCGCCGCCGCCGCCGGGGTGGACATTCTCTTAGTGGGCGACTCCCTGGCCAACGTGGTGCTCGGTCACGATGACACGCTGCACGTGAGTGTCGAAGATATGTGTCATCACGTTCGGGCGGTGGCGGCGGCGAAGCCTGACATCCATGTGGTGGCGGACATGCCCTGGCTCAGCTATCACGTGAGCGTCGCTGACAGCGTCCGCAACGCTGCGCTCTTGATTCGAAGCGGCGCCGACAGCGTCAAGCTCGAGGGTGGTCGAGTACGCCGCGACGTGGTGCGCGCGATTCTTGACGCCGAGATCCCGGTCATGGCTCACCTCGGCCTCACTCCTCAGAGTGTGATGACCTTTGGTGGGTTCAAAGTTCAGGCCAAGACGCGCGAGGCCGCCCAGCAACTCCAACTCGATGCCAAGGTCCTCCAAGACGAAGGAGTCTTTGCGGTCGTGATCGAGGGCGTGCCCAACGTGGTGGGTACCCGGATCACCGAAGCGCTCGAGATTCCGACCATCGGTATCGGGGCAGGCCCCAACACCGATGGTCAGGTCCTCGTGTTCCACGATCTCCTGGGTCTGACGAAGACTGCGCCCGCCAAGTTTGTGCGACAGTACGCCGATCTCAACTCTGTGATCACCGAGGCCATCGCGCACTTTGCGAGTGACGTGCGATCGGGCGAGTTTCCTGGGCCGGACGAGGTCTACCCCAACCCCGACGAGTTGGTGACCTGACTAGCTAACGGAGGGACATGACTCTGAGGGTCGCCAACATCGGGGTTGACTGCATGGGTATGGAAAGTGGCGAACTTTTGGTCGGCCGCACTGGGTCGAAGTGTTGACGAGGGCAGCAGCGACGTATTCGCCTCCAGCGGAGGCGGCGACGCGCTCCGCAGCGAACCGGCCTGGTTTTCCTAAAAGGTTCCCGAACCCAAAATTGCGAAGAATAGGGTGCACGCCGATCTCATCGATCCCGACCCCGAGCTCGTTGCCAAACTCGTTGCTTTGCGGGCGACAATGCTAGAAGAGCATGGTCTGGGGTTCCACCGCTGGACGGTGATGGAGGATCCCGAGGGCAACGTCTTTTGTGTCGCGGCGAAGGTCTATACGGGCTGAACGCGTGGGCTACCATCGTCGAAATATCGGCGAAGTGGCCCAAATTACCTCCAGGCGGTAGACTTTCATCTCCCACACGCGTGGGGAGGTACCAATCGCACCCTGCTCTGTTTTCCGCAGAGCCCGAAGACATTTTCGGACCAGAGGGAAAGGAAATCGGCCATGAGGCCTTATG
>Ga0182030_10019838_pt1 | contig 12748 bp, 13 predicted proteins | sample 812S3MmetaG_FD_121299 | JGI IMG/M metagenome (GOLD analysis project Ga0182030, IMG submission 121299) | Permafrost microbial communities from Stordalen Mire, Sweden - 812S3M metaG (Illumina Assembly) | ecosystem: Environmental > Terrestrial > Soil > Wetlands > Permafrost | place: Sweden... | reverse complement strand
CCGCACCCCGCGCAGCTTGCGGCTGCAAGCTGCGCGGGGTGCGGGACTTGGAAATAATCAGGACGGCCTTCCAACGGCGGGGCTAAAGCCCCGCCCTTCCAGAGTCGTGGTGAGAAATCCGGGTTAGAAGCCCCGCCCTTCCAAAAGTCCCCCAAAATCGTCCCGAGGAGGTAACTGACGACTGAAAAATGTGACCTGAAGACTAAATCTCGGACGGCACGCGAGAAGATGGTATAATCGGTGTTCGGTTGTTATCAGGGCAACTAGGACAATTTGCATGCAAGAAGCGCCCGGCGAGATGCCGTGGTTCGGAATCTGCCTCGGAAGGGGCGGTCCGAGGCTTACGCGCCGTGGCCATCAGGAGGCTAAAGATGTACCCAGAAGAATTTGTTCAGCCCATGAGGCATGAGCTCACAAGTATTGGCTTTCAGGAATTGCGCACGTCATCAGAGGTGGATGCACTTTTGACGAAACCTACGGGTACCGTGCTGGTGGTGGTCAATTCAATTTGCGGCTGCGCGGCCGGACGGGCACGCCCAGCCGTCGCCATGGCGCTGGATAACAAGGCGCGCCCGGAGGTTTTGGCCACCGTGTTTGCGGGCCAGGACACCGATGCCACCGCACAGGCGCGCAGATATTTCACGGGATACCCGCCTTCGTCGCCCTCCGTCGCCTTGCTGCGCGACGGCAAGCTGGTCTTCATGCTGGAGCGGAAAGAAATTGAGGGGCGCGATCCCTACGCCATCGCCGAAGACTTAACCAAGGCCTTTGATCGCTTTTGCAGTCAAGCTATCGCGGCACAGGCGAACTAACTACAAGGTGTCAGGTGCCAGGTGTCAGCGAAAACTTAGGAGTCCGATTTCAGGTATTAGGTTTCAAGGTTTGCCTAACACCTGATAGCCGGCACCTGGCACCTAAATTCTTCTCCAGAGACCTCTGCTCACTCTTCCTTCAGTGACCGTTCCATCAGTTCGCGAATGGCCTGGCGGGGGGAGACTTCTCCTTCCAAAATCCGGTGAACCTGCCAGGTGATGGGCATCTCCACATGGTGCTTCGCCGCCAGCGCCACTGTGGCCTTGGTGGTCTTTACGCCTTCGGCGACCATTCGCATGGCCCCGATGATGTCAGTGAGTTTTCGCCCTTTGCCGAGTTCCACGCCCACCGTGCGATTGCGACTGAGATCGCCGGTGCAGGTCAGGACCAGGTCGCCCATGCCGGCGAGGCCGGCCAGGGTTTCACGTTTGCCCCCGCAGGCGCAGGCCAGGCGAGTCATCTCCGCCAATCCGCGTGTTATCAGGGCGGCCGTGGGATTGTGCCCCAGATCCAGCCCTTCCACCACGCCGGCGGCGATGGCAATTACGTTCTTCACTGACCCACCCAGCTCCACTCCCACCACGTCGCTCGAGGTGTAAAGGCGTAGCGCCGGCGAAGCGAACTCGCGCTGCACCTGCCGAGCGGCTTCGCGGTCGTCAGAAGCCACCACCACGGCGGTGGGGTCGCCGCGAATGACCTCTTTGGCAAAGCTGGGCCCGGAGAGCGCGCACAGGCGGGGCGGGAACGATTCACCCACCACACTGCGGATAACCTCACTCATGCGCATCAAGCGACCTGTGTCCAGGCCTTTGGTGGCGCTCACAAAGATCATCTCGCGCCGCAGGTGCGGGAGCATTTCCTCAAAGAGTATTCCGCAAACATGCGAGGGCATGACGGTAACCACAATTTCCGCGCCCGCCAGCGCTTCTGCCAAGTCGCTCGTGACGGAAAGGTTTTCGGGGAGCTTGATTCCTGGCATGAAGAGCGTGTTCTCATGCCGGGAGCGGATGCTCTCCACCACCTCCGCTTCATAAGCCCAGAGCATCACGGAGTGGCCCAACTGCGCGAAAGTTGATGCCAATGCCGTGCCCCAGTTACCGGCGCCAATTGTCGCGATTTTCTTCATGAATGAATGTCCGTTGTCAGTTGTCCGTGGTCCGTCGGATTGGTGATTGGCGATTGGTGATCTAACGATCTTTCAAGGGTTACGAACAGTGCCAAACTCCGATTGACCAATCACCAATCACAAATCGCCAGTCGCCAATCCGACGGACAACTGACTACGGACTAAGGACAACGGACCTTTTCCTTCCAACCTTATTCTCCGTCCCACTTAAGAGCCGGCGAATATTAGCATGGTGCATCGTAATGATGATCAGCGCGCCGCCTGCTGCGCCAAAAACAATCGGCAGTGGCGCGTGTTTCATAAAATGAACGAGAAGCGGAAACGCCGCCGTGGCGACAATTGAGCCCAAGGAAATGTAACGCCAAATCGCCACAATGATGGCGAAAATCACCAACGCCAGCGCGACCTGCACGGGGGCGAGGGCAAGGAAGACTCCTACGCCGGTCGCGACGCCTTTGCCTCCGCGGAATCTCAACCAGATGGGGAAGCAGTGGCCGAGAATTGCCGCCACCGACGAGAGGGCAATCCATCGGGGGTCGCCGGAAGTCAGCCGCGATGCCAGCAGAACGGCGAGAATCCCTTTTCCCACGTCCAGGAGGAAAGTGCCCACAAACCCCACGATTCCGAGATTCCGCATCACGTTGGTGGCGCCTGTGCCGCCGCTCCCCGTGTTGCGAACATCAATCCCTTTTTGCCAGCGGACAATGAGGTATCCGAAGGGAATTGACCCGAGGAGATATGCAAGGAGGGGAGTGAGGGCAGCGGGCATAGTTTTTCTGTATCGACGTCACTACAACACGAAACTCGAAGCCATTTTCAAGTTTCGATTTCCGAATTTCGGCCTTTCAACTCCTGGGAAAGCGCATCACCTTCCGGTATTGCGCGCCTTGCGGCGACAGTTTACTTTCAAACAGGAAAAATTCCGATGCTTCAAACTGGCCCAGCGAAGTGCTGGTTCTTCCGGCAACCGCTGCCTCCAGCGCGGGTTGCGGGCGCGGCACTTGAAAGCGCGCCAGAGTCAGGTGGGGCGCGAAGGGGCGGTCCTCGCGCGCAAACCCGGCCTTTTCCATGCGGCTCTCGACTCGAGCGGCGAGTTCCGTCAGCGCCGGACGCGCCACGACGCCGGCCCAGAACACGCGCGGCCGCGGCGCCTGGGGGAAAAATCCGAATCCCCTCACTTCCACGGAGAACGGTTCGAACGGGCCGATTTGCGCCAGCGCTTCCACCACCTGTTTGGTTTGCGCGTCGGAGATCTCGCCGAGAAATTTGAGGGTAAGATGAATGCCCTCCGGCCGCGCCCAGCGCGCGTCGCGGCAGGCGCTACGGAAAACTTGCTGCGCTTCAGCCAGCGCGGCATGGAGGGGTTCAGGCAGGTCAAAGGCTATGAAAGCGCGCATGGTTAAAAGATCGGGGCACGGGACTCATAAAAGCCGGGGTTAGGGCTCAGGGGGTGGGGGTTAGGATAAGGAAGTTTGCGAATACCCAGTCCCGGATCCCTAATCCCTGATTCTTCGCCGCACCATTTCCAGCGCCATCTGCGTGGCCCAGTGGCGCACGCGGTCGCGTGAGCCGGGAAAATGAAACTCCCGAATTTGCGTTCCGCGCTCGTCAGCGAGGGCGACGAAAACCAATCCCACAGGTTTATCTTTGCTGCCACCCGTGGGGCCGGCAATTCCCGTGATTCCCACTCCGATGGACGCAGCCGTTCGGGCGCGCACGCCTTCCGCCAGCGCCTGGGCGACGGGTTTGGAAACTGCACCATGGGCATCAATCAAGTCGGCGGGAACTCCTGCACATCGGATTTTCAATTCATTGCTGTAGCAGACGATACCGCCGAGAAAATAGATCGAGCTTCCGGAAATGCGAGTCAGGCGTTCGGCGAGTAACCCGCCCGTGCAACTTTCCGCCACGGCCACGGTTTTCTGCCGCATCACCAGATACATGCCAACAACTTCTTCCAAGCTCTCACCTTTGGTGGAATAGACGTGGTCGCCGAGTGCCAACTCGATTTTGTCGCCAAGTTCGGCCAGCCGCGCTTCTGCTTCCGGTTCCGTCGCGGCCCGAGCGCGCAAGTGGACTTCAATCGTGCCGAGTGAGGCGAGGATCGTGGTGGCGGGATTTTGGTAAGGGCGATAGAGCGGGGCAATGAGCTGGTCGACTTCCGATTCCGGCAGTCCCACTACTTTGTAAATCCGCGTTCTGATCCGCGCGCCGGAAGCCACACGCTCCAGGCGCGGAGCGCAGGTGGCATCAAACAAGGGTTCGAGTTCGCGGGGTGGCCCCGGCAACAGCACTACGATGTTGCCCTTGTGTTCGATCCAAATTCCCGGCGCCGTACCGTTGCGGTTTTCCAGCCACTCGCCGCCCTCCGGCACTTGGGCTTGGCGCAGATTGTTCTCCGGCATCGGACGGCCCAGGCGGGCAAAGCGGTCCTGGATGCGTTGGCGCAGTTCCGCGACTTCATGCAGACGGCGTCCCAGAACTTCCGCCACAACGTCGCGAGTCAAATCGTCTTCCGTGGGCCCTAGGCCGCCGGTCAGCACGATGAGGGGCGAGCGCGCGAGCGCCGCACGAAACACCGTCGCAAGGTCCTCTTTCGAGTCCCCCACAATGGTCTTGAATCGCACCAGGATTCCCAAGTTGTTGAGTCTTTCTGTGAGGAAAAGGGAGTTGGTATCGCTGTGTTGGGGGGTCAGGAGTTCTGAACCGACGGCAATGATTTCGGCATCCATAGTCAGCCATCAGCTTTCAGCTTTCAGCCATCAGCTTTCAAATTGTGGCCCCACTCCTCATGGCGGCTGGGCCACGGCAATCCATGGTCCGACAAGCTGAAAGCTGATTGCGCAAAGCGATAGCTATTTCACCAGCGGCATTCCCTCAACGCCGAGGGGGAGATCGACCAGCGAGCTATTGGTGGCAAGAATCATGGATCCGTGGCGGCCAAAGGCCAAGCCCACCAAGTCATACCCGGAGACGACTAATTCCGCTTTGGCGTCTGGCGTCAAGCGCACCACCCCGCGCCTGCCCGCCAGGGAAGCGGTTACATAAAGATTGCTCTCGACGTCGAAAGCCATTCCCTGCGGCCGTCCCAGGCCTCGATAAAAAGACGTGACCTCACCCGCCGGAGAAATGCGCAGAACGTGATCGAAACTCGATGTCGTGGGACCCGCCACATAAAGGTCGCCCGTAGCGCTGAAGGCCAAATGATAAGCCGCCACGCTGGGCTCGATGGTGGCGAAAACAAAAATCTGGCGGTCCGGGCTGATCTTAAAGATTGTCCCCGTGCGATCGCCCACATAGAGATTTTCCTCGCGGTCGAAGGCGATTCCCGTCGCCACGCCCATCCCCTGAGCGTAAGCGGAGCGCTGCCCGGCGGGCGTCACCCTATAAATCGATCCTTCCAATCGGCTCGACACGTAGAGGGTTCCTTCGCGGTCGAAGGCAAGTCCCGTTGCGTTCATGACCTCGTTCAAGAACGGGTGCATAACCCGGTTCAAATCGATCTTGAACACCGAAGTCGAAACCTTCTGTCCGCGTGTGCCGCTAAAAGTGGTGAAAATGTTGCCCACGGAATCTACCGCGGGATTGGCGACAGGATGCAGGTTCGCGGCAATGGTCACACCGACTACGACGGAGGCGGGTGCGCTCAAACCGGCCCCGGTCTCCACCGTCAGGTTCCGGCTGACGACATCCTCCGGGACACGGACAATCAAGCGGTTCGAGGAACTCAGAAGCACGCTGCCGGGCTGATCGCCAAATCGCACTTGCGGGCGGCGGCCATTCTCCGCCAGACCGCTGCCGCGAATCATGATCTCTCCACCCGGAATCGCGGCAAGCGGACTGATGCCGGTGATTTGCAGCCGGTTCTTCCCCGTCACGGCAGCTTTGTCGACGGGGAGAGCAGGCTTCCCCGCTTCCTTGCCCTCGGATTTTTCCGCAGAGGACTCTGGTTTTTCAGCTTTTTTCCACAAGCTCATCGGACGACCAATCCTATCAAGGCCAGCACGGCCAAACCGTACACACCCGCGACTACATCGTCTAACATGATACCCCAGCCGCGCGGAATTCGCTCAGCTTGTCGAGCGGGAAATGGTTTTACGATATCGAGCAACCGGAACAACAGGAAACCGCCCAGCAGCCATTTCCACGTGGCGTGGGGAAGCAGCAGGAACGTCAGCATCTGGCCGACGACTTCGTCTACCACGACCTGGCCGGGGTCCGTACGCCCAAAAAACTCTTCCGCTTCCCCCGCGGCCCAAACGCCCAGGGCGAAAAGCGCCAGCGAGGCCGCCGCCAGTACGGCAATCGCCGCAGGGCGGTGCAGCGGCAGTTGCGCCAAGCCCACAACTAAGGCCACTCCCACCAGGGATCCGGCAGTTCCGGGGGCAATGGGAAAGTAGCCCGCGCCGCCCGCGGTGGCGAACCAAATGGCCGGTCCTGCCCGCCGCTCAGTCACGCTCCCCCTCGGTGTCCGCAGAACTTTCACCCGGCGCGTTTTCTTCATCGGGATCAAGCGGCGCCGGAACCCGGTAGCGTTCCTCCAACCAGTTATCCAGATCGATCAACTTGCATCGCTCACTGCAAAAGGGCCGGAACGGATTGCCTTCCCACGTGACGCTTTGCTTGCAGATGGGGCACCGCATAATCGCCTTCAGGTTCATGGAACAGCGGCGGCCTGTTGAATTTGCACCAGCGCGTTCCCCGCCGGCAACGGGTTGGCCGGCGACCGCCTCTCGGCAAAGACTTCCGTCTCCAGGCGCGCCACCAGATCGTAATCGCCAACTTCGTTGATGGTGGCCCAGCGAAAATCCCCCGGTTGCGGCGCCGGTCCCTCGAAATCATTTATGAGGATGCATCCGTCGATGCCGGGCGCCTGCCGCTCACTGCGGGCCTGATACAGCAAGTCGGTTTCTTCCGAGGGGCCTTCCACCAGCACCGGCAGCGATTTTCCCACCATCCGCTGCAGATTGCGCCGCGAAATCTTTCGCTGGAAGGCCATGATCTGCTTTTGCCGGCGGCGAGCGGTGGACGCCGACACTTGGTTTGGCAAGGCAAAACTGCCGCTGGTTTCCTCGTTGGAATACAGAAAAACGCCCAGGTGGTCAAACTCCGCCGCCGCGACAAAATCCAGCAGGGCCTTGAAATCATCGTCGGTTTCGCCCGGAAAGCCAACGATGAACGACGTCCGCAGCGCCACGCCGGGAATGGCGGCACGGATTTTTTCCAGCAGGCGCAGGAACTGCTGGCCGTTCGAACCACGCTTCATCAGTTTCAGGACGTTCGAACTTGCGTGTTGCAAGGGAATATCGAAATACTTTGCCACCTTGGGTGTTTCCGCCACCGCGGCGATCAGCGCTTCCGTAACTCGGTTCGGGTAGCAGTAGAGAAAGCGCACCCAGACGAGATCCGGAATCTCGCCGAGCGCGCGCAACAGCGCGGGCAATCCATCGCGGAGGCCCAGATCTTCGCCGTAACTGGTGGTGTCCTGCCCGACAATGGTGATTTCCCGCACTCCCTGCTTGGCCAAATTTTCTGCTTCGCGAATCACCGAGGCGAAGCGCCGGGAACGAAAAGCGCCGCGCATTTGCGGAATTACGCAGAAGGTGCAGGGGTGGTCGCAACCCTCGGCAATTTTCAAATAGGCGGAATAACCCGGGGTGGAGAGCACACGCGGCGTGAATTCGTGGTACAGGTAGGGCTCCGCAGGCGTGCCGGCGGTGCGCGGGTGGGGTTCTTCTGTGCAAGCCACCAGCACCCGTTCCAGCTCATTCGTGCCGATGACGTAATCGACTTCCGGAATCTGCTCCAGAATCTCCTGCCGGTAGCGCTCCACCAGGCATCCGGCCACTACCAGTTTCCTGGCCGCGCCGAATTTTTTGTACTCGGCCATTTCCAAAATGGTGTTGATGGATTCCTGCTTGGCAGGTTCGATGAAGGCACACGTATTGACAATGATGACCTCAGCCTCGTCGGGGCGCGGCGTTAGCTCGTACCCCCGCCGGGTCAGGATCCCCAGCATCACCTCGCTGTCCACAAGATTTTTGGGACAGCCCAGACTTACCATTCCAACTTTGGGCATAAGATTTCAGCTTCGCTGCAGCTCCTGTAGTGCTTGGTCACAAGAAATCTTAACACAATTTGAAGCGACGCGGGGCTCAGGGTTGGGGATTGGGACTCGTGATTAGTCCGGACTTCTCACCACGTTCGGACGATGCTGGAAGGGCGGGGCTTCAGCCCCGCCGAAATCGCGGCTCCCGCCCTCTATTCGTCCCTTACCCCGCGGAGCTTGCGGCTGCAGGCTGCGCGGGGTAAGGGACTTGGAAATAATCAGGACGGCCTTGCAACGGCGGGGCTAAAGCCCCGCCCTTCCAGACTCGTGGTGAGAAATGCGGATTAGGGGTTCGGGATTGCCGCGCCAACCAAGGGGCTGCTGTTTTTGGTTTAAGTCCCTCGCCCCCCTTGGGGGAGAGGGGGGCCGCAAGACGGAGGGGGCCGCACGTTTTAAAGATCATGGGGATGAAGGGGTCACAATGGAACCAATCGAGGTGTAATTTCTGAATCCCCTCATGTGAACGGTAGTGAATCGAATACCGGAACGCAGGGACCGGGGAATTTGCCCGCAAGATGTAGAAATTTCAACGCAGGCCCGAATCCCTAGTCCCTGACCCCTGCCGCTCAGTCCCCGCCCTGCCGCTGCCAAGTGAGCACTAGGGCGTCCGAGGAGGCGGCGATCGTGCGGCTGTCCGGGGAGAAGGCCACGTCCAGCAGCGGTTCCTGGCTTTCCTGGAGGGTTTGCAGCAGCGTCCCATCTTCCGCGGACCACACGCGCACCGTATGGTCCTCACCGGCGGAGGCGATCCACTTGCCATTCGGTGAGAACTCCGCCCGATGCACGGGCCCGTTGTGACCCGAGAGTGTTTGCATAAGCTTCCACCCGTCAACCGAGAAGACGCGGACCTTGCCATCTTCGCATGAGGTCACCACTTTCTTGGCGTCGCGAGAGAAGGCCATGCTCAGGACGGTGCCCTCATGCCCGCGCAGCGAATCCACGAACTTGTGGGTTTTCAATTCCACCACGGTGGGGTCGGCGCCCGAAGCGGTCTGAATCTGCGCCAGCAGCAGCCAATGGCCGTCGGGAGAGATGTCGTAGACATTGGGGATCTGCGTCAGGTCGGGGACAGCAATCCTACCACCTTGACCCGTCCGGGGATTCCACAGATCGAAATTGCCATCCTTGTAAATTGCCAGATAGCCGATCATCGCGAAGTAGCGCGCCGGACTGAACCCGCCTTTGGCGCCCACGGCATCCACCTTTCCTTCCAAATGGTCTCCGTCGATGTCCCAAAGGAACCCCAATAAGGGAGTGGTCGCCGCGGGTTTGCCTTTCACGTGGAATGCCCCGTTGGCGAGAAGGAAAAGCTGATGGGGGGAGAGGAAATTGGCGGAGTGAATTTCCAAGTTTTCGATATCCGGTACGTGCGGCTTCAAAGCCTTTTGGATGGCGTCCGTGCGCAGGTTAATTAACACCACTTTTTCGCCCGTGACCACGGCGAGCAGAGAACCATCGGGGGAAAAGGCGCCGTCGGATGAAAACTTCAAAGCCAAATGGCCTTCCAGGCGGATATGGCTGACCCAAAGGGCGGCCGTGGGGGGCGACTGCACGGTCTCAACTTGCGCGCAAAGAATGGCGGCGGACAGGAGTAACGCGGCCAAGAGGAAAAGGGTGGCGCGGACGTTGTCGAAACTGGACAATCGTGGGGGGCGCATACATTGCTTTTCATGTATGCGCTTTACCGCGCCGGCAAGCGGGGGTTCGCACCCACAATGCAGGCCCAATGGTGCATGGGGCACATACATGAAAAGCAATGTATGCGCCCCCCAGGGAATGCGAAGTTCGAGTTTCGCCCTTTGCTGGAAGTTAGACAAGCTCCCCCTTGGAGATGCGATTTACCAGCCCGCGGTCCGCTTCCAGAAAATTGTATTCTGGAAGCGCAGCCCGCGGCGCCCACTCTATGGCCTCAAACACCCTGTTGCGAGCCTCCCCGCTGTAGTTCGTGATCACGAAGAAAATCACTTCCACGTAGCGGTCGGGGTAGTGGTGGCGCAGGCGAAATACCTCCGCGCCAACTTCCGCCTGTATCGCCAGTTCTTCTTCCAGTTCCCGCTTCAGCGCGGCTGGAAAAGTTTCTCCTTCTTTCACCTTGCCGCCGGGAAATTCCCACTGAAGTCCATAGGCGTCGGCGCGCCCCCGCTGGCAAATCAGAATGCGGTCGCCCCTGCGTATGATGCCGGCGACTACCAGAATGGGTTTCTGTTCAGTCATCAAGGAATCAGATTGTAGCAGAGGAAGCGCCTTGCAGTGCGGCTGAGCCGCAAAAGAAAATCAAAAGGCAAAGGGGAAATGTCAAAGGGTAATCGTAATAGGCCGAACTTCCAAAAATCCTTCCTAAAAAAGGATTGCGACCATGCAGTGCAAACGCCTTCTTTGATTTTGCTCGGTTATCCGGGGTCAGCCGCCGGCCCCCAGTTGCCGAGGGCCATTTCAGCTTGTGCGCAGCCATGCCCGATTGGAAGACAATACCTTCCCGTCGCCGCGGGGCGTTTTCACCCGCATCCCTTCAGGGCCGGAACCCAATTCTCCGGGCTTACGTGCGTAGTCCATGGTATGGGGTCAGTCCCGGCTGGTTAAACGCAGGATGATTCCGATGACCAAACCGGCAGGCAGGCTTAAGGCAAGGAACCATCGCGCCTGGGGAAGGGAAAGCAGAACCATGGCGAGGACTCCGACCGTAAAGACAAGCCCCACTGCCCCTTCAACGGGAATCTTGTGCATGGTTATTCCGGGATGCATCGCTCTGTCCCTCCTCACAACAAGTATTCCCCTTCGCCCAGGGTCAGTCAAGCCGGCCCTCATCAAACTACCCAGCTACTGAACAACAACCTCGATTGCGCCATGCGCTTTGATTAGGTTAAACTGACCCCGTGTAGAGGCAGACCAGCTTAGGTTGTCAATGAACAAGGCTTTATGCTCGCCGCCGAGGGCAGGGACACAATTGGAACCGGAAAACAAACCGGAGAGCATCCTCTCCAAGCTCAGCCAGCAATTGACGGCCCTAGAGAAGCGGGACTTTGAGCAATGGGTCATCGTGATCGGCACGGGCATCCTGGTCGGTGCGGGCCTGGTGGCGATACTTTTCCCCGGCGCCATCCTGCGCACGGGGACGCTGCATTTTGAGCTCTCCGTTTCCCGGGAGCTTTTCCTGGGATTGATTGCACTGCTGGTCCTTTTCAACACTTACATGATTACGAGCCGCCTGAAGCTGCGGCGGACGCGCGGAGAAGTCATCACGACGGCGATTCACAGTGAACTTCTGCGCCTGCAATCCTTCAGTGATCCCCTCACGGAGGTTTACAACCGGCGCTCGCTCGACGATATGCTGAAGAAATACACCAGCCGTGCCGAGCGCCTGAAGAAGCCGCTCAGCTTCTTGATGATCGACGTTGATTCCTTCCGTGAAATCAATTCCCGCTTCGGCCATACCACCGGCGATTTTGTGCTGCTGGAGGTAGCGACCATTCTCAAATCCGCGGTGCGCGGCTCCGACGCCGTGATCCGCTATGGCGGAGACGAATTTCTGATTATCCTCGCCGACTCGCCTCTGGCGGATGTCGAGGTGGTCAGGGGACGCATCGCCAGGTTCGTGCAGGATTGGAACCAGAGCGGGCACTTGAAGGATTTCGAATTGGTCCTCAGCGTAGGCGCCTCCCCATGGTCCCCGGGCAAGACTCCCGACGAAATCATGAACGAAGCCGACCAGCGTATGTACACCGACAAAGCCCAGGGCAAGGAAGGGCGCGCTCCCTCCGTGGAATAACCACCTCCGCCGAATTGCCACCGTGTCGCCGCCGCGAAACCGTGGATGCTCCCAACATCAGGACTTACTGTTCCATCACACGACCAGCGCCGCCACTGGCACCGTGCTGCGTTCGCCGCCGATGACGACGACGCCGGAGTCGGTCACATACCATCCGCGCGCGCGGTCGGCATTGAGATCATAGCCCACCTGGGCGCCTTCAGGAATACGGACGTTCTTATCCAGGATGGCGCGGCGCACCTGGGCGTGGCGGCCGATATCGCAGTTGTCCATGATGACGCAGCCTTCCACCAGGGCGCTGGCGTGGACGCGGACGCCGCGTCCAAGAATGGAATTGCGCACGACACCGCCGGAGAGAATGCATCCGCCGGATACGATGCTGTCGATGGCCTCGCCGCGGCGATGGGCCTCGTCGAAGGTGAACTTGGCGGGCGGATCGGGGTAGCTGGTACTGCGCAGTGGCCATTGGCGATTGTAGAGGTTGAGTGCAGGCTTGACCGAGCGCAGATCCATGTTGGCTTCGTAGTAGGAGTCGATGGTGCCGACATCGCGCCAGTAGGGGAGGGAACCTTCCGGCTCACCGGCGATGCGGTTGGTCAGGAAGTTATAAGCGTAGATGGGGGCGTTGCCGGCGAGTTTGGGCAGAATATCCTTGCCGAAATCGTGGTGACTTGCGGGGTCATTCGCGTCGGCCTCGATCAGATCCACAAGCGTGCGCTTGGAAAAGATGTAGTTACCCATGGAGGCGTAGACCTGGCTGGGATCGCCGGGCATGGTGGGCGCATGGGCGTTCTTTTCGTGAAAGGCCAGGATGCGTCCGTCCTCGTTGGCCTCAATGACGCCAAATTCGGCGGCTTGCTCTTGGGGCACGGGGATAGCGGCGACGGTCACTTCCGCGTGCCTAGCCACATGGAAGTCGATCATGCTGGTGATG
>Ga0182030_10019837_pt1 | contig 12748 bp, 8 predicted proteins | sample 812S3MmetaG_FD_121299 | JGI IMG/M metagenome (GOLD analysis project Ga0182030, IMG submission 121299) | Permafrost microbial communities from Stordalen Mire, Sweden - 812S3M metaG (Illumina Assembly) | ecosystem: Environmental > Terrestrial > Soil > Wetlands > Permafrost | place: Sweden... | reverse complement strand
CAATCCTCCCCAATCGACTTCATGCAACAGCTGTTGTAATGCCTTCATAACCATAAGACCGCGCCATACTACTGGAGCTGCATCTCCAACTAGATAGCCCATCGACATAGACTTGACCCCATAATTCGAAAGGGGAAGAAGTTGATTCTCTGCTTGGTGTTAGACTTGCCCATCAAAATCCTGAAGTATAACAAACTTGAGGATAGTCTTGGATCGCCTGAAAGATTGAGCAGTGTCGGTATCGAAGGTCCAAATATGTCCGTATCGAGTATACCGCTTCGTAGACCTCGACGTGCGAATGCGAGGGCAAGGTTCACTGTTGGTTTTAAAACTTGACCCATGGCTTTCCAAATATGTGCGGACCTGCAATTGTAGATTTTCCTACTCCGCCTTTCACAGAAGATACAGCGATTACTTTCTTGACATCTTTTATCTTTCGTCGTTCTGGTAGCCCACGCTGCATGCGTGGAATGCTACCCGTTCGCGGTAATCCCTGTCATAGTATTGGCAACATGCTTAACAATTAAGGGTAGGCCTTCAGCTCACCAAAGGATTCTCATGCTGCAAGCATCGCAATGTCGAAAATAATCGAGTATTCATACCGTATTTGCGTGGAGTTTGTTGAAGAGAGCTTCAAGGAAGGACGGGATGCGGCCGCATGAAGCTCCGCTAGCGTCAAAAATTCGTGGGGATTAAAATAATTTCTCGAGATTCGTGAGTAAATAATTTTCGATTGAGAAAATTTCAAAATGGGGAAATCAAAAGGGCGAGCTCAGCAATTTGCTGAACTCGATGTTTCAATTACAAAGGGTACATTTTTCTCAATCTCTAGTAATTTCAGTGACTTGCTAATCCAGAGCAGATTTTGACCCAGAAGAAGACGCTCCAGCGCCTGACACAGGTGAGGACAGTACATCTGGGGATAGTGATGACGGTTTAGCTGGAACCGAACATTACATTGAAGTTAGGTACGTCTTTAATTACTCAGTCTGCGAATCTTGTCTGACTCGTAAAATAGTAAAAGCAAGCTTCGAAGACGAGATGAAGTTACCCTTGGACCTCAATATGATGGGTCACAGATTAGTCGAGAGCAACTACTAAACGACGATGATGAGGATAATGATTCGCAATCGAGTGACGAGGAAACAGAAGACGAGACACGTGCTACTGCAAAGTTTGCAGATCCTGAGGATGTTGATCTAGATATTGACGAAGATGATGATGATATCGACAGCGATGCGGCATTCGGGGATAGTGACACGGAGAAATTTAAGGATTTCACGTTTCGAGGAAGCTCTAAGCTCAAAGCAGTCAATGGTGGGAAGAGCAAGAGACCCACCGCTGCGGACTTTATGTCGGACAGCGAGGACGAGGTTGGCAATGATTCCGACTCCGAAGATGATGAAGCAGACGAAGATATTTTGAATGTCGACGAGCAGGATACGATGGAGGCTGACGAGGGCTCTCCTGCTGATAGTAGTCATGAGGAGGACGAGGAGGATCAGAGCGAGGGTGATCAAGACTCTGCGGTCAGTGAGCACGAACAAAGTGACGAGAGTAAAAGCGAAAATGGGGATGATGAGAAAGCAAGAAGGGCGGAATTACGGAAGATTATGAATGAGGAACAGAAGACGGTAGTAGCCACAATCTCTCAAGCGGCAAAAGTGGACGCAGATAAGGGAAATGCCGTACAACAGCAGAGAAAGGCCTTTGATTCCCTATTAAGCGTACGAATGGTTCTTCAGAAGGCACTCATAGCCACAAACTCAATGGCCACATCAGAGGACGAGGATGGAGATTCTATGACGAACGCGCCTTACCAAGCAGCCGAAGATGCTGCAATTAAGTTATGGAACACCTTAGAAGGCATCCGACAAGAAGTCATCAAAGCTAGCAGTGACACCAAAACTGGTCAGAAGCGGAAGCGTGACATTGATACTTCAACATCATCGACTAAAATATGGTCAAGAATGCAAGTTTCAGAGGTAGCCTCAATTGATATTCGACAAAGAACCCTAGAAAAGTGGTGGGATAAAGTTAGGGGCTCAACCGTATCCCTGGCCGGAAAACTCAACAACAATGTAGTACCTCAGAGCCTCACTTCTGTTATCCAAGATCAACTCGCAAAGCCCGAATCTTTAAAGAGGACCAAGAGGCCTCGGTCATGCGCCCCAGCTCAAGAGAAACTTAAGGTCATTGAGGACCAGCAGATCTACGATGACACAACTCTCTACAAAACATTGTTGAATCAGCTTGTGGACCAAAGGAAAATGGACTCAGGACCAGCAGCTGGCGGTGGAAATGGTACTCCAGCTCAATGGGCAGTTAAGGAAGCGAAAATGAGAAAGAACGTTGATACGAAAGCTAGTAAAGGCCGGAAGATGCGATACACTGTGCATGAGAAGCTACAGAACTTTATGGCGCCTGAAGACAGGGCCACTTGGGAACAAGATGCTGTTGATAGGTTCTTTGGAACACTCCTCGGTCGAAAGATGACTCTGGGCGAAGAGGATATGGATGTTGATGAAGACGAGGATGAGATCTCACCTGAGGAGCAAGGATTGAAGCTGTTCAGATAATTGCAAAACTATTAAATCTGATTACAATCCTATATCTGCCAAGTCCTCGAGTGATCTTCATGATTATTCTTGAGAGCCTAAATGCCATGTCAAAGTTTTCAAGTTCTTGGTATGCAACTTCACTGATCGAAGAACAGCCCTGAACTGAAACGTTGTTGGTGTTTCCAACATGGCGCAACTATGGGACCGTAATTGTATCAAATTCGCTTCTAACATCGCTGTCAGACAACGTCTGCCCCATTGTGGACAACGATGGGACAGAATGGAAGTGGATTGGCGATTGACAAATGGTCTACCTCGTTGCTGCACCTTCGGCGGATTGACGAATGGGGATCTCCGGACCCTGGCCCGCGATTGGGGGAATATCTACAAGGGGAGGGAAGGCTGAGTGCATCAACCCCTCCTGCGGTAAGATATGGTGTAGCGCTTGTAAATCTGCTTGGCTACTTTCTCTAGTGCGTGTTGGTTTTCTTGCTGCGCCTTAGGCTATCTTCCCATATTTTATACTATGTGCAAAGCTGTACATGAGGCTATGCCATTTTGAAACATGGGTCCTCGACATTGTACCTCTATTCGTAGAACATGCTCCTTCAGAAAAGCTCAAAAGGAGTGCCATCTCCATGGACCAGTTATTAAACCACCTGCAATCTCTTACATTTGAGTATCTCCACTCACGATTCCTCGCCTTTTGACATTGCTGTCATCCCTTCACAATGACAGTCTATTGGAATTTCCGCAAAATTCTGGACGTGGACCCAGAATATGATACTTGTGTTGGGCTCACTTTAAAAAATGCACGATGCCGTAATGTTCCTGGTATACAATGGAAAACGAGGGCTGTTCAACTCATATATGAAATGGACAGATCAAAGTCCATTGCGGCCGAGGACATTCAGGAGCTCGCGGGATTGATGCTATGCAAACTCCAACACAATTCCGACAAACCCAACAAATCGCATCTTAACCAAGTAGCTAAGGTTTCAAACCGTTGGGTAGCTATTGTCAATGAGCATAGGAGGGAGGCTAAAAGAGAATTGGAAAAGGCCTCTATCTTACGTTCGAAGCGTGAGCTCGCCCAAGTGAAGAGAGAAGCAGAGCACTTCCTGGCAAGAATGAAGTCTGAGCATGAAGCACAAGTATGTTTATGACACTAGGTTCCGGTAACGCTTTTTAATTATATCTCTGCAGGTCAAATCCGAACGAGCCTTGGACAAGTCAGATCTCATCCAGGCGCCGGTGCCAGTCAAAGCTGAGTCACATCTCAACGATCCATTCACAACGCGTAAGGATTCGAACAAAACCCGAGGAAATCTTTTCAAAGACCCCACCGCTTCTGCTACACAAGATTCAACCAAGACAGCAAATGTGTCTGCACGCACACCTCTTGGAGAAGTATCCAAGAATACCAATGCGCGCACCAGAAGAGAGATTACCAGGGTCAATCAGTTCGAGTCCTCGATTGTTCCAAGACAAGTTAAACAATATCCTTCATTGCCGTCACCGCCGACCACGCCTCTAGCCTCACAAAAATCTTTGCAAGAGACTGTAGAGGAGCCAGTAGCAGTATTAGAGAATCAGTCAGCCCTTCCTTTGATGGAGATCAGCAATCCAGATCCGCCGAAAGCTATCAAGCATGTCGTTGTGACCGAAACTGAAATTGAGACTTGTCTAGTCTCCTCAGAGGAAGGGTCGCCACTTCTCAGTGCGGTTGACGGCAATTCAGGACCGTTCCCAATGCTAATCGAGACAACTCCATCCAAAACTGATGATGAGAACCTTGCATCAACTGAGATGGAGCAAACGCGACCAACAACACCAATTCGAGCGACCCAAGACGACTTCGGGTATGCGAATATTACTCCCTCTCCAACAAGATTCACTACACATCTTCCTGCAAGGCAAAAATATGGTATGGAAACGCCCCCAGAGACACCAGACATGATTCGCCATTTGGAGGCGACTATCACCACATTCAGTCCCTCGTTCCAAGGGTTATCTGAACGACCCCCACTAAGTATATCCCGGAAGCCGCTCCCTGATCGATCTAGTCCTACCCTACGTGATACAAGAACTACGGAAGAGCCTATTGTGGATGTGTGCGCAAGTTATGGTCACGGAGCAGCTCGTAATGATGGTCAAGATCACTGCCTAGACAGATCAGAGGATGAAGATATCGAAGCAAGCTGTTTCCGTAACTTAGGCTTGAGAAAACTACGGAAGAAAGCTATAGGGAAGATAAACAAGCTCAGGGCGAGGGTATCAGGAGGCGTGAAAAGAGAAACGGATCGATCTCCTTCTGTCGATCTAGCTCCATAGATTGGACTATTTCTTATGTTCTTTCATATATGTAATTTCAGGTTCAGGTTTATGGCGTTGGAAATACCCATTTCATTTGATGATTACAAATCCATCATTCTCCACAATATCTCTTGAGCTCTTCCACCGTCATGACTTTCACATCAGGACAAACCCACTCGTCCAACTCCCTAACCGTCTCCTCCCATCCTCCCCACATAACGTATTTCCCCCTCACCCAATCCCTCACCTCCATCATCTTCCTCTTCAATCCTTCCACACTTCCCCCCTTCTCTCCCTCCTTTCCAACAACAACAACCTCTTCCACATCCCTCCCCTCCCTCACCAAAAACACCAGAACAGGACTAGCGACCTCTCGTCCAAATACCATCTCATCCCTCAAGAAAGCCTCATCAATCGCTAACCTCCTTACCTTCGCTAACTCTAACCCCATCCCCCCTTCATTTCCCCCACTATGAAGATTCCTCCCCCCCATAACGCCCCTCACTATCCCCCTAAACCACCGATCCTCATAATGCGTTCCTTGGATATACACTACATCATTCCCCGGATTTACATAGTACCCTTTCGTCTCAAATTTAATGCCTACATCCGCTGGCGAGATATTGATCCCAGTGTTTGCATTGGTGAAGGTGGAGTAGTGGAGCAGGGCTTCGTGGCGAGAGATGTGATTTAGGGATAGTAAGGGGGAGGGCACGTGACGGCGGATTAGTTGTTGATATTTTGAGTTTTGGGGGGCATGGCGGGAAATGGTTATTAGGCGTGGGCTCTGGAGAGAGATTCGAAAGATGTGGATGCGTAGTTCGGGTGGGAGGAGGGGGAAGGCGGTGAATGTTTGGGGTGGTGGTCGTGGTGATGGTGATGGTGGGGTGCTTTTTTGTTTGAGAGGTGTGGTAGGTGCTGGAGATAATTGCTGAAGTTCAGAGGAGATTTCCATTGTTGTTAAATTGACAGAGTTTTAGAAAAAGTGGTTGATAGAGGAGGTAAGATTATTGAAAGCTTCCAGAAATGAGGGGTAGATATTATGATATACTGTTGCAGATACGTATTGATATGGCACGGACGTCCGGTGCATCATGCATCATGATTCGCCACAGCAATACAGACCAGGGTTCCAGTGGACTGACTAAACGCCACGATGGATCAGGATTGTTTGTAATCGAGAGGGCTCGTGCAATTTGGCCCCTATGCTCGCATTAGTTTGGGGAAGTGATGCGATCTACACCTGTGAAAATTGGTGGCGAAGGAAAGATTCATGCTTTTTCATTTCGAAGTTCTATATGCACGCTGTTTTAGAATCCAAGCAAAATACACAGAGTATGTAATCTTACAACCCATCCCTCATTTAGTACACCTCCAGCACGTATCGGAGGTCTTCCTTCAATCGCTCAATCTCCTTTCTAGAGTCAACCTTCTTGCTCATAGCCTTTGCATCCCGAGAAATAGCTTCCTCAAGCACCTCCGTAACATCTGGGACAGGCCAAGTAGGACCACACAGGTAGAATGCGCCTTCCTCCTTGATATAAGCTTGGATAATTTCACTGATCGTCTGCCTCATTCTATCTTGGATGTAGATCTTCTGAGGTTGATCTCGTGAGAAAGCACGGCCCAATAGCGTGATGACACCAGCGTCTTGATAAGCCTCCCATTCTTCACCATACAAGTATTCCTCGCGTTGGTGACGAGAGCCCATGTAAAGGAGGATGGAGCCAATTTGCTTGCCTTGAGCTTTCTGCATGGCGCGATACTGGACGAAGGCACGGAAAGGTGCAAGACCAGTACCAAGGCCTGCCATAATGAGTGGTGCAGTATCCTTGGCAGGCAGCTTCATGACGGATGGCTTGACGCTGGCTGTGACTTTGGCACCGATAGGAAGCTCGCTCAGGTATCTCGTAGCTTGTCCGAAACGATCACGTCCCTTGGGATCGACCCAACTAACAACCACAATCATGAGGGCAACAGTGGTGGGGTTGACCATTTGACTGGATGCAATCGAATACTCGCGTCGCTTCATGGGACTGACAATTCTGGCAATATCATGAAAGCTAGGATGAGCAGATCGGAACTCGAGAAGGATATCCGCGTGTGTGATGGTATCAACTTCCGCACGACGCTTGAACTCATTGGCGCCTTCGGGTCCACCTAGAGTTAAAAGCTCCTTCTTTTCGTTCTCATCGCTTGCGAAGTCTGCTAAAGCCTCATAGAATCTCTTTGGCGGTTTTCCAAAGATATCGATATTCTGTACCAGGGATTGGAATACAGTTCTGGTATCAAGCACATTAGGATCCTCCCGAGATGGCACTTCAACCACTTCATCTGGGTTAAGGCCGTAGAACGCCATAAACTCTTTGACTTCATCGACATCATTTTCGGCATGGATACCAAGAGCTTCACCAATTTTGTAAGTGAGCCCAGATTGACCTAGGTCAAATTCAATATGGAAAATGTTACGGTCATAGGTCAATGGTGTCAGGCGACGATTCTCTTTGACAGTAATCTCATACGTCTTGACTGAGAGATCTGGTCGCAGAGCAGACTTTGTGCCATAAGCCTCCTTGAAAACGAGACCCTTTGCAGCAGATTGCCAATCGCGGAGAATAGATGGATGCTCGACGTCTTGCTTGTCGAATCCAGTAAAGCTGCTTGACTTGATAGTTCGAGGAAGATCAGGGACCTCCGCTTCAACGTCCACCTCCGACCAGGAATCCGGGATTTCAACTTGACGAAGTGCTTTGTCCAAGTCTATTGCCGTCTCTGTCAAGAGCTCTTTATTGCCATTAATAGCGGCAATCTTGTCAAATCCGGTTTCCAGAAGTTCTGGGCGAGCGGCGGCGATGAAAGCAAGTTCGGTAAGCAGAGTTTCGACCTGCCCATCCTTTTCAACAGCTGTAGACAATGTCGGGTCCAGGATGAACAATTGAATGCCCTTGAACTTGAGATCATTCCGAAAAGAGGTTGGCAATTTCTGTTCCAGATCTTCGTCTTTAACTCCGGGGAGTTTGATGATGAGCCTCCCACCAGTTTTGATGTTTTTCAGAATAGCAATCTGCTTCAAAAGTCTCTCGTCTCCAACCACAGTCACGTCAGCCTCCTCTACTGGGTAGTAAGCTTCAATGGACTTCTTCGAACTACGAATATCGGTTCTGATAGTTCCGCCTTGAACGAAGTTATCGTGAGTCTGGTTGACGACGATGTTAGCTGTAGATTCGCCTGACAATAGCTTACTGATTGCAGAAGGTGCAGTGGCTGAAGCAGAATCCTCATTGTCCCAAAATGTGTACTGCTCTGATTGCTTGGCGCTTGATAACTCCACGCGCTCGCCTTCCGCAGCAGGCTTGCCAATCAATTGACGAAGAATAGTCGTGATAGAAGTGGGTGTGAAAGTTTCCGCACGAGCATACTTGTGATCAATGATCGAGGGAACTATAGCAAATTTGTCTGAAAATACGGTAGCAGCTAGCACGTCTTCATATAAATTCGAGTGAAAGGACGAGTCTGTCACACTTGTCTGGTCCAAGACCTGACCAAGAACAGTAATGTTTCGCACAGATGCAGGAAGAGCCTTCAAGAATGCCTCTTCAACGAAGGGTCTGTAAACTCGGACATTCAAGACTCCAACCTTGAGACCATCCTCTGACAGGTTTGCAGCAACCTGAGAAGCCAAGGAGCTCTCAACGCTTCCAAATACCACGAGAACATTCTCTGCTGCCTTATGGCCATGGTACTCGAATAGCCCATACGCAGTTCCCAGCTCATTGTTGAAAGCGTCGAGAAGACTCGCGACTTTACTTTCAACATCTGCTCTCTTTGGGAGCTTGGAAATTTCCTTCGACACATTTGTATAGACATTGTGTAGCCCTGACTGATTCAAAATGTCAATGACACGTAGGGTATCTCTTCCAACACTGACACCGTCGTATGTATGGATTGTTGGAATGAACGTAGCAAGAAGCGTAGCGAACAATGACATGTGCTGCGTCTCATATGCCGAAGAGCTTGAAATAAGGCCAAGGCCTAATTCCTCGGCCACTGTCAAAGCAGTTGCATAGTCTGTCACAAGCCCCCCTGAGGAGCCCGGCACATAATCCACTGCTGCAACGTGTGCAACGAATGGATTGGCAACTGAGTATAACAAAGAAAGTTGATCAAGAGACGACCGTAGATTGTGTAGGCTGGAGGAAGAGGCCAGAAGTGACTGAGGAATATGACGCTTGGTCAAATCGAAATCCTTTGAAAATATATATCCCAGAGCTATTGAACCTGCGCCAGAGCGTGTCTGCATCGAAGAGACATGTGTGGTGTATCCATTGGCATTTTTGGTGTTTGCGTCAGACCAACTCTTCACAGCTATATCGAGGTCAAAAGATTCGGGAGAGTAGGAGAATATCTTGTCAGACAAAGAATAGGCGACCTGCTGGACCAGAGTTTGTGCAGTGATATAGGTAGGCCCGCTGATCGAGGAGTAGTCAATTGGTTGACCAAAAGGAAGGCTGGAGGATTTCTGGGTAAATTTTGGAAGGGATGAATAGGAATTGTCAGCGTTCCAGATGCTGTCGAGTACCTTGCCACCTAAAGGTTTCTATCAAAACAATGAGTTGGAGAATCTGTAATCGGGCGTGTATATTGACTTACTTGGTTTGTCTGGCTGGACTTCGACATGTTGTTGACTTCTCCTCCAAGCTGGACCTGGCGCAATGGACACAATCGAAGACCCAGGGATTGATTTCAATATTCAAATTAGGGAAGATCGAGAGAGAGAGGAATATGAACATCAAGTCCAGTAACTTGAAAGTAACGTAAGAAGGGAGGACGAGAAAAAGTCTGGGGCAAAAATGTAGCTTTAACAATCAACGAAAGCTTAGCCTGTATTGACTTAGTCGCCGGTCGAGCGCAAAGTGGGGGATAATGTAGATTGGTCTTATGCTTCTTTGCTAGTAGGCTTCCTAGTAAAAAAGTTCTAATAGTCTAGACATATTTAGTGAGCATTTCACTTTGATGATTTCCTCGAGTTGTGCACGAGATAGCACGCAATTTTAGGTAGGTAGAGGGGGAAAAAAACTTTCGGCCCGCGGCCTTTGAAAATAACAGACTAGGTGAAGATAAGATAATTTATCGCTTAGTACTTCTATGTCAGTACTGCTCCACTAACCGAGCCCTCCGAGCGCCCAGCCTTAATAATATAAAATGCAAAAGAAGGACAACCTTTGCTTTTCCAAGCTTGTCCTCTATTAAAAGAAAGACCAAAAGTGAAGGCCGCAGGATTCGAACCTGCGCGGTTTCCCACTGATTTTCGAATTAGTATGTGTTTTGAGTGAGGTTTCAGGAGCCGAATTACCTGCGGATCGTCTATGGTTTCTTTCGAATGCCTAAACACAGCGCTTTGAAAGTATTAATATTGATATTCAACGCAGGGTTGGTATTCGTGCTTACCCTTAACCACTCGGCCAGACCTCCAATGAAATTTGCAATTTTCGCTTATTTAAATATATATCACTATTAGTGCTGGGTCCTAATTGTGGTGCGCTAGCAGGTGAGCAGAGCCTGGTGCGCCTTATTTCGCGAGGCTGATGTTTTTGAAGTTAGTCGCACAACAAATCTGATATTGTCAAAAAGCAGATCTTCACAACCTCATTGACACTCAAAACATGGCAGACATAGACGAAGACCCTCCCACAAACAACGATGAAGATCATGACCCCACCGAAGATGCGCAAGATTTCCTTCTCCTTGCTTCTTCAATCTCCAAATCTAGCCACCATATTCCAAAACGTGGAGAGAAAGACTTCGAGAGCCACGGTACAAAGCATCAAGATGGAATCCTCGAGGCAAGTAGACAGGCTATGCACGATGTATTGGATTATACAAGAGTGCATACTCCAAGGGGACACACAAGAGCGTTTTATTATGGCAAAGAGGTTATGGAGGGGAATGAGGTTGGCAGACAGTGGAGACAAGGCTTGACCGACGATCATGTTGTTCTCCTGGAATCATCGAAGGGGCCACATTTCAAAACGATGGGCCAGCCAACATTAGGAACGTCGAGTTCAAATTTGTGGCTGTTGCCAGAAGAAGCACTTTATCTGGTCGAAAGAGGCACCCTGGACTTATGGTGGCCATCCCGGTCATCTTTTAAAGGGTTCTTATATGAGGAGCTAAACGAAAACGAAAACGAGACTGAGATTCAAGGCCAGAATGATCCAGACGAAGACGAAGGCGTCCCGATGAGTCTACAAGCTTGCTATGCTATGCTTCTGGGAGATGATAGCGAAAAAGGCAAGGTCAGTCTCGACAGATATTCAGTCTATGCGAATCTCAAGCGAACAGGCTATGTGGTCATGAGGGCTCGGGGACAAAATTCACAAGTCGACAGTCCTGGAAATGATCAAGTTGGTTGCGCCCCAGTAGAATCACCGAGTATTTTCAACTGGCTCTTTGGGCGAATATTTGCGGAGGAGGAGGTGAAACACTCCTCCTATGGTCCCCTTGTCAAGCCTGGCATGTATAGATCATACCATGCAATCTATCGACAAATCGCAATCATTCCAAGACATACACCATTGCCGACCATCCCAGCACATCTCATTCAAGAACCAGAAAATCCATTTCGCGTTGTCTATGAATTATGGCAAGCTACAAAAATAAATACTTTTGCGAAGACTAGCCCTGGACCTCCAGATTTCCGCGTTGCGATCACAGACTCTCGATCCAGCTCTCTCCCTACCCTCAAACAAATGACTTCCATGTTGGAAAGTACTCCATGGAACCCACCACCGCCCGAATTCAAAGCCCCGGGAAAGATGTACCAGAGGCTCCGGCACGGCTGGAGGAATGTGCTTTTGGCTGTAGTCGACCAAGGTATTATCAGCTATTTACGACTAAGCGAAACAGCCTTTGGAGAAGAGAAATTGTTTGAGAGATTTGATGGTCAGGGCGCAAAGAGAGGTGGGGGTGCGTCACGTGGTGGAGGGGGTCGTGGCCGAGGAAGAGGGAGAGGGAGAGCAAGAGGCGGCCATAAATAGCCTTAGAAAGATAAATATAAATTAAGGTGGAGCCATTCATCATATCACAGGCTAAAAAGCCAAGATGATCGAGACGCGGTTAGCTGCATCTTCGCAAACGAGAGAGAGCGTGTTGTCCCATTAAATAAATGCAGAGCTTCGGGTCTTGCTTTTACTAGTATTCATCCCTCAACTTAAATCCAAAACACAATTCAACTGCTCGGCTTTCAATAGGCCACATCCTAGCCACTAGCGCGACCGTTTCGTAAACTTCTCAATCGGTCTCATCCTTTTTCAACCTTTCAATATCTCTTTCATTTTCCTTCCTCCTTCCATACCAACGTCAACACTTTCGTTTTGTTTTCTTCAACCCACTTTACGCGTCGATTAACAATGGAGCCGTTAATCTCGTCAAGTTCGGAATCTCTCACAAGTCAAAGCACAGAGTCCATGGAAATTGATTCACTTCGCGCAGATACCCCAGAGAGGTCAGTAAAGCCAAGTCTCTTTGGCTCGTTGAATGCATTGATTTTTGATCAATATTCGTTTGCTCCATCGTCAACCATTAAATCATGATAGCGCTATTGCAGTCAAAGGCGCTCATTTCAATGAACTTCGTTCAAAATAATTATGTGTTCATTCACTATGTTATGCTTTTTCCAGATCAATTGCGCCCAGTCGAGCTACTGCGCCTTGCATTACGAGGGCATTTCAACTGGTTGTCAGCTAAATGCTAAATGCATAAGCGATGCATTGATTTACTCATTTCTTATTGTAATCTATGATCCTCGCATATCTGCATTTTGTTGTATATTTTGCTTTCTTTTTTTTTTTTTTTTTTTTTTTTAGTTGTTT
>Ga0182030_10019836_pt1 | contig 12749 bp, 14 predicted proteins | sample 812S3MmetaG_FD_121299 | JGI IMG/M metagenome (GOLD analysis project Ga0182030, IMG submission 121299) | Permafrost microbial communities from Stordalen Mire, Sweden - 812S3M metaG (Illumina Assembly) | ecosystem: Environmental > Terrestrial > Soil > Wetlands > Permafrost | place: Sweden... | reverse complement strand
GCGACGAGGCGCTTGGCCTTGATGTCGGTGGAGCGCTTGTCGAAGTAGCTGACGCCCAAGTCTTTGTGCTCAACGCCATCTTTGAGCATGTGGTAGATCGCCGTCAGCATCGAAGCGGCGACGGCGCAAAAGGCTTTCTTGGCGCCGTGCTTGGCGCACAGCCGACTGAACTGGGCCTTGTAGTAGCTGTCCTTCTTTTTGACGGCGCTGACGGCGCATTGCACCATGGTGGTCTTGAGCCAGCAGTCACCCTTGCGCAGCCGCGTGCGCGTGCGCGTGCGCTTGCCGGCGCTCTCGTTCTGACCTGGACACAGGCCCGCCCAGGCCAACAGATGTCCAGCCGTGGGAAAGCGGCTCATGCCCGTGCCGATCTCCGCCAGGATCACCGGCGCGGACAACGCGCCGACGCCGGGGATGGTTTGCAGAAGTTGGCTCAAGCCTCGAAACGTGGCCTGGCCCGCCGCCTTTGCCTCCTCATCCATCCGGGCCATGGCGGCGTTAGTCTGTTGGTCGATCTTGTCGATGGCGGCCACCAGAGCGTCGTACTGGTCCAGATGCAGCTGCAGCATAAACCGATGATGCTGTGTCAGCCGGCCGTGCAAGGCGTCGTACAACTCTTTGGGCGAAGCCTTGATCCGCTTGTCGGCCAGCTGCGCCAGCTTGCCTGGGTTGCGGACCCCCGCGATCATCGCCTCGATCATCTTGCGGCCCGAAACGCCCATGATGTCGCTGATGACCGAATCCAGCTTGATATTGCCTTCCTCTAAGGTCTTCTGGATCCGCTGGACGTGACGGGTCTGCTCGCCCGTCAACTGCTTGCGGGTGCGAAGCAGGGCCCGAAGCTCCTGAAACGCCTCGTCCGGCACGAAGCTCGCCTTGATCAGGCCGCATGCCAGAAGATCGGCGATCCAGGTGGCGTCGTTGACGTCGGTCTTGCGGCCAGGAACATTCTTGATGTGGTGCGCATTGGCCACGATCAATTCAAACGCGCCGTCGCTCAGAATATTCCACACCAGCTTCCAATAGACCCCGGTCGCCTCCATCGCCACGTGGCTGCAGCCACTCGCCTCCAGCCAGGCCAGCAACTCCAGCAGCGCCGCCGTCGTGGTTCCAAATGTCCGACACTCGCGGTTCACCTTGCCGCCCGCCACACACCGTGCGCAGGCCACGATCATGTCCTTGTGAACGTCCAGGCCCGCGACGCGCTCATGCATGATGTCCATTGTCTCTCCTTTCCTTGATCACCATCACCGGCGCCGTTGGCGTGGGGGCCTCATCGAAGAAGAACTCTAGGCAACAGGCTCCGGGGACGTCGCCGTCCCTTGGCTCAAATGGGGGTGATCGAGGCGCCCCGGGTCAAACTAATTTACGGGCTCTCATGGCACCAAGCAAAGCCCGACCTCTCTGCCAACGGCTCGCAGATCCTATCCCAGAACCCCAACAGTTTCATCTATGGGGGCCGACCAAAGGCCGGTGGCGAACTAATTTGAAGATGTTGTCGTTTCCAATGCAATCCACTCAAGATAGTCCGAGGAACCGCCGACAATCGGCCAAGCTGTGATCGCTGGCGTCTCGTAACTGTGCAAAGCCCGCACGCGCTCTACCAGTTTCTCAATACAATCTGAGGTAGTTTTCGCGATCAATGCGCATTCGTTCGCCCGTTCGGTGCGCCCTTGCCAGCGATATATCGATCGGACCTTTCCAAGGATATTAACGCAGGCCGCCAACCGCTCATCCACAAGCGCCTCGCCAATACGTTCGGCTTCGATTTCGTCGGCCGTAACAATGTAGACGGAAAGCCATCGCGTCTGTGGCAATACGACCAATCCTAGGAAAGATGGTCGGGTAGGCCGGATTTGAACCGACGACCCCCTGCACCCCATGCAGGTGCGCTACCAGGCTGCGCCACTACCCGTCTCATACGCCTCGCTCTGTGCGCGAGGCCGTTGTCATTTATAGAAATCAGCAGCCATTCCTGGAAGATGGCGCCTTCTACGGGCGGACTATAGTGAGCCGCACTTGCGGGTGCAACCGCCCACACCATAAACTGTCGCGTCAACCGAGAAGAGTTCGTAAGGTTTTGAGTTCGCTTAGGAGTTCGCGCAGAAACGGCTCCGATACATCAACGCGTACTTTGGGAATGCCCGGCAGCGATGCCTCGACAGCAGCTTGTTGGTGCGCCGCCGATGGCTCATCGCGGGTGCCACCGTTGCGCGGTGCGCGCAAGACGCGTTGAACGCCTTTGATTGTATAGCCTTCGCGATAAAGCAGAGCGTGGATTCGACGTAGGAGAACAAGATCCTCGGGTCGATAATAACGCCGTCCACCGCCCCGCTTAAGCGGTCTGAGCTGAGTAAACTTGCTCTCCCAGAATCTGAGCACATGCTGTGGAACATCGAGTTCAGCGGAAACTTCGCTGATAGTCCTAAATGCAGCGACTGATTTTCCGGATAAGCGCGAGCGTCCCTCCTCAGAATCCATTGCCTGGGGACCTGCCAAATTATGCTCGGCATTTTCTGCAACGTCAGAAACGTCGCGGCTCGTTGTCATTCAAAATCTCAAGACTAGCTTATCTAAAGTCAGAAGCTCACTGGCGCTTATTGATAAATTCTCTGAGGACATGGCTTGCGCGAAAGACTAGTACCCGTCGCGGCAAAATCGGCACTTCTTCCCCGGTTTTGGGATTGCGACCTATTCGCTGACCTTTTTGCCTGACTGCAAAACTGCCGAAGGATGATATTTTTACGCTGTCGCCTTGAGCTAGGGCATCACAAATTTCATCCAACACTGTCTCCACCAGCGCGGCGGATTCATTCCGAGAGAGACCGACTTGTTGGTAAACCGCCTCGCTGAGGTCGGCGCGTGTTATTGTTTGGCCAGACATTCCATTCTCCCCGTTGTCACGGAAGATTAAGTGAGCATGGTTAATCGGTCAATTACAATTGCTTGCGCCATATCCTTGGTTCGATAGACTGATTTAGTGAACTACCAGCGGATCAGGGCAGACCCCCAGGTCAATCCACCGCCCATCGCCTCGGTCAGAATAAGATCGCCTTTCTTGATTCGCCCATCGCCAACTGCCTCAGCCAACGCCAACGGAATCGACGCAGCCGATGTATTTCCGTGACGGGATATGGTGGAGACGACTCGCTCAATCGGCAGACCTAGCTTGCGGGCAGTACTATCGATAATACGTTGGTTGGCCTGATGCGGAACAAGCCAATCAATATCATCTGACGTTAAATTGTTAGCCTTAAGCGTCTCTTCGACGACGTCCGACAAGCGTTGCACGGCATGGCGAAAAACTTCTTTGCCGTTCATCCGCAGTTTGCCGACCGTTCCTGTACTCGATGGGCCGCCGTCGACATATAGAATATCCTGGAAACGACCGTCGGAATGGAGGTGCGTCGAAATGATTCCGCGCCCTGCGGCTTCTGCTTCGCTCTTTGCTTCAAGAACGACGGCCCCGGCCCCATCGCCGAACAGAACGCACGTGCCACGATCCGTCCAGTCGAGAATGCGTGAAAATGTCTCGGCGCCGATGACGAGAGCACGCTTTGCCTGACCAACGCGCAGAAAATTATCGGCAACAGCAAGGGCATAGACGAATCCAGAGCAAACAGCCTGGATATCGAATGCCGCGCCGCTTTCCATACCAAGAGATTTCTGCACCCTGACCGCAGTCGCCGGGAATGTCCGATCTGGTGTAGTCGTCGCGAGAACTATGAGATCAATATCCCGCGCATCAAGACCGGAGGCCTCCAAGGCCGGACGAGCCGCGGCCAACGCAAGATCCGAGGTAGTTTCATTATCCGCGGCAATATGCCGTTCATGAATCCCCGTTCGCTGGGCGATCCAATCATCCGATGTGTCGACCATCTTTGCGAGGTCGGTATTTGTGAGCGTCTTTGAGGGTAAATAGGCGCCACATCCCAGGACAACCGATCGAAACATGATGCCTTTTATAAGCTATTGTTGTAGAGGCGCGGCAGGAGCAAGTCGTTGCAGTTCGGCACTAATCCGCTCGTTGAAGCCTTGCGCGACGAGATCGACAGCAACCCCGATCGCATTCGCAAATCCGAATGCGTCGATGCCGCCGTGACTTTTTACGCAAACGCCCGACAAGCCCAGAAACATGCCACCGTTATAACGGCGCGGATCGACCCGCGCGCGCAATTTGCGAAAAGCTCCGATCGCCAGAAGATAGCCCAGGCGCGCCATCAACGATGATCGAAAAGTCCGCTGCAGAAACCCGGAATAGAGCTTGCCCATTCCCTCTGCAAGCTTCAATGCGACATTACCGGTAAAGCCATCAGTCACGATCACATCGACCGTCCCGGCCGGAATATCGTTACCCTCAATAAACCCGTGGAAAAGACCCGCAACGGGATTGCCTCGTAATATATCTGCCGCAGATCTGACTGCGTCATTTCCCTTAAGCTGTTCTGCCCCGACGTTCAGAAGCCCGATCGTCGGCTCCGGTATGCCGAGAACCGTCCGCGCAAAAATAGAACCCATGATCGCAAACTGGACCAAGTTTTCAGCATCACATTCGATGTTGGCACCCAAGTCGAGCATAACGCTCTCGCCCCTGGCTGTCGGGATGAATGACGCGATGGCAGGACGGTGAATCCCAGGCAAGGTTTTCAGAACGATCTTCGCCATCGCCATCAAGGCACCGGTATTCCCGGCAGAAACCACGCAATCGGCGCGTCCTGCAGCGACCGCATCGATAGCGAGGCGCATGCTGGACTGGCGACCGGAACGAAGCGCAACAGACGGCTTTGTGTCGTTGTCGACAGCGTCATCGGTATGGTGAATCGAAACGAGAGGTCTCAGTGCCTTTCGCTTTTCGAGCAATGCTTCAATTCGGCGTTCGTCGCCGAAAAATATGTATTTGACCTTAGGATAACGGGTACGAGCCAAATCCGCCCCGGCGACAACCATATCGGGCGCGTGGTCGCCCCCCATTGCATCGAGAGCAACCGTAATCGAGGCGTTTAAATTGGACTTCCCCTTGGCGCGAAGCCCCGACGAAGTCACGCCTGAGCCGAGACTTCCACGACCTCCCGGCCGTCATAATGGCCGCACGCCGTGCAAATATGATGCGGGCGCTTGAGTTCACCGCAGTTGGAGCACTCAATCACACCGACGGCGCTTATCCCGTCATGCGCACGGCGCATGTTGCGGCGGGACTTAGATGTTTTCTTCTTAGGAACGGCCATAACACAACTCGAATCGAATAAGGTATGCGGCGGCGAAAAGCGCCCGCAAAGGCGGTTTCCTTAAAGCAAAACTTCGGGTGCGGCAAGGTCGGCACAGGGCAGTACGTTGCATTAAGTCAGTTTGGGGTCTTCAAGTTTTTCAGTATCGCAAAGGGCGAGCGTTCAGCGGCATCAGAATCAGCCCATACCGGGTCAATGGCCGCACCCGGCGACCGCGGGTATGGGTCAAGTGCCAAGGACAAATACTGAGCAACCAATTCTCCCATATCTATGACGCCGCCCTCGACCGGCTCAGGCGGATCGTAGTCCACGTCGACTGTGATTTCAGCCCCCGGGCCGATGGGCATTTCAGTGCCCGCGAAATCGACGGTGAAGCTATCCTCGATATGAGTTGGGAAATCGATAAGTGTAATGACGCAGTTCTGAACTACGTCTGCCTCAAGACGGCCGACGACTCGTATCAGCCCGCCAAGGATACGTTCGAGGTTGAGCGTCGCCGAAAGTTGCTCCAAATCAACGATCCCGAAGCGTAAGGCCAATGCTGCGCGTTCAGCGGGGCCGGCCTGAAGCGTTTCTGTCACACTGGTCGAGCCCAAACGGTCGACAGCGAACGGGCGCGAAAACTCTGGCTCAGGGCGCGTCTGGGACAAGATTGCCATCCAGTGGGGTTAGAAACTCGACAAGACCGGTAGCGACACTCTCAGTCGGCTGACCGGCCAAATGATCGCGCTGATGTTGGACATAATCGGCAATCGCGGCAAGAGTTCGCTCGCCCGGGCTGTCCCCGTCATATACATTGCGCAGCAGCGCTTCGATCAATAGATCGTGATCACCGTTGTCGAGAGCCTTTTCATAGACAGCAGCGCGGCCATAGAGGCCTTCTCCGAGCCGTTTCATGAACTTTCCGACACTAAGGTCGCCAACCCCCAATTCTCGGATTGAGCGGTCAAGATCCGAGGCCATGAAGTCGACAACGGCTTGCGCCAATCGAGATTGGCTGGGGACGGCCTCTCGCAGTCGGCACACCAGCAAGACGACATGCAGCACGATGACCTCGTAGCGGCCTTCGATCGTATCCGCGACTCCGAGGTTAAGATAAAAAGTCGGCTCGCGCGCGGCGTCGACAGCAGACTTGTATAGTCGCGATGCCACCGCGCGAAGAGAACGAATTCCAAATATCACAAGCCTGTACCTTTCGAGAGATCACGTGCGACGTCATTAAATACACTGAGCGTTGACACGCAACGGCAGCCGGTGCGAGTGTCGCGCCCAGATGTCATGCGGCGATCTCGCCCTGGCAAGCCTCTTTCTACGATGGCCATGACCCCAATATCTTCCTCAAGAACCCTGCAGCGCTTCGTCCTCGCAGGGTTTGCCTTTCCGCTAATGCTCGCGGGCTGCACTCCAATCATCGCTAACCGCGGAAACATGCTGGACGAAGACCGGATTAGTCAGGTAAAAGCCGGCTCTTCGTCGAAGAATGACGTATTCGAAGCTCTCGGCTCGCCAAGCATCGTCTCAACTTTCGACGACAACACTTGGTACTATGTCGGCCAACGAACCGAACGCGAAGCCTTCTTCAAGCCGACCGTGACTGACCGAAAGGTTATTGCTGTCCAATTCGACGACACCGATCATGTCCGATCCGTGGACCGTGTGGGTCTAGATCAGGCCGTAGAGGTCGAACCGCTTGAGCAGACCACACCTGCCGTAGGACGCGACATTACGTTTATGGAGCAGTTGATCGGCAATATCGGGCGTCCGAGTTCCAAGAAAAAGAAGAAAAGCGACGACGAGGGCGGAGGCGAATAACCTCCCCGCGTCCGCCGGTCCACGGACCGATACCGCATAAAAAAAGGCCCGCTATCCAGTCGGATAGCGGGCCTTTTACTATTCTCGCGCTACCCCATCGCCGCGATGATCGCAAGCAGCAGGATCGCCACGATGTTGATGATCTTGATCATCGGGTTGACAGCCGGACCCGCCGTATCTTTGTAGGGGTCGCCGACGGTGTCGCCGGTAACAGCGGCTTTATGGGCGTCTGAGCCCTTACCACCGTAGTTACCCTCCTCGATATACTTCTTAGCATTGTCCCAGGCGCCACCGCCCGAAGTCATCGAGATCGCGACAAACAAGCCAGTAACGATCGTGCCCAGCAACATCGCACCCAGCGAGGTGAATGCCTTGGATTGGCCGGCAACCGCGTTAATGACGACATAAAGCACAACCGGGGCCAAAACCGGCAGGAGCGAAGGTATAATCATCTCCTTGATCGCAGCCTTAGTCAGCATATCAACCGCTTTGCTGTAGTCCGGTTTTGCCGTACCCGCCATGATACCCGGGATTTCACGGAACTGACGCCGCACCTCGATCACGACAGAACCGGCGGCACGACCGACTGCGGTCATACCCATCGAACCGAACAAGTAGGGCAGCAGCCCCCCGAAGAACAAGCCGATCACCACATAGGGATCGGTCAGGCTGAACGTAACATTCAGCTTCGGGAAGTAGTGCGTCAGATCGTTCACATAGGCTGCAAACAGCACCAGCGAGGCCAAGCCCGCAGAACCGATTGCATAGCCCTTCGTGACCGCCTTGGTGGTGTTGCCGACCGCATCGAGCGCGTCGGTCGTAACTCGAACTTCCGCAGGCAGGTTCGCCATTTCCGCGATACCGCCGGCATTGTCTGTCACCGGTCCATAGGCATCCAACGCCACGACCATTCCAGCAAGCGCCAGCATCGTCGTTGCAGCAATGGCGATGCCGTAGAGACCGGCTTCGCTAAAGGCAACGATAATGCCGATCGCGATGACGATAACTGGAAGTGCAGTCGCTTCCATCGAAATTGCCAACCCTTGGATCACGTTGGTGCCGTGACCGGTTTCGGACGATTTGGCGATCGACCTTACAGGGCGGTAGACCGTCGAGGTGTAGTACTCGGTGATCCAGATCAGCAGGCCGGTAACCACTAGTCCGGTAACGACGCAGATGATCAAGTTGTTGAAGGTGAAGGTGACGAGTTCACCGCCGGTGGTCGTGAAGCTGGTACCCGCCCCCAGAAGCCAATTCATCGCGGCGAGGATTAGCCCGAATGAAATGACGGCCGTTGCGATAAAGCCCTTATAGAGGGCGCCCATCACATTCTTGCCGCCACCGAGGCGGACAAAGAAAGTGCCGATGACCGAGGCGAGGATGCACACCGAACCAATGAGGAGCGGCAAAAGCATCAGCTTGGCCTGGGTTTCGCCTTCGAAGAAGATCGAGCCCAGCAGCATCGTGGCAACGGTTGTGACCGCATAAGTTTCGAACAAATCAGCCGCCATGCCAGCACAGTCCCCGACATTGTCACCGACGTTATCGGCGATGACAGCAGGGTTGCGGGGGTCATCTTCGGGGATCCCAGCTTCGACTTTACCCACCAGATCGGCGCCTACATCGGCACCTTTAGTGAAAATACCGCCACCAAGGCGAGCGAAGATGGAAATCAGGGAGGCGCCGAAGGACAGACCGACCATCGCTTCAAGCAATTCGCGCTGCGGAATGCCGAGTGCGCGGAGGAAGAAGTAATAGCCTGCAACACCTAGAAGCCCCAGCCCGACCACCAGCATGCCGGTGACAGCGCCGGAAGTGAAGGCGATAGCCAGAGCCGGCGCCATTCCCTTTGTAGCCGCCTGCGCGGTACGCACGTTGGCTTGAACTGACACGTTCATTCCAACAAAGCCCGCGATACCAGAGAGCACTGCGCCGATCACGAAGCCGATTGCGACTAAATAGCCGAGTGTAAAGCCGAGTATGATCGCGATGACGACACCAACGATGCCGATGGTGGTGTATTGCCGATTGAGATAGGCGCGTGCGCCAATTTGGATCGCAAGTGCGATCTCTTGCATCCGGGCGTTGCCGGCGTCCTTCGCGAGGACCCAGCGCCCCGCAATAATCCCGTAAAGCACGGCGATAATCCCGCCGCCAATGATCACATAGTCATAGGCTGTCATTATGATGTCCCTATTTTGCCTTTTGCGCCCGCGCACGACTCAGCGACGTTGCACAGGTGCGCCCCGTTTCATCCGACGTGGGATACAGGGCGCTTAAATGACTGTAAAGCGCTACCGACACAACCGGAGCGCTATACTGTCGGCTAAAAGTTCGCCTCACCCTAATTCAACTATGGGTCCAGCCGGATTTGGGAAGCGCCAGAGGCGTACCTTCGTCATCGACGATGTCTGCCCGAGAGGAAGAGCCGCCAGGTTCGATCACACCGATTTCGGTCAATGCAATTCCAACACCCGTCGCCGCGGCGACAAGCGCCGGGACCGCTCCGGGCGGGGCCGTCAAGAGAATTTCATAGTCGTCGCCGCCGCCCAGTACTTCTGGGAGCCAACTGGGGTCGGCTGAGATAATTTTAGTCGCAGCTGGAGAGAGCGGCACATTGGAGGCCCAAATTTTCCCGCCTACCCCCGAGGCCCGACAGAGGTGGCCGAAGTCTGCAGCAAGCCCATCGGAAACATCGAGGGCGGCATGAGCAAAATCGGCGACTGCCACTGCCAAATCACTTCGCGGCTGCGGCAAACGATAACGCGAAGAAAGCTCGGCTCGATCTTCATCAGAGACACCGAGGCGTCCTTGCAGGGCTGCCAGACCCAGCGCGGCGTCACCAACTGTACCCGTCACTAAAACACGATCACCGACTTGGGCTCCACTGCGTCTGACCATACGACCGGAGTCAACGAGACCGAACGCCGTGATCGAGACCCAAACAGGACCGAGCGTGGACACCGAATCGCCCCCTGTCAGTTCAATTCGGTACCGCGTCTGGTCATCCGCTAGCGCTGACGCAAAGGCCTCTATCCAATCGTCATCTACATCGCGCCCGATCGCCAAAGTGAGAGTATAGGCCAGAGGGCACGCGCCCTTTGCAGCCAGATCCGAAAGATTTACGCGCAGAGCCTTTCGAGCAATGTCCGCCGGGGTATCAGATGGCAAAAAGTGAATGCCGGCGACCACCGCGTCAGTGGTCACGACCAGCTCCTTGCCCACAGGCACAGAAATGATCGCCGCATCATCGTCTAGCGACAGCGCACCCGGAAAGTTACGGGCCAACGGTCTGAAAAAGCGTTCAATCCGACCAAATTCGCCGAGTGAACCGGTTTGGTTTGCCATAATCGGGCGGACCGGAGTGGTTTAGCCGTTAGGTTTGGTCTGAGGCGTGTGAGTTACTCCGCCTGGAATCTGCCCTTCGCCGACGACGCCAAATTCATAAGGCCGCAATGTTCGCGCCACACGGTCCAGAACGCCGTTCATCAAGCCCGGCTCTGCACCACCATAGAAGGCCGTCGCGATGCCGACATACTCAGCCAAAATAATTGCCGCAGGCGTGTCGTGATTGCGTAAGAGCTCCCACACGCCGGCAATAAGAATTACCCGCAGCAACAGTTCCAATCGCTGGCGCTCCAGCGGGGGACGAACAGCAGCTTCTACCAATCCTTCTATGTGCGCCTGTTCGGCATCGGCACCGCGCACGATAGCGCTGAGGAGGGTGATATCGGCGGATACGAAGGTCGCACCATCAACCTCATGGCCGATACGGAATTCAATGAACTCAGCAAGACCTTCGGCTGCCGACTTACCCGTCTGAGCAATTTGATAAAGCACTTGAACGGCAGCCAGGCGCGCTGCGCTGCGCCGAGCTTTGGCCGAAGAACGCGGCTTTGGCGGCGACTTGGGTCGCTTGCCGACAAATATGGTCAATGCGATGCCAATTCGCGACGAAGTGCGATCATTGCGAGACAAGCTCGCGCGGTCTCGCCGCCCTTATCCATCTCTGAGGGTTTCGCACGCGCCCAGGCTTGAGCCTCGTCTTCGACGGTGAGTACACCAAATCCAATTGCCAGCGCGTGCTCAACCGCAAGATCCTGAACACCGCGCGCACATTCATTGCAGACGATATCGTAATGAGAGGTTTCTCCTCGGATTACGCAGCCCAGCACGACATAACCATCCCAAAGTCCACCAAGAGCAAATCTAATGGCCGCTGGAATTTCCAATGCGCCCGGAACGGTAACGCGTGTCACATTGGCCCCGGCAGCATCCAGAACTGCCATCGCTCCATGCAGTTGAGCGATGGCGATGTCGGTATAATACGGCGCCTCAATCAATAGAATTCGCGGAGCGTCGGCTCTCATACGTCCAGCTCCGGAATCGGGCGCCGGGATACTATCTTCAAACCGTAACCTTCCAGCCCGACCACCGTCATAGGATTGTTGGACAGTAACACCATTTCGCTCACTCCCAGGTCGCGAAGGATCTGGGCACCGATTCCATAGTCGCGCAGTTCGTGTCCACCGTCGGGCGCGACACCTTCCTTTCGAGCCTTCAACTTATCGGTCAGGAAGGTTGGGTAGCCCTCCCGGATCATAACGATAACACCGCGCCCCTCGCGACCGATCGCCTCCATGCTAGCATGCAGATCACGACTTCGTGTCGATGCGCGGTCGCCCAGGACGTCGTCCAGAATATTGACCGAATGCATACGAACCAACACGGGGCCTGGTTTCGATACGTCTCCCTTAACTAGGGCGATATGTTCGGCGTAGGCCACTTTGTTAACATAAATCATCAGCTTGAATTCGCCCCCGGTATGACTGTCGAAGGGCTCTTCCAGGATTTTTTCAACCAGCTTCTCCGTGCGGCGACGATAGGAGATCAGATCTTCAATTGTCCCGATCTTCATACCGTGAAGCTGCGCAAAGGCGATCAGGTCGGGAAGACGCGCCATGCTCCCATCATCGTTCATGATCTCGCAGATCACGGCCGAGGGATTAAGGCCTGCCAAGCGCGAAATATCGACTGCGGCTTCTGTGTGCCCAGTCCGAACAAGAACGCCGCCGTCTCGCGCAGCCAAGGGAAACACATGGCCGGGCGTGACAATGTCGCGGGCATTTGATTCGGGGTCGATCGCTACCTCGATCGTTCGCGCGCGGTCGGCGGCCGAAATGCCGGTTGTGACGCCGTCGCGAGCTTCGATCGAAATGGTGAAGGCTGTTCCGTGGCGCGACGCGTTTTGTCTTGCAACCAGAGGCAGACCTAAAGTCTCAACTCTGTGACGATCAAGTGCCAGGCAGATTAACCCGCGTCCGTACCGCGCCATGAAATTAATCGCGTCAGGCGTTGCATGCTCGGCCGGAATAATCAGATCACCCTCATTCTCGCGATTCTCGTCGTCGATCATGATGAAGATGCGGCCGGCTTTAGCCTCTTCGATCAGCTCTGCCGGAGTCGAGATCGCTGAGCGATCGTCCGGCCAAACAACCCTCTTCGGCTTCATGCCGCCCTCATGAGTTCGGGGCGAATGAGTCTTGCGAGATATCGAGCAACCAGATCGACCTCGAAGTTTACCCTGGTTCCTGCTTCGAGCGCTCCCAAGCTGGTCACCTCAAGCGTGTGCGGTATCAAATTCACACCCAGATATCCTTCTTCAACTTCATTGACAGTTAGCGATACGCCGTCGATCGTGATCGACCCCTT
>Ga0182030_10019835_pt1 | contig 12749 bp, 11 predicted proteins | sample 812S3MmetaG_FD_121299 | JGI IMG/M metagenome (GOLD analysis project Ga0182030, IMG submission 121299) | Permafrost microbial communities from Stordalen Mire, Sweden - 812S3M metaG (Illumina Assembly) | ecosystem: Environmental > Terrestrial > Soil > Wetlands > Permafrost | place: Sweden... | reverse complement strand
TCACTTCGTGCTGCGCTGCGTCCGGGGAACCGCCAGCCTCACTCGTCTTTCTTCGGTTCTTTCGACATCCGCTCGAGGCGGTCCTGCATGTCCTTCATCTGACGGCGAAGATCGTCGATGTTGCCGTCTTCCGTGGCCGGCTCCGGCGCCTTTTCCAGTTCGGTGGCGGCGACGCTTCCGGCGCGGGGTGCCGCGAACGGCTTGAACATCGAGAATGTCCGCTCGAACATTTCCATGTTGCGGCGAACATGCTCCTCCAGCGGCGCAAATGGCGTCATGCTGAAAGTGGTCGTGAGCTGTTTGCGGAATTTCTCCTGCTCGCGCGTCAGGGTGTCGATCGACTGCTCAAGGTAGCGCGGAACCACCATTTGCATGCTGTCGCCGTAGAACCGGATCAGCTGGCGCAGGAATGTGGTCGGCAGCAAATTCTGGCCGGCCTTGTTTTCCTGTTCGAAGATGATCTGAGCCAGCACCGAGCGGGTGATGTCATCGCCGGTTTTGGCGTCATAGACGAGGAAGTCCTCGCCCTCCTTCACCATCGCGGCGAGATCCTCGAGGGTCACATAGGTGCTGGTGCCGGTATTATAGAGCCGCCGATTGGCGTATTTCTTGATCGTAGTGGGTTGGTCTGTTTTCGCCATGGGCTCACACATGCACACCGAGGACAAGGAACCCGACGGCACCGCCGAAGGGCTGACGAGCAACGCATCGCAGCAAAGTAAGCATTTTCAATAGGGTTCGGCTACCGTTTTGTGCGCCACGGTTAATTTCAAAGCATAGGCATTGCTCAGGAAACCGCCAAGAACGTTATTTTGAATGCGCCGCGACGGAATTTCGCCCTCTGGCCGATTGACATGCCTCAACTCCGTTAACAGGATATGGTGAGAGATAGGCCAGCCATCCGGCCGCCCGCCGTCCCACGGCCTCAAGCTCAGAGAACTCAAACTCAGGAGATGTCCATGTCAGACGATGTCGTCATCGTCAGTGCCGCCCGCACCCCGGTCGGAAGTTTCAACGGCGTGTTCGCCACCCTGCCGGCCCACGATCTCGGCGCCATCGCCATCAAGGCCGCGCTGGAGCGCGGAGGGATTGAGCCGGCGCGGGTATCCGAGGTGATCATGGGGCAGATTCTGACCGCGGCGCAGGGCCAGAACCCGGCCCGCCAGGCCTCGATCGCCGCCGGCATCCCGGTGGAAAGTCCGGCCTGGGGCGTCAATCAATTATGCGGCTCGGGCCTGCGCACGGTGGCGCTGGGCTATCAGGCGCTGCTTAACGGCGATTCCGAAATCGTCGTCGCCGGCGGTCAGGAATCCATGAGCATGGCCCCGCACGCGCAATATCTGCGCGGCGGCGTCAAGATGGGGCCGGTTGAATTCGTCGATACCATGATCAAGGATGGATTGTGGGATGCCTTCAACGGCTACCACATGGGCAACACCGCCGAGAACGTCGCCAAGCAGTATCAGATCACCCGCGCCCATCAGGACGAGTTCGCCGTCGGCTCACAGAACAAGGCCGAGGCCGCGCAGAAGGCCGGCAAGTTCAAGGACGAGATCGTCCCCGTTACCATCAAGTCCCGCAAGGGCGACATTATCGTCAGCGACGATGAATATCCGCGCCACGGCGCGACTCTGGAAGCGATGGCTAAACTCAAGCCGGCTTTCGAAAAGGACGGCACGGTGACCGCCGGCAGCGCTTCCGGCATCAATGACGGCGCGGCTGCGGTGGTGCTGATGACCGCCAAGCAGGCGGCCAAGGAAGGCCGGACTGTGCTCGGGCGCATCGTTTCGTGGGGGCAGGCCGGCGTCGATCCGAAGATCATGGGCACGGGGCCGATCCCGGCCTCGCGCGCCGCGCTGAAGAAGGCCGGCTGGAAGATCGGCGATCTCGATCTGATCGAGGCCAATGAAGCCTTCGCGGCACAGGCCTGCGCGGTCAACAAGGACCTCGGCTGGGATACCTCCAAGGTCAACGTCAATGGCGGCGCGATCGCGATCGGCCACCCGGTCGGCGCCTCCGGCGCGCGCGTACTGGTGACGCTGCTGCATGAAATGCAGAAGCGCGACGCCAAGAAGGGCCTCGCCACATTATGCATCGGCGGCGGCATGGGTATCGCCATGTGCATTGCACGCGACTGAAAAAGAGTGCGTTGCATGATGAAAAGATCATCTGTCAACTTCGTCGCACACTGCTAAAACAAAAATGCCCGGTCTTGTGCCGGGCATTTTCATCTGGAAGACGTTGTCAAAGATCAAAGACCGGAATAATTCCGGCGCATAAAAAGATCACCCAAGGAGGAAGTTCGAGATGGCACGGGTTGCGTTGGTAACGGGGGGAACGCGGGGCATCGGGGCTGCGATCAGCAAGGCGCTGAAGGCCGCCGGCTACAAGGTCGCCGCCAGCTATGCCGGCAATGACGCGGCGGCGGAGAAATTCAGGGCCGATACCGGCATTCCCGTCTACAAATGGGACGTCAGTTCGTTCGACGCCTGCGTTACCGGGGTCAAGCAGGTCGAGGCCGATCTCGGTCCGATCGACGTGCTCATCAATAACGCCGGCATCACCAAGGATGGCGCGTTTCACAAGATGACGGTTGAGCAGTGGAATTCAGTGATTAACACCAATCTCGGCTCGCTGTTCAACATGACGCGTCAGGTCATCGAGGGCATGCGCGCCCGAAAATTCGGCCGCGTCATCAACATTTCCTCGATCAACGGCCAGAAGGGCCAGTTCGGCCAGGTCAATTATTCGGCAGCCAAGGCCGGCGACATCGGCTTCACCAAGGCGCTCGCGCTGGAGAATGCCAAGGCTGGCATCACGGTCAACGTGATCTGCCCAGGCTATATCAACACCGAAATGGTGCAGGCGGTGCCGAAGGACGTGGTCGAAAAGAGTATCCTGCCGATGATTCCGGTCAACCGCCTCGGCGAACCGGAGGAGATCGCGCGCAGCGTGGTGTTCCTAGCCGCCGACGAGGCCGGTTTCATCACCGGATCGACGCTGACCGTGAATGGCGGCCAGTACCACGCGTGATTTGACGGTCCTCATTCCGCGATGCGCCGACCGAACTCGGGTTTACCCGAGTTCGGCAATATCTTTGTCCAAGTCGGCAACAGCCGACTTGGATGCGCAGACCAGGAATCCATATCCCGGTAGTGGTTACGGATTCCGGGTTCGCTCGCGCCCGGAATGACAATCCTGATGACCCCGCGCACCGCCACGCTGATCGGGCTGACCGCGATCCTGATGTGGTCGCTGCTGGCGGTGCTGACGGTGGCGACGGGGAAAATTCCCGCCTTTCAGCTGGCGGCGATGACGTTCGCGATCGGCGCGCTGGTCGGATTCCTGACATGGATCGGGCGGCCGGATGCGGTCCGCGTATTGCGGCAACCCCCGATGGCATGGATCGTCGGGGTCGGCGGGCTGTTCGGATATCACGCGCTGTATTTCCTGGCGCTGCGCTTCGCGCCGCCGGCCGAAGCCGGTTTGCTGAATTATCTCTGGCCGCTGCTGATCGTGCTGTTTTCGTCGCTGTTGCCGGGCGAACGGCTGGCGCCGCACCATATCATCGGGGCGCTGCTCGGGCTCGCCGGTACGGTCTTGTTGTTTGCGGGCAATAGCCGCGACGGTTTCGCGCCCGGACAAATTCCCGGATTGACCGCGGCGTTCGTCGCAGCATTCGTGTGGGCCGGCTATTCGGTGCTGTCGCGCAAGCTCAAGTCGGTGCCGACCGGCGCGGTGGCGGGCTTCTGCCTCGCGACGGCTTTGCTCGCGGCGTTCGCCCACGGCATGGTCGAGGTCACGGTCTGGCCCGAGACCATTGCGCAATGGCTTGCGATTGTCGTGCTCGGCATTGGTCCCGTGGGGGCGGCGTTTTATGCCTGGGATATCGGAATGAAACGAGGCGATATCCGCGTGCTGGGTGCTGCGTCCTACGCGACGCCGCTGCTCTCGACCGCGTTTCTGATCGTCGCAGGCTTTGCCAGGCCCAGCGCGACCCTCGCGATCGCCGCGGTCTTGATCGCCGGCGGCGGCTTGATCGCGGCAAGGGATATGCTGAGAGGACGGCGAAATATTCCGTCGCCCTGAGATGCGAGCCGCATGGCTACCGGCTGGGCGACCAATCCGGATCGGCCAATTCGAATGTTGCAAAATCAAAACCCGGCGCGACGGTGCATCCCACCAATGTCCAGTCGCCGGTGCTTTCGGCGGCCTGCCACACCTGCGCGGGCACGATCGCCTGCGGCATCTCGCCCGCGGCGAGATCGGGACCGAGCCTGACGGTGTGCCGGTGATCGCCATCGGCGATTTGCAACACCAGCGCGCTGCCGGCGTAATAATGCCAGACCTCGACCGCATCGATGCGATGCCAATGCGACCGCTGATGGCGCGCCAGCAGAAAATAGATCGCGGTGGAGCGCGAGCGTCCGTTGGCGTCGAGGCGCGGGTCGCGAAAGGTTTCGCGATAGTACCCGCCCTCGGGATGCGGTTTGAGGCCGAGCCGCGCGACGATGTCTGCGGCGGAAGGCAGCCCAGGCATCAGGATTTTGCCATCAGGATTTGTTCTTGCGTTCGCGCAATTCGCCGAACACCTCGGCGGCGCTCTTGCCCTTCATCCGCACGCTGGCGGCGACGGACGGCTCGTCGGCGCGCAGGAACACATTGGCTTTCTTCTCCTCGCCGAGCGTCACCGGGATCGTCGGCTGATCGGCGGCGCGCAGCCGCGTCACTTCCTCGGCCCGCGCCTTCAGGGCCGCATTGTCAGGCTCGACGGTCAGCGCGAATTTGACATTGGCCGCGGTATATTCGTGGCCGCAATACAGTTTGAAATCATCGGGCAGCGCGCGCAACTTGAGCAGCGAGTCCCACATCTGGGGATAGGTGCCTTCGAACACCCGCCCGCAGCCGATCGAGAACAGCGTGTCGGCGGCAAACAGCGCCTTCTCGCTGTCGAACACGTAGCAGATGTGATCCAGCGTATGCCCCGGCGTTTCCAGCACCCGCGCCAGCAGGCCCCCAACCTTCACGACATCGCCGTTGGCGACGCGCGCGTCGACATTGGCGATCTTGGCGGTTTTGTCATGCGGCGCGACCACGCGACATTTGTATTTTTGCTTTAGTTCGGCGATGCCGCCGACATGATCGCCGTGATGATGGGTGACCAGAATATCCGTCAGCGTCCAGCCCTCGCGTTCCAGCGCCTCGATGATGGGGGCTGCTTCCGGCGCGTCGATCGAGGCGGTCGCCTTGCTGACCGGGTCGTGAATCAGGTAACCGAAATTGTCGGTGAGGCAGGTGAACAGGCGAATTTCGGCGGCCATGATATCTCCGTCAATCCAGTGAGGCGCGCAGCAGGCGAGAATGCCAGTACCGCCTCATATAGGTATGAAATATGGCGTTAACGCTTCACCGGCAATGCCATATTCAGCGCACCGCACCGAGCGTCGACGTGTTAGATTGGGCTCATGCCCATCGATGTCATCGATCTCCGTGATTTCTATTCGCAACGTCTCGGCATCGTGGCGCGGCGGCTGATCAATCGCGGCATTCAGGCCCGCTGGCCCAACGCCGAAGGTCAGCGCGTGCTCGGCCTCGGCTATCCCACCCCCTATCTCGGACTTTTCCGCGAAGACTGCGAGCGCTGCATCGCCTTCATGCCGGCGGCGCAGGGCGTACTGAAATGGCCGACCGGCCGGCCGGCGTTGGCGGCATTGGTCGACGAATTCTCGCTGCCGCTGCCGGACGCCGCGGTCGACCGCATCCTGCTGGTTCATGCGCTGGAAATGTCCGACGATCCCGAAGGACTGCTGCGCGAGGTGTGGCGGGTGCTGGCGCCGTCCGGCCGGGTGATGGCGGTTATTCCGAACCGCCGCGGAGTGTGGACGCGCACCGACAACACGCCGTTCGGCCACGGCCGGCCGTATTCGCGCTCGCAGATCACGCAGTTGCTGCGGCAGACCTGGTTCACGCCGACGGCATGGGGCGAGGCGCTGTTCATGCCACCGGTCGCGGGCGGCTGGTTCCTGCGCTCCGCCATGGCATGGGAGCGGATCGGCGCGGCGCTGTCGCTGCCGTTCGCCGGCGTTCATATCGTGGAGGCCACCAAGCAGGTCTACCGGGCGATCCCGGCGCACCGCGAACGCACCCGGCTGATTCCGGCACTGCAGCCGGTGCTGGTGCCGTCATCCCTGCAACGTTCCGACCTTGGTCGTCCCGGTGCAGGCCGGGATCCATAACCATCGGCGTTGGCCATTTCAGGAAGGCGCCTGCGCCAAGTCCGCTGACCAGATCACTCGAACCAGACCGCTCGGCGAGTTCGTTGCCTACTCATTCCCCGGATTGAAATCATCGCCCGGCGTTACCGGCGCGGGCAGGCCGTCGGGGCGCGGGCCGTGCGGCCGGCGGCGACGGCGCGGCGGGAAACGCTCGCCGCCACTGCCTTCGAAACCGCCTGGTCCGCCATTGATCTGCGGCTGCGGTCCAGTGATGAACGACGGCAGACGATCGACGCTGACGCTGTCCACAACGACCGGCTGCGGCTGCGGCTGCAGTTGGGGCTGCGGTTGAAATTGCGGCTGCGGACGATGGTCGCGATTGCCATTGTGTTCGCGCGGCTGATGCTGGTCGCGCGGCTGGTAGGGCTGACTCTCGCGCTGATTGTTGTCGCGCGGCACGAATGGCTGCGGCTGTGCCGGGACGAAGCCGGGTTCCTGCCCGAAATTCGAGAAGCTTTCGCTCTCGTCATCGCCGTCTTCCGAGGGCATTTCATTCTCGGTGCGCGGCTGCGGCTGGTTCTGGCGGAACTGTTCCTGGGCGGCGGCGATCAGGCGGAAATAATGCTCGGCATGCTGGTAGTAATTCTCGGCGGCCACCGGATCTCCGGAACTGCGCGCGTCGCGCGCCAGCTGCACGTACTTCTCCGCGACGTGCGATGCGGTACCGCGGATCTTGATGTCGGGTCCGTTGGACTCAAACACCCGGGTCATCGGGTTCTGGCCGCGCCGGTTGTTATTATTGTTGCTGTTATTGTTGTTATTGTTGTTTCGGTTACGCATCCGCTTGTTGTTGTTCTGACCGTTTCTCATGTCGTGCCTTTATTCCAGCCCTGAAGTTACCAGCCTTGAAGTCGAAAGCCCTGAAGTCGAAAGCCTATTATCGTTGCCATCGTCGCTTCGCCCGATCCGGTACGCCTCAGGCGAGCCGAATCACCGCGCAGTTCAATTCCAGACAGATTTTCCGTACGTCGCGGTCAACAAGGACGCGTTCCCCAACAGCGCAAGCGGATGCCGCCGGCGGCATCAATTATTCTGCTTGCCAAAACAAGCACAGGTTTCTCGCGTGAGTTTTCAAGCGCAATATCAGGCTTTCGTTCGCTTTGCGGTCGGAAGCAGCGCAGCTCTTTCAGCCATCGCGCTCAATTTGACCTGCGTTTTGGAACCTTTCACTCGGGGCGGGCTCTCGCTTTGAGAACTCTGGCCTCCACCCGAAATATCTCTAGATCTCTAAGAGGTATTTACGGGGCCAGCAACCCTGGACCGATGTTGTGGCCGGAACGTAGTCGCTCCCGGGGAATATTCCAAGTGGTTTTTTTGCATCCCAATCAGGCTTTATGAGGGCGATTTCCGGCCCGCGACCGCCCGCCGGATCCCTGCCAGATCGGCTTTGGGAGGCTTCTCGCGCATTAACCCTGCCGCCGCCATCAATCCCTCGACGTCGCCGCTTTGGCCCTGCCCCGCCTCCACCACCAGTGCGCCGCCGGGCTCAAGCAGCCGCGCGGCTTGCGGAATCAGTGCGCGATAGGCGTCAAGTCCATCCGTGCCGCCGTCCAGCGCACGAAGCGGGTCGTAATCGCGCACTTCGACCGAAAGACCGGCGATTTCCGCGGAGCGGATATAGGGCGGGTTCGACACGATCAGATCGAATGTGCCCGCCAGCGCCGCCGCATAGTCGCAGGCCACGAACGCCGTGCGAGGGGCCAGTCCCAAATCGGCGGCGTTAGTGCTTGCCATCCGCAACGCAGCCACGCTGATGTCGGTGCCGACGCCAACCGCCTCCGGCAATTCGGACAACAGCGCCAGCAAAATCGCGCCGGAGCCGGTGCCGATGTCGGCGATGCGCCACCGGCGCTGCGGATCGGCGGCGGGCCGCAGCATTTCCAGGGCCAGTTCGACCACCGTTTCGGTGTCGGGTCTCGGCACCAGCGTCGCGGCCGAGAGTTGCAGTGGCAATCCCCAGAATTCCCTGGCGCCGAGAATGCGTGCGACCGGCTCGCCCGCAAGGCGCCGGCGCGCCAGATCCTCAAGACGCGTGGCGTCAGCCATGGTGACGGGCCGCGCCGCTGCCGCGATCATGCCGGTCAGATCGAGGCCCAGCACCGCGCCGACCAGAATCCGGGCGTCGAGTTCGGCCGAATCGATGGCATTGGCCCGCAGGCGCGCGGCCAGCGACCGTCGCGCCATCTCGACGGTCTGGCCGGCGAGGGAGCCGGTCATGCGGCCCCTCCTTGGAGCATCGGCGTTCGCCGCAACGACGCGACGCTCACGCCGCGGCGCCCTGGGCGGCGAGCTGTGCTGCCTGGTGCTCGGTGGTCAGCGCATCGACCAGTTCGCCGAGGCCTTCGCCCGCCATCACCTGCGGAAGTTTATAGAGCGTGAGGTTGATGCGATGGTCGGTGACCCGTCCTTGCGGAAAATTATAGGTGCGGATGCGCTCGGAGCGGTCGCCCGACCCGACCTTTTCGCGACGATCCGCCGAGCGAACGGCGTCGATGCGCTGGCGTTCGGCGTCATAGATGCGGGAGCGCAGGATGTTCATCGCCGAGGCGCGGTTCTTGTGCTGGGAACGGCTGTCCTGCATGCTCACGACGATGCCGGTCGGAATGTGGGTTATCCGGATCGCGGATTCGGTCTTGTTGACGTGCTGGCCGCCGGCGCCTTGCGCGCGCATGGTTTCGATCCGAAGATCATCGCTCTTGATCTCGACATCGACCTCCTCGACCTCCGGCAGCACGGCGACCGTCGCCGCCGAGGTGTGAATGCGGCCCTGGGTTTCGGTATCGGGGACGCGCTGCACCCGATGAACGCCGGATTCGAATTTCAGTTTGGCGAACGCGCCGCGGCCGCGAACTTCGGCGATGATTTCCTTGAAGCCGCCCATGGTGCCTTCGCTGGCGGAAATCACCTCGACCTTCCAGCCCTGCAAGGCCGCGAAGCGTTCATACATCCGGAACAGGTCGCCCACGAACAGCGAGGCCTCGTCACCGCCGGTGCCGGCGCGGATTTCCAGCACGACGTTGCGCTCGTCCATGGCATCCTTGGGTAGCAGCGCGACGCGGATCTGCTGCGCCAGTTCAAGGCTCCGCGCGGCAAGCGTATCGCGTTCGGCCTCCGCCATGCCGCGCATGTCGGGCTCGGTCGCCGGATCGGCGATCAGCGCATCGATATCGGCAATCTCGGCGTTGGCGGCGCGGTAGGCTTTCACCGCGTCGATCAGCGGATTGAGTTCGGCGAGTTCGCGCGTGATCCGCACGTAATTCTCGGAGTTCACCTGGCCGAGCAACTCGGCCTCGAGGGAGGCGTGGTGCGCCAGCAGAATATCAAGTTTGGCTTCAGGGAGTATCGACATGGTTTCGTCTCGAATTGCGAGGAGCGGGTGCTTGGCGGGCCAGGCGCCGCTACAACGAAAGCCCCTCGGCCTCGGCGAATTCCGTCAGCTTCTGCCGGATCGACACGCTGCCGGACGGCGCATCGAGCAGCGGCGTCATCATCGCTTCGGCCTTTTTGGCGTCGAGGTCGAGGATCATCGCCTTGACCGGACCGTGCCCGGTGGCCGACAGCGACAGCGAGCGGTAGCCCAATGCGATCAGCGCCAGCGCGCCGAGCGGTTTTGAGGCCATTTCGCCGCACAGCGACGCCGATTTTTTTGCCGCATCGGCCTTGCGCACGATCTCGCGCAACGCCCGCAGGATCGGCGCCGACATGGTGTCGAAGCGTTCGGAGACCTTGGCATTGCCGCGGTCGACCGCGAACAGGAACTGGAACAGGTCGTTGGACCCCACCGAGACGAAATCGACCTTCTTCAGGAGTTCGTCGAGTTGATAGAGCAGGGCCGGTACCTCGATCATGGTGCCGACATCGATGCGCTCGGGCAGCGCGTGGCCGTGCTGACGCAGATAGGTCAGCTCGCGCTCGACGATCCCCTTGGCGAGATCGAATTCGGCGACTTCGGTAATCATTGGAAACATGATGCGCAGCGCGCGGCCGCCGCCGGCGCGCAGCAGCGCGCGGATCTGGCCGCGCAGCAGGCCGGGCCGGTCGAGCCCGAGCCGGATCGCGCGCCAGCCCAGTGCCGGATTTTCCTCGATCACGGTTTCCATATAGGGCAGCGCCTTGTCGCCGCCGATGTCGAGGGTCCGGAACGTCACCGGCTTGGGGCCGGCGGCATCCAGCACCGCGCGGTACAGCGCGAGCTGATCGCTGGAGCGCGGCAGGCTCTGGCCGACCATGAATTGCAGTTCGGTGCGGAACAGCCCGATGCCGGCGCTGCCGGTGTCGTCGATATGCGGCAGGTCGATGATCAGGCCGGCGTTGATCATCAACTCGACCGGCTGGCCGTCCTTGGTCACGCAGGGCTTGTCGCGCAGCGCCGAATACTGCGCCTGCCGCCGGGCGCGAAACCGCACCCGCTCCGCATAGGCGGATTCGATTTCCGCCGAGGGGCGGACATAGATCGAGCCCGAGGTGCCGTCGACGATGATGGCGTCGCCGGGATCGGCAATGCCCGGCGCGTTCGGAATTTCGCCGACCGCCGGAATGCCGAGCGCGCGCGCCACGATCGAGACGTGGGAATTGGCGGTGCCTTCCTCGAGCACCAGTCCGCGCAGCCGCTTGCGGTCGTAGTCGAGCAGGGCGGCCGGCCCCATCGCGCGCGCGATCAGGATGGCATTGTCGGGCAGCTGCTCGCGCGACGGCGCGTGATCCTGCCCAACCAATTGCCGCATCAGCCGATAGCCGAGGTCCTCGAGGTCATGCAGGCGGTCGCGCAGATACGGATCGGTGGAACGCAGCATGCGCGCCCTGGTGTCGGACTGCACGCGCTCGACGGCGGCTTCCGCGGTGAGGCCGGTGGCGACCGCCTCATGCAGCTTGTGCGACCAGCCGTGGTCGTTGGCGAACATGCGATAGGCTTCGAGCACGTCGCGGTGCTCGCCGCCGTCGGCGACGTCGCCGCGCTCCAGCATGCGGTCGAGGTCGGCGCGCAGTTTTGCCAGAGCGGTGTCGAGCCGCCTGATTTCCTTCGGCAGGTCCTCGGCGATGTAATTGGTGATGACGACGCGCGGCTCGTGCAGCACCACATGGCCGAGCGCGATACCATCGGACAGGATCGCGCCGGTTTTGTGCAGCGAGTGCCGCGCGGCGGGCTCGGCGCCGGGCTGCGCCAGCGCGGATAATTCGCCCGAGGCGATCATCTCGGCGAGCACCATCGCGGTGGTCTGCAGCGCCTCGACCTCTTCCTCGACATAGGTGCGCTTGGCGCGGTTCTGCACCACCAGCACGCCGAGCGTGTTGCCGGCGCGCAGGATCGGAACGCCGAGGAATGAATGGTAGATTTCTTCGCCGGTCTCGGGGCGGAACGAGAACGCCGGATGGCTTTGCGCATCGCTGAGATTGAGCGGCGTCGCCTCGCTCGCCACCAGCCCGACCAGGCCCTCATGGGCGCTCAGCACGGTTCGGTGCACGGCGTCGCGGTTAAGGCCTTCGGTGGCGTAGAGCTCCAGCGTGTTGTCGACGCGCAGCACATAGGTCGAGCAGACCTCGGCCACCATGTTGGCTGCGATCAACACCACGATCTTGTCCAATCGTTCCTGGGCGCTGACCTGCTCCGCCATGGTTTCGCGGAGCCGTCTCAGCAAGACGCGGGGGCCTCCCGACGCGCTCCGCATGTGCTGGTATCCTCCTCCGCGAAGCCAGCGCGCCGGGTGGCCGGCAACTGGCGTTAAGTTTAGGCAAAACAACAATTTTATTCATTCGGCGACGCCGCAAGCCCCGGCGACCGGCCGAATCAGGATAGCCAAGACTGTTTCGCAGTTTGCGGCAGCCCGCCCAACAGGCCGTATAGCGAATTGGGGCTTGTTTTGCCAAGCAAAACGCCTGCCAGAGGCTATAACATCTCTGTCGGCCCGATGCTGCGCCCGCTAAGGGAAAAATCTTCTAAACCTGATCGAGCCCATAGAGCGTGTGCAGCGTGCGCACCGCCAGTTCGGTATAGGCGGCGTCAATCAGCACCGAAAACTTGATTTCGGAGGTGGTGATGGCGCGGATGTTGATGTTGCGCGCGGCAAGGGCTGAAAACGCCTTGGCGGCGACACCGGCATGGCTGCGCATGCCGCTGCCGATCACCGAGACTTTGGCGACATCGGTGGCGCTGTCGAGGCGGGCATAACCGATCCTGGCCTTGGCGCCGGTGATGGTGTCGCGGGCGCGGACATAGTCCGAGGCCGGGACGGTGAAGGTGAGGTCGGTGGTGGCGCCGTCCTCCGAGACATTCTGCACGATCATGTCGACGTTGATATTGGCCTCGGCGAGCGGACCGAAGATCGAGGCGGCGACGCCCGGCTTGTCCTGGATCTGGCGGATCGAAATCTGGGCTTCGTCCTTGGAAAAGGCGATGCCGGTAACGACGTGGCTTTCCATGATTTCCTCCTCGCTGCAGATCAGCGTGCCCGGCGGCGTGCCGTGCGGGTCGATATC
>Ga0182030_10019834_pt1 | contig 12750 bp, 9 predicted proteins | sample 812S3MmetaG_FD_121299 | JGI IMG/M metagenome (GOLD analysis project Ga0182030, IMG submission 121299) | Permafrost microbial communities from Stordalen Mire, Sweden - 812S3M metaG (Illumina Assembly) | ecosystem: Environmental > Terrestrial > Soil > Wetlands > Permafrost | place: Sweden... | reverse complement strand
CGTCCGTAACCGAGGGGATCACCGATCGTGGTGGTCAGCACCGTGGCCGCCGCCGACCCGGCGGTGTGGGCCGCGATCAGATCGGCCAGGGTGTCGGAGTCCAACAGCGGAGTGTCGCCCGAGGTGACGACGACGACGCCGGAGTAGTCCTGCGGCAGCGCGCTCAATCCGCACAGGACCGCGTGGCCGGTGCCGCGCGGGCGGTCCTGCAACGCCACCTCGATCGCGCGGCCGAGGCTATCGGCCAGCTCGGCGACGACGGGCGTAATCAGCTCGTGCGCGTGGCCCAGGACGACGACCAGATGCTGCGGCGCCACCTTGCTGGTCGCGTGCACCGAATGCGCCAACATGCTGCGCCCGGCGACGGTGTGCAGCACCTTTGGGGTGTCGGACCGCATCCGGATGCCGGGCCCGGCCGCTAAAACCAGGACCGCTGTGTCACCACGAAACGACATCAACTCTCCTCATTGCTTTGTCCCACGCTAGGCGAAAGGCAACAGCCCCGACACGCCGTCAAGAGTGTCATTTCGCGTGGTGTGGTGGCAAAACGCCGAAGCTCCGTCGCCAGGACTCGAACCTGAACTATCTGAACCAAAATCAGAGGTGCTGCCGATTACACCACGACGGACCGCATACGGGGCGGGCGGCGGTTGACCACCGATCGCGCCAACAAGACTTTAGACGGTGCGCCGCCCCGGCGGCTGGCCCAGGGAATGTCGAACAATTTCACCAGCCCCAACGGATACGCTGGTCGACGTGGCAGTGCCCGACAACAGGCCGGAAAAAGAGGTGCGACCGCCGCGCGCCCGGATGACCGGCAGCGAGCGTCGACACCAGCTCATCGATATCGCCCGGTCGCTGTTCGCCGAACGCGGCTACGAGGGCGCCTCGATCGAAGAGATCGCCCAGCGCGCCAACGTGTCCAAGCCGGTGGTGTATGAGCATTTCGGCGGCAAAGAGGGCCTGTACGCCGTGGTCGTCGACCGGGAGATGTCGGCGCTGCTGGATGGCATCACCTCGTCGCTGACCAACAACCGGTCGCGGGTGCGTGTCGAGCGGGTCGCCCTGGCATTGCTCACCTACGTCGAAGAACGCACCGACGGCTTTCGGATCATGATCCGCGACTCGCCGGCCTCGATCAGCTCGGGCACCTATTCCAGCCTGCTCAACGACGCCGTCAGCCAGGTCAGCTCCATTCTGGCCGGCGACTTCGCCCGTCGGGGGCTTGATCCCGACCTGGCGCCGCTGTACGCCCAGGCCTTGGTGGGCTCGGTGTCGATGACCGCGCAATGGTGGCTCGATACCCGGGAACCGAAAAAGGAAGTCGTCGCCGCCCACCTGGTCAACCTGATGTGGAACGGCCTGACGCATCTGGAAGCCGATCCCCGGCTGCAAGACGAATAGCCGCCCCGCCGGCCTGCCCTAGCCGCCGCAGTCGCGCGCCAACAGGTCGGTGATCGTTTCGCGGCGGACCAGCTCACGGGCCTGGCCATCCTTGACCGCCACCAGCGGCGGCCGGCCGACCATGTTGTAGTTCGATGCCATGCTGTGGTGGTAGGAGCCGGTGCACGCGACGGCCAGCAGGTCGCCGGGGTGCAGGTCCGCCGGGAGCTCGATATCGCGGGCGATCTCGTCGCCCGCCTCACAGTGCCTGCCGGCCACCGTGACGCGTTGTTTGATTCCCAGCGAATGCCGGTTGGCCAGCGCGACCGTGTATTGCGCGCCGTACAACGACACCCGGGGGTTGTCGCTCATTCCGCCATCGACCGCGACGAAGGTGCGGCCCCCCGGCTGTGTCTTCACCGAGCAGACGCGATACAACGTCACCCCGGCCCGGGCGCTGATCGCGCGGCCCGGTTCCACGACGATGGTCGGCCGCGGGAAATGCTCGGCGGCGCAAGCCTCGTCGAGTGCGTCCTCGATGACCCTGCCCAGCTCCGCGATGTCGAGTTCAGCATCCCCCGGGAGGTAGGGGATCCCGTGGCCGCCGCCGATGTTCAACTCGGTGAGGATGATGCCGTGCTGGGCGCGGATGTCGGCCATGGCCGCGATCATCCGATGGATGGCCTGGCCGTAGAGGGCGGCGTCGGTGACCTGCGAGCCGATGTGGCAGTGCAGCCCGACCAGGTCCAGGATCGGATGCGCCAGCACTCGCTTTGCCGCATCCGCGGCGTGATCGCCGTCGAGGGTGAACCCGAATTTCTGGTCGCTGATACCGGTGGTGAGCGCGCGGTGTCCGTGGATGTCGATGTCGGGGGTCACCCGGATCAGCACCGGTTGACGTCGTCGGGCCAGGCCGGCGAGGTAGGCGATCTCAATGTAGGAATCCAGCACGATCCGGCCGACTCCGACGCGTGTCGCGTCGCGCAGCTCGTCGGGGGATTTCGCGTTGCCGTGCATGACGATCCGGGAGGGGTCGACGCCGCCGGCCAACGCGACGGCCAGCTCACCGGAGGAGCAGACGTCGACGCCCAGTCCTTCTTCGCGCGCCCACCGCGCCACCGCCGTGGTCAGTAGTGACTTTCCGGCGTAGACGACCTCGATATCGCGCAGCGTCTTGCGGTAGCGACGAGCGCGCTGGCGGAAGTCGGTTTCATCGAGGACGTAGGTGGGGGTGTGGAACTCGTCGGCGATATCGCTAAGGGCTACGCCGCCCACGCACAACCGGCCGTCCTCGTCGGAATGCGTAGTGGCAGGCCAGATCGCGGGATCCAACCGGGGGCGTCCCGCCCGACCAACGGACGGGAGCATATCGAGCAATGTCATGACTTCACCGTGCGCTCACCCGGCGCCGGGTTGGGCAATCCTTACAATCCTTTGACGGCATCGGGCGCAATTTTGACGTCGTCCGGCGCACCTAGAATGGGTGCATCATGATCGCACCGGGGCCTGCTCTTCCAGAAACCCCGATCGCGGGGCTCGTCGAATTGGCGCTGACGGCGCCAACCTTCCAGCAGCTCGTCGAGAGCGCATCTGCTCGGCCCGCCGAAATGAACCTGGTCGGCCCGGCCAGCGCCCGGCTCTTTGTGGCCAGTGCGCTGGCGCAGCAGGGTTCCCTGCTGGTGGTCACCGCCACCGGCCGCGAAGCCGACGACCTCGCCGCCGAACTGCGCGGCGTCTTCGGCAGTGCGGTGGCCGTCTTCCCGTCCTGGGAGACACTGCCGCACGAGCGGCTCTCGCCCGGCGTCGACACCGTGGGCACCCGCTTGATGGTGCTGCGCCGGCTGGCCTACCCCGACGACACTCGGCTGGGCCCGCCGTTGCGGGTAGTGGTGACCGCGGCGCGCTCGCTGTTGCAGCCAATGGCACCGCAGCTGGGCCACCAGGAACCGGTCACGTTGCGCGTCGGTCAAGAGATCGGCTTCGAGGAAGTGATTGCCCGGCTGGTCGAGCTGGCCTACACCCGGGTGGACATGGTCGGCCGGCGCGGCGAGTTCGCCGTGCGCGGCGGGATCCTCGACATCTTTGCCCCGACGGCCGAGCACCCGGTGCGCGTCGAGTTCTGGGGTGACGAGGTCACCGAGATGCGGATGTTCTCGGTCGCCGATCAGCGCTCCATCCCCGAGATCGAGATCGAGACGCTGGTCGCGGTCGCCTGCCGCGAGTTGCTGCTCACCGACGATGTGCGGGCGCGGGCCGCCGAGTTGGTCGCACACCAGGCCGCACGGCGGCCGACAGGGGAAGCCGCGATCACCGGCAGCATCACCGACATGCTGGCCAAGCTGGCCGAGGGCATCCCGGTCGACGGCATGGAAGCGCTGCTGCCAGTGCTACGGCCCGACGACCACGCGCTGCTGGTCCAAGAGCTGGCCGAGGGAACGCCGGTGTTGCTGTGCGACCCGGAAAAGGTGCGTACCCGGGCCGCGGATCTGATCAAGACCGGCCGTGAATTCCTGGAGGCGTCCTGGTCGGTGGCCGCGATGGGGACCGACGCTCCCGTCGACGTCGAGCAGCTGGGCGGGTCGGGATTCGCGGAGCTGGACGACGTGCAGGCCGCCGCGGACCGGTCCGGGAATCCGTGGTGGACGTTGAGCCAGCTGTCCGACGAGTCGGCGGTGGAGCTGGACATCCGGGCTGCGCCATCCGCGCGTGGTCATCAGCACGACATCGAGGCCGTCTTCGCGATGCTTCGCGCCCATGTCTTGACCGGCGGGTACGGCGTGATCGTCGCGCCGGGCACCGGGACCGCACACCGCGTGGTCGAGCGGCTGGCCGAGTCCGACACCCCGGCCGCCATGCTGGACGCGGGCGCCGCTCCCAAAAGCGGTGTTGTCGGGGTGCTCAAGGGTCCGCTGCACGGCGGCGTGGTCATACCCGGCGCCAACCTGGTCGTCATCACCGAAGCCGATCTGACCGGCAGCCGGGCCACTGCCGTCGACGGCAAGCGGCTGGCGGCCAAACGGCGCAACACCGTCGACCCGCTGGCGCTGACCGCAGGCGATCTGGTGGTGCACGATCAGCACGGCATCGGGCGATTCGTGGAGATGGTCGAGCGCACCGTCGGCGGCGCCCGGCGCGAGTACCTGGTGCTGGAATACTCGTCCAGTAAGCGAGGGCAGCAAGCCGACAAGCTCTACGTCCCAATGGATTCCCTGGATCAGCTGTCGCGGTATGTCGGCGGCCAGGCCCCCGCGCTGAGCCGGCTGGGCGGCAGCGACTGGACCAACACCAAAACCAAGGCCCGCCGCGCGGTGCGGGAGATCGCCGGCGAGCTGGTATCGCTGTACGCCAAACGGCAGGCCAGCGCGGGGCACGCGTTCGGGCCGGACACGCCGTGGCAGGCCGAGATGGAGGACGCGTTCGGCTTCACCGAGACCGTCGACCAGCTCACCGCGATCACCGAAGTCAAGGCCGACATGGAAAAGCCGATCCCGATGGACCGGGTGATCTGCGGCGACGTCGGCTACGGCAAAACCGAGATCGCGGTGCGGGCGGCGTTCAAAGCGGTGCAGGACGGCAAACAGGTCGCCGTGCTGGTGCCCACCACGCTGCTGGCCGACCAGCATCTGCAGACGTTCACCGACCGGATGGCCGGTTTCCCGGTGACCGTCAAGGGCCTGTCGCGGTTCACCGACCCCGCCGAGTCCCGGACCGTGATCGACGGTCTGGCCGACGGCTCGGTGGACGTCGTGATCGGCACCCATCGGCTGCTGCAGACCGGGGTGCGCTGGAAGGATCTGGGCCTGGTCGTGGTCGACGAGGAGCAGCGGTTCGGCGTGGAACACAAGGAGCACATCAAGTCGCTGCGCACCCATGTCGACGTGCTGACCATGAGCGCCACCCCGATCCCGCGCACGCTGGAGATGAGCCTGGCCGGGATCCGGGAGATGTCGACGATCCTGACGCCGCCCGAGGAGCGCTACCCGGTGCTGACCTACGTCGGCCCGCAGGAGGAAAAGCAGATCGCCGCGGCGCTGCGCCGCGAGCTGCTGCGGGACGGGCAGGCCTTCTACGTGCACAACCGGGTCAGCTCGATCGACCAGACCGCCGCCCGGGTGCGCGAGCTGGTGCCCGAGGCGCGGGTGGTCGTCGCGCACGGGCAGATGCCCGAGGAGCTGCTGGAACGCGCCGTCGAGGGGTTCTGGAACCGGGAGCACGACATCCTGGTGTGCACCACGATCGTGGAGACCGGCCTGGACATCTCCAACGCGAACACGCTGATCGTCGAGCGCGCCGACACCTTCGGGCTCTCTCAGCTGCACCAGCTGCGGGGGCGGGTCGGCCGCAGCCGGGAACGCGGCTACGCGTATTTCCTCTATCCGCCGCAGGTGCCGCTGACCGAGACGGCCTATGACCGGCTGGCGACTATTGCGCAGAACAACGAGCTCGGCGCGGGCATGGCGGTCGCACTGAAGGACCTCGAGATCCGTGGCGCCGGCAATGTGCTGGGCGTCGAGCAGTCCGGGCACGTCGCCGGGGTGGGGTTCGACCTCTACGTCCGGTTGGTGGGCGAGGCGGTCGAGGCGTACAAGGCCGCCGCCGACGGTGACACGATGACCGCCCCCGAGGAACCCAAGGATGTGCGGATCGACTTGCCGGTGGATGCACACCTGCCGCCCGACTACATCGCCAGCGACCGGCTCCGGCTGGAGGCCTATCGACGGCTGGCCGCCGCGGCCGACGATGCCGCCGTCGATGCCGTTGTGGAAGAGCTCACCGACCGCTACGGAGCACTTCCCGAGCCCGCCCAGCGGCTGCTGGCCGTGGCACGGTTGCGGCTGGTGTGCCGCGCCGCCGGCATCACCGAAGTATCGGCCCCCTCGGCGGCGACCGTGCGGCTGGCGCCGATCACGCTGCTCGATTCCGCTCAGGTGCGGCTCAAGCGGATGTATCCGTCCGCCAACTACCGCGCCACCACCTCCACGGTGCAGGTGCCCATTCCACGAGCAGGCGGGGTGGGCGCGCCACGGCTCCGCGACGTCGAGCTGGTTCAGATGGTGGCGAACCTGGTGACGGCACTGCAGGGGAAACCACAACAAGAACTTGGTATAACGAGTTCACCTGGACCGATGTCGAGGGAGGAGTAACAGACACGATGATCGTCGTCTTGTTCGACCCCCGCCGTCCGTCGCTGGTACCGGTCGAAGCGATCGAGCATCTCACCGGCGAAGTGCAGTACACCGAGGAGATGCCTGTCGCGGTGCCGTGGTCGTTGCCGTCGGCGCGTCCGGTGCACACCGGAGACGACGCGCCGGTGTTGCTGTCGTCGGACCCCAGCCATCCCGCCGTCACCGCTCGATTGGCCGCCGGCGCCCGACTGATTTCGGCGCCCGAGACCCCGCGCGGCGAACGACTGGTCGACGCCGTCGCCATGATGGACAAGCTGCGCACCGCTGGGCCGTGGGAAAGCGAACAAACTCACGACTCGTTGCGCAGATTCCTGCTCGAGGAGACCTACGAACTGCTCGACGCGGTGCGCAGCGGCAACGCCGACCAGTTGTGCGAAGAGCTCGGCGACGTACTGCTGCAGGTGCTATTCCATGCCCGCATTGCCGAAGACGCGCCGCAGTTCCCCTTCGACGTCGACGACGTCGCCAACACCTTGATGCGAAAGCTTGGCAATCGGGTACCGGGAGTGCTTGCCGGACAGTCTATTTCGCTTGAGGACCAGCTGGCGCAATGGGAAGAGCGCAAAGCGGCGGAGAAATCCCGGAACTCGTTAATGGACGATGTCCACACCGGCCAGCCGGCGTTGGCTCTGGCGCAGAAGGTGATTGAACGTGCCACCAAGGCTGGGCTACCCGCTGATCTGATTCCGGCCGAAATCACTGCGATCTCGGTATCGGCAAATATCGATGCGGAAGGCTCTTTGCGCACAGCGGTTTTAGAGTTTGTCGACACGGTCCGCGGTGTCGAGAAGTCGATTGCCGCCACTCGCCGTGGCGACAGCGTTCCGAAAGAGTTCGATGTGGCTCGGCTGGGCGAGGTCAGCGAAGACGAGTGGCGCCAGCACTGGCCATCCGAGGAGACCGCGGCACCAGCGGACGAGTCCGAAGAAGCTGACGAAGAGGTCGCGGCGGACGCGGAGCCCGACATCGCCGAGGACGAGCCCGATGAAGAGGCGTCCGGGCAGGACCCCGAGACCGACGAAAAAGCCGGCTAGGTTGCAGCGATAAGCCGTCCCCAATCAGCCACCGCGTTAATATCTGCTGATCTGTTCGTTTACCGCCCGGCATTGTGTCCTGTGAGATTGCAAATTCGAGTCGCGACGTAGTTCTGGTTTTGCTAGCCAACCTTGCTACTAGCTAATCGACGATGCAGCCAATATTCGCAGCGAAACGCGTACCCGGACGGTGAAGGAGCCGAAGAGTCCGAAAACTCATGGGACGATGATCGTGGTGACAATTGATGTAGGGGATGTTAAGGGGAGCGCGGTGTCGCCGAGGCGTTGGCTGCGTGCGGCCGCCGTGATCGGCGCGACCGCGATGCTGATGGCGTCCAGCTGCACCTGGCAACTCAGCATGTTCATCCCCGACGGCGTGCCGCCACCTGCGGGGGCTCCGGTGCCGTCGGTCGACACTCACGCCAGCGGACGGCCTGCCGACCAGTTGCGCGAATGGGCGCTGCAGCGCTCCTCGATATTGGAGATTCCGGTCATCGCGCTGGAGGCCTACGCGTATGCCGCCCGGGTCGCCCAGGTCGAGAACCCGAAGTGCCACATCGCGTGGACCACGCTGGCCGGAATCGGTCAGGTCGAAAGCCATCACGGCACCTACCGGGGCGCGACGCTGGCACCGAACGGCGATGTGAGTCCACCCATCCGGGGCGTCCGTCTCGACGGCACCAGCGGCAATCTGCGCATCGTCGACACCGCCGAAGACACCAGCATGGGCGAACCCGCTGTGACGCGCGCCATGGGACCGATGCAGTTCATTCCGGAGACCTGGCGGTTGTACGGTGTCGACGCTCACAACGACGGTCACGTCAGCCCCGACAACATCGACGACGCCGCGCTCACGGCAGCTGGTTACTTGTGCTGGCGCGGAAAGGATCTCGGGACACCCAGGGGATGGATCACCGCGCTGCGCGCCTACAACAACTCAGGCGTGTACGCGCGGGCCGTCCGGGACTGGGCCACCGCCTATGCGGCGGGTCGCCCGCTGTAGCAGGATGAATCGCTGACCCAGGCTTTACGCTAAAGGCGGCCTGGGGGCTGGCATCAGCTACAAGGCAAGGAGAGAACCTAGTGCCGATTATCGAGCAGGTCGGGGCCCGCGAGATACTCGATTCCCGCGGCAACCCGACGGTCGAGGTCGAGATTGCGCTGATCGACGGGACGTTTGCCCGCGCAGCGGTGCCGTCCGGCGCGTCGACCGGAGAGCACGAGGCCGTCGAGCTTCGCGACGGTGGGCAGCGCTACGGCGGCAAGGGTGTGCAGAAAGCCGTACAAGCCGTGCTCGACGAGATCGGCCCGGCCGTGATCGGGCTCAATGCCGACGATCAGCGGTTGGTCGACCAGGCACTGGTAGACCTCGACGGCACCCCCGACAAGTCCCGGCTGGGTGGCAACGCGATTCTGGGCGTTTCGCTCGCCGTCGCCAAAGCGGCCGCCGATTCTGCCGAGCTGCCGCTGTTCCGCTATCTCGGCGGACCGAACGCGCACATCCTGCCGGTGCCGATGATGAACATCCTCAACGGCGGAGCACACGCCGACACCGCCGTCGACATCCAGGAATTCATGGTGGCGCCCATCGGTGCGCCCAGCTTTGTCGAGGCACTGCGCTGGGGTGCCGAGGTGTACCACGCCCTCAAAGCGGTGCTGAAGAAGCAGGGCCTGTCCACCGGCCTGGGCGACGAGGGCGGCTTCGCCCCGGACGTGGCCGGCACCACCGCGGCACTCGACCTGATCAGCCAGGCCATCGAGTCGGCGGGATTCAAACCCGGCGTCGACGTGGCGTTGGCCATCGACGCGGCCGCTAACGAGTTCCACAATGACGCCGACGGCTACACCTTCGAGGGCCAGTCCCGGACCGCTGAGCAGATGACCGAGTTCTATGCCGGCCTCCTCGGCTCCTACCCGCTGGTGTCCCTCGAAGACCCGCTGTACGAAAACGATTGGGAAGGCTGGGCGGCCCTGACGTCGTCGATCGGTGACCGGGTGCAAATCGTGGGCGACGACATTTTCGTCACCAATCCCGAGCGGCTCGAGGAGGGCATCGAAAAGGGTGTGGCAAATGCCTTGCTGGTCAAGGTGAATCAGATCGGGACGCTGACCGAAACGCTCGACGCCGTCGCGTTGGCGCACCACAGTGGATACCGCACGATGATCAGTCACCGCAGCGGCGAGACCGAAGACACCACGATCGCCGACCTGGCGGTGGCCGTCGGCAGCGGGCAGATCAAGACCGGGGCGCCCGCCCGCGGCGAGCGCGTCGCAAAATACAACCAGCTGTTGCGGATCGAGGAGGCGCTCGGCGACGCCGCCCGCTACGCCGGCGACCTGGCGTTTCCGCGCTACGCACCGGAATCGAAATAGGTTGGCACAGCGTGACAGTCATCGATAAGCACGGCTAGCTCCCTTCAATGCCTGACGCGAAGCGACCAGATCCGAAGCGCCGCTCCCCGGCGTCGCGGCCGGCGAAGCCCGGCGATTCGGTTCGGCGCGGCCGCTCCGCGAAGAGCTCGAGACCGGTGCAGACCGCGACCGCTCGCAATACCACGCGGACAACGGCCGAGCATGTCGTCGAACCCATCAAGCGACAGATCGCCGAGTCCGTCGAGCAGCGGGCCGATCAGCGGTTGGGTTTCACCGCGCGGCGCGCAGCGGTGCTGGCCGCTGTGATCTGCGTATTGACGTTGACCATCGCCGGCCCGGTGCGTACCTACTTCGCCCAGCGCACGGAGATGGCTCAGTTGACTGCCACCGAAGCCGCGCTACGTCGTCAAATCGCCGACCTCGAACAGAAGAAGGGCAAGCTGGGCGACCCGGCTTACATCGCGGCGCAGGCCCGCGAGCGGCTGGGTTTTGTGAAACCAGGAGACATTCCATTCCAAGTCCAGCTGCCGTCGGCGGCGGCAGCCGCCCCGCAGCCGGGAGGCGATACGACCAAACCGGCCAACAACAATCCTTGGTACACGTCGCTGTGGCATACCATCGCCGACCAGCCGCACCTGCCACCGGCCAGCGCGGCCACGCCGCCGGCCGAACCCGGGCCCGCGGGTCCGGTGCCACCGGCATCTGTCGACCCCAGTGCTCCCGGTGGTTGATCGTGCCGACCTGGAAGCGGTCCAGCGCCAACTCGGCCGGGAGCCGCGCGGAGTGCTCGAGATCGCTTACCGGTGCCCTAATGGTGAGCCCGGCGTGGTCAAGACCGCGCCGAAACTTCCTGACGGCACACCGTTTCCGACGTTGTATTACCTGACGCATCCGCTTTTGACCGCCGCCGCAAGCCGACTGGAGACGACGGGGTTGATGCGAGAGATGACCGAGCGGCTGGGGCGCGACGTCGAATTGGCGGCCGCGTATCGGCGGGCTCACGAGTCGTATCTGGCCGAGCGTGATGCGATCGAGCCACTGGGAACCACCTTTTCCGGTGGGGGCATGCCGGACCGGGTCAAGTGCCTGCACGTGCTGATCGCGCACTCGCTGGCCAAGGGTCCCGGGTGCAATCCGCTCGGCGACGAGGCACTGGCGCTGCTGGCCGCCGAGCCGGCAATGGCGCAGGTTTTGGAGGTTGGCGCGTGGTTCTGAAATGAAAGTAAGCCGCTTCGCCGGAATTGACTGTGGTACCAACTCGATTCGATTGTTGATCGCCGATGTCGAGGGCGGCCGGCTGCGCGATGTGCATCGCGAGACGCGGATCGTGCGGCTGGGGCAGGGCGTCGATGCGACGAGTCAGTTCGCGCCCGATGCGATCGCCCGGACCAGGGCCGCGCTCTGCGACTACGCCGCCCTGTTGAGAAAGCATGGCGCCCAGCGGGTACGGATGGTGGCCACATCGGCCGCCCGCGACGTCGCCAATCGTGATGTGTTCTTTGCGATGACGGCCGATGTGCTGGGCGCTGTGCTCCCGGGCGCCGTCGCCGAGGTGATCACCGGCGCCGAAGAAGCCGCGCTGTCCTTTCGCGGTGCAGTCGGCGAATTAGACAGCGCTAGAGGTCCTTTCGTTGTCGTCGACCTCGGTGGTGGCTCGACCGAGATCGTGCTTGGCGGGGGAGACGGGGTAGCGGCGAGCTACTCAGCCGACATCGGGTGCGTCCGGCTGACCGAACGCTGTCTGCACTCAGACCCGCCCACCGCAGCGGAAGTGGCGGCAGCCCGCCAGGTGGTGCGTGAGCGGCTTGACGTCGCGTTGGCCGCGGTACCCGTCGAAAAGGCCCGAACCTGGGTCGGGTTGGCCGGGACAATGACCACCCTGTCTGCGCTGGCTCACCAGATGACGACGTATGATGCTGCGGCCATTCATCTTTCACGCGTCGCGGGCAGCGATTTGCTGACGGTCTGCGAGCGGCTGATCGGCATGACGCGCGCAGAGCGCGCCGCACTGCCGCCGATGCACGAGGGCCGGGCCGATGTGATCGGCGGCGGCGCGATCGTCGTTGAGGAACTGGCGCGCGAGCTGCGCTCCCGGGCCGGCATCGATGAACTGACCGTCAGCGAGCACGACATCTTGGACGGTATCGTGCTATCAATCGCGGAATAACGCCCGCCCACCGAAGCGTCTCCTTGGGCGTGCCGGACATGGCTGATTGCCTTAGACTCCTAATCCCGGCACGACGCGAAAGGCGTGCTATGTCCGATCTCACTCTCCGGCTGATTTTGCGTGGGATGGGCTGTTTACTATCGGTTCCGTGGTGAGTCAGGTGCAGGCCCACGCCGGCGGGCAACCGTCGGCGTGGGCGCCATTGCGCAATCGTGTTTACCGCCATTTGTTGACTGCACAGTTCGGCTCCAGCATCGGGACGTGGATGCAAAGTGTGGCAGCCCAATGGTATTTGGTGGAGAAGCACAGCAGTGACGTCATCGTGGCCCTCGTGCAGACGGCGAGCCTTGGACCGACGCTGCTTTTTGGATTGTTCGCCGGCGCGCTCGCCGATCTGTTCGACCGGCGGCGGCTGCTGATATTTCTGCAGACGTATGCGGTGCTGGTGGCGCTGGCCCTGGCCGTGCTGACATATCTCGGTCGTCTCAGTCCGACTTCACTGCTGATGTTCACCGTGGCCATCGGCTGCGCGTCTGCACTCACCGCGCCGGCCTGGCAGGCGATTCAGCCCGAGGTTGTCCCGCGTGAGCAGATAAGGGCCGGAGCG
>Ga0182030_10019833_pt1 | contig 12750 bp, 14 predicted proteins | sample 812S3MmetaG_FD_121299 | JGI IMG/M metagenome (GOLD analysis project Ga0182030, IMG submission 121299) | Permafrost microbial communities from Stordalen Mire, Sweden - 812S3M metaG (Illumina Assembly) | ecosystem: Environmental > Terrestrial > Soil > Wetlands > Permafrost | place: Sweden... | reverse complement strand
TTGGCCAAGTCTCTCTGAGAAGCCTTCCGAACAGCTCATTGACCTCGCCGCATGATCCGATAATTTCAAACCGCTGGAGATCGCCTCAAGCCAATTTCAACATTCATTGCGAACGGCACCCAGTCAACTCGATCAACTTAGCGGAGAGCGCCAAGTTGACGTTGATCACGTCAGCACCGAGTTCACCTGCGACCGCACGGAGAGCTGCGGTCTTGCCGGAACCGCTCTCGCCGACCACAAGAACCAACCGATGATAGAGAATTTCCGCTTGTCCCAGCGATCGCTTTATTCTGTTCTGGACTAGCTCCGGCATAGCTACTCTCCATCCCGTTTCATGTCCGGAGAGTCGAGTTTGTTTACCGCCCCGCCCGAACGCACCCAATCGTCCGCTTCTCCTTGCTTGAACATCCAACGTCGACCGACCCGATGGGCAGGCATCTTCCGCTGTTCAATCCACTTGTGGATAGTCTCGTTGCCGACGTTCAGATACAGGCAATTATCCTCAACCGTCAGCCATGGTTCATCCATCGTCTCTGCCTCTTGTCTTCCACAGGAGCACGATGCCGATCGACCAGGTGGCCGAAAGCTGTTCCTCCCCCAAGTCGATGCAGACCTCGGCCAGCCCACAAGAGAGCCCCCACGCAGCCGACTAACGCTGATTTGGGCCATTTAGCATGGATTTGGGTGGGTGCCGAACAAAAGGGGCTTCTTCAGCGACGCCTCGTCCGGTCAAACAGGTGGCCGTAGCCGTTCTCGGTTATCTAGCGGACGCGGCGGGCCCGTCCGATCGAAATCTTGATGCAGGCTTGCGCGTTTCCGCGCTCGCATCCTTCTATGGCCCCTGAGAACGTTCCGTCGCCCACCGTTCGTGTGATGGTCCTCGATCCAATGCATTCGGAGTACGACCGGCGAGTCTTGGGGCATGGCTGAGCCGCACGATTTCGGCGAGCTTGGGTGCGAGTTCCCGATGAAGGGTGCGCCCGGTGTCGACCAACCTCCAGATCGGGATCAGCATTTGTCCAGGCGCGAGTCGCAGCATCGCGTCGCACAAGGCCCGGGCGGCAAGGACGTAGCGAGCGGCGATTCGCGCCGGGGTGTCAGGCGCAGGCGCGGCGACCAATCCCGTCCGCATGAATTCCTCGCGGTCGTCGCAAAAGTCGACGACATTGGCCTTGTCGCGGTATTTCCGCGCCTCGGTGAACAGACGCTCTTTCATGGCGGTCGTCGTCGGCTTCAAGCGATGGTCGGTCTGACGCTGCCGGCAAAGCGCATCGAGGCGATCGCTCTCGACGATGATGCGGGCGTCGTGAGTATGGCGGGTCAAGCCGACGTAGATCTCGCGCGCTTCAGTTTGGCGCGCGAGATAGAGGACGCTCGCCGGCGTGGTGCGCCCCTGCGTCGAATACGCGGTGACGGCGTAAGCGTGAACGACCCGCGGCGGCGACGTCCGTCCGTCCGGCCTCGGTCGCGTGAGTTCGGCCCAATCCGCTACGATCCGCCGCCCGTCTTCGAATGCGAACGCCAGCGTCGCGCCGCCGTCTGCGGCGCGACGGATGGCCTCGATCGTCGCGCGGCTTCCGTTGCGAACCCCGAAATGCGGTAGATCTTCGCCGAAGCGCACCCGGTCTCCTTCGGTCAACGCGAGGCGACCGCGCTCACCCTCACGGTCGAGCGCCGGCAATTCGACCTCCGGTCCCGTGAGGTGCCGCTCGGCCTTGAGTGCCGCTCTCGCGAATTGGTTCAGCACCGCGCTATCCTTATTCCGCCGCGTGATGATGATCGCGCCTTCGCCATGCTTGGCTCGCAACTCAGTCCAAACCGCAACCGCGCGGTCTCGCGCCGCCATCTCGCCGGCGATCAGCTCCATTCGCCCTCTTCTGGCGTAGGCGCGCAGGCCTGCTTCGGCGTCGCCGCGCGCCATCAAGACTGATGCAGCGCGTTGCCAATCGACAGCCTGTCGACGGACGGCGTCAAGCAGCGCGCCGCGACGGACAACCTCAGCAACGGCTTTGAGGGCGCTGGCGCCGGCGACCGAAGCGAGCTGGCGACGATCGCCGATCAGCACGACCTTGGCGCCGCCCGCCTTGGCGGCCGTGAGGATCGCCGACAAATCGCGCGTCCCGATCATGCCAGCTTCGTCGACGACAATCATGCTCGAAGCGTCGAGTTGGGGAACTCGCCCAGCGGCGATGTCATGGCGCCAGCGGGCGATGGCAACCGACTCGACGCCGATCGATCGGGACAGCTCGTCGGCGGCGACCCAGCTCGGTGCAACGCCGATGACCTTGAGGCCCGAGCGCTGCGCTGCGTCGACCAAAGCGCGCGCCAGCGTCGTCTTGCCCGTGCCGGCCGCGGCTTCGACGACGCTGGCGCCGTCCGACCGCGCCGCTTCGGCGACAGCTTCGCGCTGTTCAGCGCTGAGGTGCGGAGCCGCGGTGAGCGCCGCTTCGACGGCGCCGGGCGCAATCCATTGTCGCTCTTGGGGACGGTCGGCGGCACGCAGCATCGCCGCCTCGCAAGCTGCGATGGTCGGCGTTGTCCACGCGGTGTCACTGAGCCGAAAAATCCGCCCAGTGGCTTCGAGGTTCGACATTTGCTCGTAGGCGTGGTCTGGACCAAGGCTCTGGAGTGCACATTCGACGAAGGTTCGCTCTAGGAATTGCCGCCGCTCGACGACGCTTTCGTGCCGAAACAACGCCGAAGCAGCGATCGCCGCCGCTTCGGGCCCCTCGATCTCCGGCGGGTCAAAGGCGTCGCGTTCGTCGTCGCGGCTCGGTTCCTGCGACCGATCGCCGTCTCGCTCCGGCGCGTGGTCAAGCGCTGCCGCCCACGGATCGACCGCCGCCTCGGCCAGCTCCCGCCGCCAGCGCTGTTCGAGTTCGGCGCCGGTCGGCATGTCCTGCTTGGCGCCGCGGGTGCGCAATGCCGCGACTTCCTTCTGCGCCGCGGTCGCCTCGCGGCCGACCGCCGCTTCGATCTCGTGTGACCGTTTCGAAAACCGTTCGAGCAGCTCCTGCGGAAGGCCCGCCACCTCCCATTGTCCGCGGCCCGCCGGCCGCGGCGCCAAGCCCAGCGACGCAAGGCGCTCGGCCAAAGCGGCCCTATACGCCGCACCGACTGCGAGTTGCCAGCGAAAGAGCTTTTCCGGGTCGGTCGTGAGATATTTCACAGTTGTGTTATGTTTATAACCTTGAATTGCGGCGACATTCATAATTACACAATGTGTATGTATATTAGGGTCCCCTTGGCGGTTAGTGAAGTGCGGAAACTTCGCGACGATGAGATCGCTCGGGACGGCCTTCTCGACCCCGCCAGCGCCTTGCCGGACGACAATCAGCCCTTCGTCGAGCGCAAATCGCAACGCGCGGTCGACAGCTTGCGCATGCGCCGCTTCGATCATCGCGCGGCGTTGCGCCGAGCCTGACATCCAAAGGACGGAGACGGACTTCGCCGCCGTAAACGTCAGGTCGACGCCTGCCCAATGCCCTTCGCCGGCGCCGCGAACGAGCGGCTTGCCGGTTCGCGGATCGATGCCGGCGCAGAGGTCGCGGAACGATCCTGCGTCGACCGACGCGCCGTGCCGAACGACGCTTTCGCCGCTTGTCCACCAAGTACCGCCTCCATCACGGGAATAATATTCGTCGCGACGACTCGGCTGCGACTCGCGCGCCGAGTCGTTGGTGTAGTACAGCCCCGCCGAGCCGCCGGCGCCGAGCTTGTGGAGGGTCGCCGTCACGGTCAGGTCGACTGGCGCTCGTCGCGATGGTAGCGGCAGATCTTCGCGAGATCGACGTTCGACCCGTCCTGAGTCGCCTCGCCGACGAACTCCGCCAGAGCCGCGAGATGGGCGTCGACCGCCTCAAAACGTTCGATTAGCGCGCGGTGGCGGATCGCAACGTCGAGATGTTGCGCGACGCAGTCGGCGATAAGGCTCTCCGGCGTCCAGCTGTGGGCGCGAGCGGCTGCCTTCAGGCGGGACGACAGTTCGTCGTCGAGATCGATCATGAATGGGTTTGTAGGCACGCGATTCCCTCCCGAATCACCTCATGACTGCGATTCGGCCACAACGCGCGGTCGCGGCCAATGGTTGGCGCGGCGCAACCTCACGATGCGCTGCGCGCACTTCAGTGCGTGAGGTGTGGAACTCAGACTTACTGGCAAAGTTAATGGCAACCGTTGGCAGCCGAAGGCAATCAATGGCGATCAATGGCAACGGCGGCGGAAGATTAGCGCATTGCGCCCCAATCATGGCGTCAACCGAATGGCGTCGACCGGAAGGTCGATGGTCTTGTAGCCTTCGAACGGTGCCCAACGACGCAGGCGATAAACGCCGTCCCATCCGCGTCGCACGATGACCATCGCGCCCTCCGGGAGCACGGCATTAGTTGGAATACCAAATTGATCCGGTGCCGAGAACAGCACGGGGCGAGCGAGAACGGCGCGATGCGCCGATTGGTTCCACGCCAGGACGAGCCAAGCCACAACGATGATCGACGGCGCGACGATCTCCAATTTGAGGAGGCCGCGTGCCAGCAACTGCGTTGCCGCTCGCATTCCGCGCCTCACAATTGCGCACAGCCGAGCGCGCCGCGAGCGGACAACTTCCTTCCGAATCGACTGACGAAGGAAGTTTCGGTCGGCGCGACTCAGGGCGCGATCGTCGAGGTGGGCCAAGAGCTCAGGCGTCGAAAGGCGCAAGAATTGTTCAAGGCGCGCGGCGCTGATCCGGCGCAAGCGTTCAGCCGCGATGCTGGCGTCGCTCTGGGCGGACTTTAGCTGGACGTCCACGGTCCGTGGGGGGCGACCCATGAGGTCAGCCCTCCAACCAGCGGGCGGCGGGCGCCGCGGCGGCCATGACTCCGACCCGGAAGGCGGTGAGATCGGCGACGATACGTCCGGCTTCGGCGAAGCCGAAGCGGGCGATCAGGTTGTCCTCCGCGCGAGCGAGTTCGTCGGCAATGAAGCGCAGGCCCCCCATCTGAAGGAGAGCATTCGCATGCTCATCAAGCGTGAGCTTCTCCAGGGCGGAGACGACCACGTCCTCCCCCAGAGCTTTCAGCAGCTTCGGATCCACGGAGTTTTCGACTCGGTTCTCGATGACGAACAGCGCCGCGGCAAATTGCCGAGCCAAGCCGAGCAAGATCGGAACGTTCGCCATCGCGCCGGGTTCAGCCGTAGCGACGACCAGGACGGCAAACCGGAGGCCTCGCCTCACAAAACGCTCGTGCGCGGTCGCGAGCAACGGCAGCAGCGACGACGAGGTGTTCGCCCCGACATCGACGATCGTCGGCTCATTGGCCGCAGCCATTCGGTTGAGCGCGCCATCGAATTCGGCGCGCGCGGCTGCGCCTCCGGTGCGGTCGATCTCGCGACGGTCGGCGCGAACGGGAAAGAAATCGAGCCGACCGTCAAGTTCGACGAGGCGATGGTTCGCCTCGATCTCGATCAGCGGCGCCGAGGGCAGGCACTCGGCGAGCGCGCGCACAATTAGGGATTTGCCCGATCCACCTTTGTCTTGAGCGACGAGAAGTATATTGGTCATCGATCATTCCTTCCTGAGCATGGAGTGGAGTTCAGCCAGAGCAGCTCGGCGCAGGACTTCTTCGGTGGGAGCGTCGGGTAAACCTGGCGATTGCATCGCGACGATCGACGGATGGGTCGAAGACGCCGGCACGCGAGAGCCGAATTGCGCGACGTCGGCGCGACGGCGGCGCGCCGCAGCAGACCCTTCGGGTCGGCGGAGTTGACGCTCGACTTGGCTGACAATCGCCGTCAGACGCGACGCCGTCAGCGGCGAACCGTCGCTCTGGGAAAGACCTTGCTCACTCATCGCCGCCGCGATCGCCGCCCATGTGACGTTGTCGAGGCGCAGGTTGTGGATCACGGGCAACGCCGAGCGGACTGCGCGAGTCACACCGGTTGTTTCCCGTCCGACGACGCCCGTCGGACGCGCGGCCTGCGCCTTATGGGCTTCGCGAACGAGGCGGCTAGAATCGAGATCGCCGGGGCGCATAGCGATCACCGCCTTGCGCCGACGGGGGGCGTGGGATCGAGCAGGTCCGCGAATCGGCTGTCTTGATCGGCGCGCGTCTTGCCGAGCAAGAGCGGATCGGTCGTGTAGCTGGGATTGTTGAGGAACACGATCGACCGCCGCTGGGTCGTGGCCGCCATATCGGCCGGATGCACCAGCGGAACAGCGACAGCGCTACGGCTTGTTGTGATCTGGCCCGTGCGGGGGTCTTTGCTCTCTGTCCCGTCGACGCCCGTATACGTTCCCAGGGCCTCCGACCAGCGCCGGCACTCGTCTGGGTTTGCGCGAGCGAGATTGAAGAGTTGGCAAACCTCGGCGGTGTCGCGCAAAATAGCCGCCCCTTGCGGGCCGAAGGTCTTAATAAGTTGGTTTTCGGATTGCCAGAAAGTCCACAAACTAACCCCATAGCCTGGAAGTTCGCCTGCGGCGTTCAGGATCGCGTCGAAGGCGCCGAGGACGAAGGCCTCGTCGATGTACACGATGAGACGTTCAGCAGCGCGCCGCTCGCGCACCGCGGTAAAGAGGTCGCTAAGCAGGAGGCGGATGTATGGGGCGAGGACCTTCCTTCGATCGTCGGCGGGGAGGACGATAAATAGATCGGTTTGGCCATCGCAGAGGTCAGCAAGATCGAAGGTGTGATCCCGCACTGCATCCTGCATCACGGCGTCCAACAACCACGAGAACGCCTGCTCCGCGGTCGTGAGGGTATCCGAGCGCGTCCGTTCATTGCCCATGAGAATCGAGCGGGCGTCAGCGGAGACCGCATCGTGACGGTCGCGCACAGCGTCGAGAAGACGTTCATGATCATTGACGAGCGCAGCCGCCGTCGTCAGTTGCGCGTCACCGTCGCGAATCGCCGCTTGCATTGCCGCGACGATAGCGACCACCGCTCTGTCTCGAAAATACGCCCCTCCTTCGCTGCTGTGATCGACCTGCGGCAGCAGCGATTGCGCCATGGCCTGGAGATGCAGAACGTCGCTTGGCAGCCGCCTCGCAAGCGGATTCCAGCGATCGCGTCCTCCAGCGAGCCCCAATGGGTCAATGCAGCGCACTATCCGACCCATGGCGCGCCGCCGACGCCGTGCGGCGCGGTAAGCGTCGCCCTTCGGATCAATGACTACGACCGGGCCTGCCCACGCGTCCTGGTCAGCAAAAGCGAGATTCGGCAGCACGAGACCGGTCGTCTTTCCGCGTCGTGGCGGAGCGATGGTGATCAAATTGCCTTCCACTTCGACGCGGACAGGGCGGCCTGTGGCCGGATCGACGCCTAGCTCAAGGCCGGCTCGCGTGTGCGACAGATCGCGAGAACTGGCGAAATGCGCATTCCCAAATCGCGTTGATGTGGGGTGCCTGACCTCGGTCCTGGCGCCGCCGACGATGACGACGTTGAGAAGGATCGCTGCACCAGCGATCATCAGAAGCTCGACAAATCCGCCATCGGGAAAAGCTGGCGATTTCCCGATCGCCATGCTGATGTACGTCTGCGACGTGCGGACAACGATGCCTGAGACCTGATAAATCGCGGTCAGCCCCGGCGCGGAAAACCATTGGGCTACGTCGCGATTCTCACCCGTTGGCCAACCGCCCGGATCAAGTCCGTGCGTCGCCAAGAAAGCAGCCGGGAAACCCAACGTCGCAATGCTCAACCAAGCGGCGATCAGGAGCGAGAAGCGAATATTCGACAACTTGTTCCTCTCCTCACTTGGACAGTTCGCGCCAGCGATCAGCGCGACGTTTCTCATGGCAAGTGATGAGCGTGCCGCAATCAGAATACGTATGAATCTGAGGCGAGACGCTAACGTAATCCCATTCAGAAATTGACAGATAAGTCATTACTATAATAGACGTCGGAAATACGTATAGACCGACAAAGTAAGCAAATAAATGGAGCGGTTTATCACTATCTCCGTACTTTCTGACCAAATATACGGCCACGAGAAGAGCGATTACGACAACCACGTAGAAAACGAAGAACCTGTTTGAAGTCTGCTCGACGATCCCCACCAAAAAGATATTCGTGCTGAAATCAGCGATGTGCTCGGCCAGCGACTGTGCTTGGCCGGCATACTGCCACGGGGTCGCGCTCCACAGGTCGAAGAGGGAAACCCGGACGGGAACTCCTTCGATATCCGAGATCGGAGGACAGACGGCGGCGCCGATGGCCGCCGCAGCAGCCGCGGCAACGGCGACATAGACGAAAACCACCAGCGCCTTCGTGGCGAGGCTGTCGATGGTGTCGATTGGCCGGTTCACGAACATCTCCATCGGTTGAAGTGGGTTGGCATCATCATGCGGTCGCGCGCGCGACGTCGCCGGCAGTCGAAGCGCGGGCGGCTCCGATCGCGATGTGGCTTCCCAAGTCGACGAGCCCGATGACGACAAGGCCGTCGATTTCGAGCGCGACCCAATTGTCGCGCGCCATCACGAGAAGGGATTGGAAGCGCAGCCGGGGACACGGCGGGCTGCGGGCGATGATCGCCGGAACCGTCGCCTGCTGTCCCTCATCCGCCGCGCCGGTGCCCAAAGCGCCAACGGGAAAGGACAACTGCGTTTCGATAATGTGCTCCGCCGGCAGCAGGTCGACCACCGTGTGGGCAACTGTCCGACGGAGACGCGTGTTCTCGGGATGGCGCAGCGCCGCTATGAACTCCGCCGGCGTGACGCCGTTGCGCTTGGACATTGACAACCTCTCTTGGATGTACGAAGTCCTGGATACATATCGTGTATCCAGGACTTCGTTCCTCCTGCTTGGCGCGCTAGTGCGCCGCCTCGAAGCGAAACTTCGCCGCGAGCGCCCCAAAGTTAGGCTGCTCGGAGGCGTAGACCTCGTCGATGGTGCGCCGCAGGATCTCGCACTGCCGCTCGTCAAGCGCGGCCAGCTCGCGATGCAAGCGCAGCAGCACGCTCCAGTCCGGGATTTGCATCAGGTGGCGGCGGAACTCGATCGCCTTGAAGCTATTTTCTCCGGCCCCCAACACCCCCGACCAGAAGTTCAGGGTCAGCCGCAGCAGCTCGGCGACGCTCCCCAGCAGATCATCACGCGGCGGGATGCGGTACCGGGGGTCCGTCGGGCCCCCCCGAACGAAGGCGAGCCAAAGGTGGCTCTTGGGCGACCACTCGAGCGCCGCGCTCAAGGCGGCGGACGAGGAGGTCGCGGCCAGCTTCGGCACGGTCGCCTGCCGCGCCGCCACCTCGTTCTTCGCGCCGGTGGGGTCGGCGACCGCCTTCAGATGAGTGGGGGTAGTGTGGGTTTCGTCCGAACGCTCCTTCATGTGTCGCTCCTTTCGAGCTGTGTCGGTGACCTAGGCTAAGTGACCGAACATCCGTTATAGTGCCACATGCACGTCCATGTGTCGAGTGACATTCAAAATATCGATTACCGCTTGGTTAATGCCCGACGCCACCGGTACTCGCTGGGGTCCACCGACCGCGCGGCGATGACAGCACACCAGCGGTGGCTGTCGGAGAACCATTTGAGCCCAACCCTCAAGGCGATGAAGGAGGAGGTTGCGGCCAGCTTCGGCCTGCTCGCCCTGGGCGCCCACTTGGTCTTGACGACAACGGAGTCGGCGGCCGTGCGCCAATGCGCGCGGAAGTCACAATTCCTTGGAATGTCCCACTCCGCGGGACTGTCGGCGGAAATCTCGCAACGCTGTTTCATGTGTCGCTCCAGGCAGTCGGTCGAAAGGTTGCACCGACAGCTCGGAGAAACGTAACACATGTTCGTATATGTGTCGATATACGTCCAACAACTTTCATCACTTGGTTAATATTCCGCGCCGGCCAAGGTACACGCCCATTGGGCAATGGACCGTCAGCCGACCCATTGTCGACGACGCCGCAGGGGCGTGCTATGGTGCTGGATCGTCACGATTGAGTTTAGCGATGGTCGCCACGGTCGTATTGCCCTCATCAAGTCGGTGGTATGAGATAGCCTCCGACCTCGAAGTCCAATTGCGCGGCGTTCAGCAAGGCAGCCGGGATAGCGCCATCGCGCAGTTCGGTCAGGACCGGCAACTCGCGCTCGAAACATTGAGAGCGTACGCCGCAGCTCGTCGGCACCTTGAGGATATCGGCACGACCGACCCCGAGCTAGCGTCGGCGCTTCGCATGGCGCCGTTCGATGCTGTCAATGCGCTGGCGCGTTGGCGCCAATGGGACCCAAAGGGTGCCTGGGAGGGCGCGAAGCGAGTCGCTGCAAAGGAGATGTCGGTCAGAGAGGTCAGAAAACGAGCCAAGCCAGCGGACGGTAGAGAAATGCCCGTCTCTTCGAAGCAAACTCTAATAAAACGCATATTGGGGAATAAGGGGATATATTGGCCAACCTCGGACGAAGACGACATCCTCGTCAATCATGACGACGCCCTAGTTGAATTCGGGAGATCGAACGCTCCGCAGTGGTCCATACGCAGAGAAAGCATATACAAGATGGGTGGCGACCTTCGGCCCGCCACGAATGACGTCATACGCAACCGTAGAATTGATCTCTTTGCACACAATGACAACGAAGGAGACGATCGGCGGGTCGCCATTCTCGTCGTCGGACCCTACAGTGTCCGCGAGTATTACTCAAGGCGACACGTTGATTGGGTGTTGATTGCGGTCGCAGCCACTCACTTTTACGCCAACGTCGCATTGTTCTTCTCTGATGACGCTGACATAGCGCCATTTCAAAGATGGCTCAGGATCCAAGATCCGAGGGCAGAACTGAAGATCTCTCTCGTTCGTGAGACGGACGCGGGATTTCGCATTGTGGCACGCTCAGAGGCGCGAAATAGGGGGGTCGCCGACAACGCCGAGGGGTCGAAGGAAGGCGCCAACAACGAAGAGCATGGCGAAGAGGCGCAGGAAAGTATGCCCGAAGAGGACGTTGTCGCCGTGATTTCGCTCGAAGAAGGGATCGGTGAGCCGAAGCCCGAAATGCCTGAAGATTGAAGGCGACTGCCCCTATGTCCTCGCACTCTCCGCTCCGCCCTCGCTGCGCCGCGATCTATGCGCGGTACTCGACGGATGAGCAGCGTCCCGAGTCGATTGAGGACCAGATCGTGACTGGCCGCCGGTGCTGCGAAACAAACGGCTGGACCGTAGCGGCAGTCTACGCCGACGCCGCGATGACGGGATCGACTGCGGATCGGCCTCAGTATCAACGCCTGCTGGCGGACGTCGACCGAGGCGCGATCGACGTGCTGGTCGTCGAGTCTCTCGATCGGCTCAGCCGGCGCCTGTCTGACGTCGCGAGCCTCTACGATCGCCTCAACTTCCGCCGCGTGAAGCTCTTCGCCGCCGACCGCGGCGAGATCACCTCGCTTATGGTCGGTATGCTGGGAACGATGGCGCAGGCGTTTCTCGACGACCTGCGCCACAAGACGAAGCGAGGCATGCGCGGCAAGATCCTGTCGGGACTGTCAGCCGGCGCCCTGGGATATGCCTACGCGGTCAATCCCGCCGTCAAAGGCGGCCGGACGGTCATCGAAGACGAAGCGCAAGTCGTTCGTCGCATCTTTGCGATGTATGCCGATGGCGCTTCGCCGCGGGCGATCGCCAGCAAGCTGAACGTCGAGGCAGTCCCCGGCCCTGCCGGCCGACCGTGGGTCGACACGACCGTGCGCGGCCAGGTCGAGCGCGGCACCGGCTTGCTCAACAATTCCGCCTATGTCGGCCGCCTCGAATGGAACCGCTGTTCGTACGTCCGCAATCCGGCAACCGGCAAGCGCGTCGCCCGCCCCAACCCGCGCCATGAGTGGGAGGTGATGGACGTCCCCGAGCTACGGATCGTCGACGACGCACTCTGGCAGCGCGTAAAAGCGCGCCAGGACGAAGTCCGCACCGAGATGGCGCGCGACGAACATGGCCAGCCGCTGAACCGCGCCCACCGCGCGAAGCACCTCCTATCTGGCCTGATCTATTGCGGCGTCTGCGCCGAGCCGTTCGCGATGCGCGACGCCGAGCACTACGGCTGTCGCAACTTTCGGTCGAAAGGAACATGTGCGAACAGCCGGCTGATCGCGCGCGCCGACCTTGAGCGGACGGTGGCCGGCGCTATCCGTGAGCATTGGCTCTCCGGCGACACGTTGCGCGAATTGACCCAATCGGTCGCAGCAATATTGGCCGATCGCGCCGCAAGCGCCGGCGCCGACAAAAGGAAGCTCGACGCGAGCCTCGCGCGCGCGCGCTCGCAGATCGATCGCGTCGTTGCGGCCATCACCGACGCCGGCCACAGCAAGCCGCTCATCGACAAACTCGCCGCGCTGGAAGCGGAAGCCGGTCGTCTCGCCGCCGAGATCGAGGCGATCAGTCAGGCCGTCGCTCCGCCGCCAGCGGTGTCCCAGGAACTCGCCGAGTTCGCGGTGAAGACCTTCTTCGACCGGCTGGAAGACCTTCTCGCCAAGCCCGACGACCCACATCTCGCCGCGTTCCGTAACGCCGTCCGGGAGATGATCGACTGGATCAGCGTGGATCCGGAAGACGGCGAACTAAGCGTGGTGATTCACGGGCGAGTCGAGGGCCTGCTTTTCGCCGCTTGGATGCAAGACGACGACCCGGCGGTGGCGGCGCAACAAAAAACCCTGGAAGCGGAGGCTTCCAGGGTTATGGCGTCGGTGGTTGCGGGGGCAGGATTTGAACCTGCGGCCTTCAGGTTATGAGCCTGACGAGCTACCGGGCTGCTCCACCCCGCGGCAGGGGAAGGGGGCGGGTGGCGAATGGCCAACAGCGAATGG
>Ga0182030_10019832_pt1 | contig 12751 bp, 13 predicted proteins | sample 812S3MmetaG_FD_121299 | JGI IMG/M metagenome (GOLD analysis project Ga0182030, IMG submission 121299) | Permafrost microbial communities from Stordalen Mire, Sweden - 812S3M metaG (Illumina Assembly) | ecosystem: Environmental > Terrestrial > Soil > Wetlands > Permafrost | place: Sweden... | reverse complement strand
ATTTTTAAAGTATAAGTAAATTTTCCGTTAGATTCCTTTTTCAACGACGGGCTAGATTTATCCATTGCTGGACAAATCGAACTCCCATCTCCCAAGGCGTTAATTCCTGTGGAACTCACAGTAGAAAGTTTCAAAAGATTCTTAGAAGCATTTAAGTCTCTATCAATCTCATTCTTACAAATCTCACACTTGAAAACTCTATCTTTCAATGTGAGATTATTATTCTTCCATCCACAACAAGAACAAGTCTTACTACTGGGGAAGAACGTATCAGCAATAATGATTTCACGACCATACCATCTTGCCTTATACTCTAATTGTCTGCAAAATTCATTGCCAGACATATCACTGATTGCCTGTGCAAGACAGTGATTTTTTAACATGTTGGAAATCTTCAATCCTTCAATAACAATTACTTGGTTTTCGTTAATTATTTTTGAAGTCGCTTTGTGCGACGAATCTTTCCTTATGTTAGAAATTCTATTATGTAATTTAGAAAGTTTTAATTTCGATTTTTTGTAATTTTGACTTCCTTTCTTTTTTCGACTTAACTGACGATGCTTTCTCTTTAATTTTCGTAAATTGAATTTTAATGCCTTGGGATTTTCAAACGAAGTTCCGTCAGAACATGTTGCTAAGGTTTTAATACCTAAATCCACACCCACTTTCTTATCTGTCAGAGGAAGCATTTTAATATCGGACTCTATTAAACAAGAAGCAAACCATTTACCGCCTTTGCGACTAATTGTAATGGATTTGATTATATCCTCACTTGGAATATAACCCGACTCCTTCAATTTAACCCTACCAATTCTTGGAAGCTTAATATGGTCATTGTCAGTTAAGTAGATTGAACCATCAAGTTTAAATGATTGAGTTTCATTCTTCTTTGACTTAAACTTTGGAAACCCTTTCTTGCCTTTTATTTTCTTCTTGCAACGATTAAAGAAATTCTGAAATGCTCTGTCACAGTTAATCAATCCTGACTGAAAAGCGACCTTGCTAACGTCATATGCCCAAGGCAAAGCATCTGTTCCTTTAAGTTTATTTAATTCTCTATGCAACTCAATATTGTTAGGAATTTTGGCTTTCTTATCAAATGCTTCTTTTTTCTTTGAAAGGGCATAGTTGAATGCAAACCTACAAGCACCAAAATGCTTTCTAAATGATGTCATCTGACACTTATTAGGGTCCAATTCAACTTTATATCCTTTCAGAAATTTAGACATTTACTTCTTCTTTCTTTTTGCGATTCTGACTAGAACGTTTCCCATATATTTTAGCAGAAAAGGAAGCCATTAAAGATAGAATATCTTCGACGAGTTCTTGCTCGAATCCTTTTCCGATAACACTTTCTACCATTTCAATCCTTACCCCATACGACTGAAAATAACAAACGAGATAGTTAAAACAAAACCTTGACAATCTATCTTTATGTTCAACTAAAACAATATCAATTTGGTTTGTTTCTACTAACTCAAATAATTTATGAAGTTTCTTTCTACTATCGTTCATTCCAGACCCAACTTCATCAAATACTGATACAATCTTATATCCTCGTTTTAATGCCTCTTGAGTCATCCGACCAATTTGACGTTCTAAATCACCTTTTTGTTTCTGTTCGTGAGAACTTACACGGCAGTAAATTGCCACTCGGTTTGTTCCAATTTGAGTAATTGGTTCAATATAAGTTCCAGCAAATTTCTCTATATCAATTCTCTTATATCTACGATGTCCACCATCGGTATAAGTTGGGGATAGTTTCCCATCACGTTCATAATTTCGTAACGTTTCATCGGAAACTCCAAGAATCTCAGCCGCTTCTTTAATTGATAGAATTGGTTTATTCATTCAATCAGTCCCTTTTGTTGAAACAATCTAAACCATTCGTCATAGATACGTTGAAATTCTTCGATTGTGGGAACTTCATCCAATTCAAAGGGAATCGGATAAACATCTCCGTCATCGGTTTCAAATTCGGTTTTGGTGACTCTAGTTATCATTTTTGGTTTTGTCTTCATATATAAATACACTTCATTTTAACAAAAAGTCAAAAAATCTTTAACTTTCTTTAGATATTTTAGACTAAATGATAACTGTTGTCAACCCTCAACCTCTTCAAAATTGGTAGCGCATAGGGGAGTCGAACCCCTCTTCTTTGGTTGAGAACCAAACGTCCTACCGATAAACGAATGCGCCATAATCAAACATCATCGTCGGGAGTTTTTCTATAAGTTATTTGGCCGATTGATTCATCATCATTTTGTCCACCCACGTCTGGGGATATGTTTGAAATTGGTGCTCCATTTGGGACTCGAACCCAAAACTCAACTTTCGCAAAGTTGCGTAATGTCCATTTCACTAACAGAGCCTTTATTTGAAATCTCGTTGAGCCGCCAATACAACTTGCTTAACTATTGCTCTCCACGCCGACGGATTGGTTGTCTTCAATTGTTGTAAACCATCCATCCCCCGCAATTCATTCTTCTTCAAATAGTTTATTACCGAATTCAAGTCATCGGTCTGTAACTCGTATTTTATTTTTTCCAAGTATCCCTCAGCCCACGCTTGCTGTTCAATGGGATTGTCATAATAATCAACATTGGGATTTACCCTGAAATTAGCCCCACCCGATCTAACTGCTTGTAAAAAGTGTTTGTATTCGTGAATGAATGTTGTATAAAAGGAATTCCATTTTATTCCCGTTATGAAACTGGAGTCTTCTAAACCATCAAAATTATAAAACATATTCATCTTTATCTGATAGCGTTTTCCAACTGCTATCATATCAAGACTTCCTCTATCTGGCTGTTCATTTGGATTGCTTCTGACTTCTGATTGAAGCACAAACTTGACTGTCAGTTTTATTCCTCGGTGCAGTGAAAGATTTTCCGTTTCAAAACTTTTAACTAAATGCGTAAAGAAATTCCAATCCATACGTCCTCGATCTTCCAATGCCCTCTCAAACGTATTACGAAACCTAGTCAAAAAATCTCGAATGATATTCTCTTGTGCGGAAGTGGAAGTCAATGCTCCTTCTCGTATATTCATATGGATAAATATATGATATACAGTTGAAAGTGGTGCGTCCAATAGGAGTCGAACCTATAACAAACAGATTCGTAATCTGCTACTCTATCCAATTGAGCTATGAACGCATATCACAGAAAGCGATGACGTGCATTACGTGTCTTTGTGCTGGTGTTTCGTGCTCTACATTTAAGTAAGTCGGAGTATGACTCCAACCCGAAACCGTGGCTCTACTAACTGCGAAATTATTTATGCTAACATTGTCATCAGTTCATTCAACTCTTCGGAAAGAAGATTGGTCATTGGTGCTCCACGCATCCGATCTTTTCTTGCTTGTTCGTGTTGAGTAATGACTTGTTCTTTGTGTTGAATGAATTTTTTGAATTCACCATTAGGTTGATTGCAATGTTCGTCAATTGTTTTCATAAATTGGTAGTCCACAGTGGAATCGAACCACTGTCGAGCGATTATCGGTCGCTTGCTCTGCCATTGAGCTAGTGGACTATGGCGGGATCGACGGGGGCTGGCCCCGCTATCTGTGCCGTACTTGGGCACCGAGTCTGCTGTTCCTCCTCAACCCCATATTCGAATCGTTTGTGAACTTATCAGGTTCCAACTACGTCTTACAACTGCACGCCGTCTTCACTTGTCCTACCCTTTCACCAGCGAGGTATTAACTTGCTCGCACGACGTTCCACCAGACACGGGTTACATTCATGAGGCGAAAGACGATTGGTCACTTCCTACAGTTGCTACTCGAAAGAATCGCCATGCAATAAATTGTGCATTGTTAAGAGGCATACCACATGGACTTCGAAAGTGGCGAGCATAGGGGGAATCGAACCCCCGACTCTGCATAGACAGTGCAGTAGGTTACCATTACGTTATATGCCCGAAGCGAGATACAGTTTTTTCATTGAATAGATGAATTTGTTTTATTGCTGGATGTATCTCAAATTGTTCTGCAATATGGAGTCATAACTCCCGCATTGCAGTTTTCTCATGCACCGCCATGACAAGATTTTCCAACTCTGTCATTATTTATTTCGTCGTTGGCGACTGGGGGTGCCGTGTTGATAATTATCATACCGAACTGAGCCGCCTTCCATTTTCAGTGGAAGTCTAAGCAATGGATTACCATCACGGGTGCTCTTCCGAACATTGCCGTCAGAACTGGCTTGAAATTAAATACTATTCTTGGTTTAAATGGGAATTATAGCCAAACACGGCAACCCTACACTCACTCTCCACAAAAACACACTGTACTTTAGTGTTTCTTTTGTTCAGCATCGTGAGCCTGCTGAGAATAGTAAATTAATTGAAGTGCTGCAATCTCAGTGCAGAAAGCCATTACTATGTTGACCGAGTTCACTCGTTCTCCGACATACATTGTCTTTCACTTCAAATTGGTCAGGATACCGAGATTTGAACTCGGACTACAACACCCCCAGTGTTGTGCGCTACCAAGTTACGCTATATCCTGTTTAAATGGTCGGGTTAGTCAGACTTCTTCCTGACATCTGTATCCACCAACGGATACCGTTTTAGATTTTAAACTACCTCCCGTAAAAGTGGTCAGCATGAGTGGATTTGAACCACCATTATTCTTGGCCCCAAACCAAGTTAGGCGACATGCTGTTTTTTGAAGATTACTAAAAAATTATCATATGTATTCCAAATGACTATCATGGTCCTTATAACTCTCTTTATATTGACTACCCTCGGACTTTTCTTTCGAGATCAATATATGGAACGTGTTCGAAAAGCTGATATACAACGCATTAAAATCAAGATAGATGCGATGATGAACAACATTAATAATTACCCCTGCCCACATCAATGTGTTATATGTCGTTTAACACACGGGGTTTGCAAAGGCAGAAAAAAGTGTCTTGCAACAAAATATAGACAAATTGGCTCCCGCTGATGGAATCGAACCACCGCCCAAGGCTTCAAAGACCCCTGAACTACCATTATTCGAAGCGGGAATGAAATAGATGCCACTCTTACGATCTCGTCCATATACATCAGAGCAAAGGGAATTGAACCCGTTCGAAGATGTGGCGGAAATTGGTGCGCCCGGAGGTAGTTGAAACCTCATCATATCCGATTAAGAGTCGGGTGCCGATCCACTGTAGCATCGAGCGCATTAAAAATCGACTAGCTGCTACTACCGCAACAGCTTAAGCAATGTGCGGGTTTGCCTTATTTAAACCATCCTATGGTCACTAGAATTGTTGCACAACCAAGTGCAACATCCAAAATTGGCTCCAGAGGAGGGACTTGAACCCCCAACATTTCGGTTAACAGCCGAACGCATCTACCATTGAGCTACTCTGGAATACAAATGATAATTTTTATTTTCTACCCCCGCTGTGTTATCGCATGTATTTTTCATACAATCTACACCACAAGAATTATCGAAAACTTGATTGGCTTCAAACCAATGACTCGGGACGTAAATTGGTCAGGTGGATGGAATTCGAATCCATACAAACTCTTTCACAAAAAGTGATGCTAACCATTACATCACGCACCTGAATAAAATATTTGGCAAGCCGAGTCGGTGTCGGAAATTTGCGACATATTTATTATATATGAAACCATTATTTACGCAATCCGAATTTGACGCCACATCTTCACGGAACTTGCTATCATTGGAGTGTGAATTGTGCCATAAAAAATTCCAACGAAAAAAACATTTGTTGCAACAATATTACTCCGAACTCAAGGAAAACCGTCCACATGTTGTTACGTTTGATTATTGCAGAAAAGAATGTTCTTCTATGTCACAGAAAACAGGCAAAATATATAACTGCAAACATTGTAACAAAGAAATTTATCGAACGCCGTCCGAACTATCACGTCCGAGAAAGTTTATTTTCTGCTCGTCTTCTTGTTCTGCTAAGTATTGGAATGCTCATAAAACAACGGGCACTCGACGCTCCAAACTTGAGACATGGATTGAATCCCAACTAACTAAACAATATACATCGCTGCATATTGATTACAATAAGACCGATGCTGTAAATGCAGAGTTAGACATCTATATTCCATCGTTAAAACTTGCATTTGAGTTAAATGGAATATTTCACTACGAATCAATTTTTGGAGAAGAAAAATTAACGTCTCATAAAACCAACGACGAACGAAAATTTCAAGCTTGCTTGAAACAAGGTATAGAGATATGCATTATTGATACATCATCCCAAAAACGATTTACTCCGCAAAATAGTGTAAAGTTTCTGGAAATTATTACTGACATTATAAATTTGAAACTTAAATGATGGCACGGAGTTGGGGTGTCGAACCCCACGCAATCGGTTTTGGAGACCAATCTGTTCAGCCAACGAACCCTCCGTATATTGATAGTTTCCGCTTGTTTTTGCTAGAGAAGGCGTCTATCTATCAAACAAACTTCTTATAAATTGGTGCGCTCGAAGGGAATCGGACCCTTATCAATCGGTTAAAAGCCGACTGCTCTACCACTGAGCTACGGGCGCATAGGAATAAATGTTTTTATATATTCTGGGGTCATTCCAGTTATTCTTGATACTGTTCTGATTATTTGTGTTTGACGTCTAAAAATATTTTTCATTTGTCGTTTCTTTTTCTTATGTGAAACTTTGGACGACATGTGTTTTTTCATATGACATTGACGACATAATGTCTGGAGATCAGAAAGTAAAACATCATATAAATTTTTATATTGTAGATGATGGGGTTCAACACGTTTATTACTCCCACATTTTTCGCATGAGGGACATCGCTTCAATTTTTCACTTCTCAATGCTTTCCAGTGATCTGATTTAAGATATTCGGAACGATAATATTCAGGTGTTCCAAAATAATAAATGGTTTTTTTATTTCCCGGAATAAAAATTTTAGTTTTTTTGTGATAATTTCCTCGTTGAACGAAGTATTGCATCGCTCTTGAAATTGTGTTCGATGATGTAAACATAACGAAATAATACTTGATTTTTTAAACAATACAAGCAAAATATTTACTATTTCGTTCGCCATATTATCTCTGAATTCATGTCAGAGTCCGGGTTCTGGATTTATCCATAACACCCTATGACCGATAAGTGATTTTTTGGCATCTTTCGATGCTGAATTACCGTTCTACGGAGGCTCACTGTTTGAGTTCTAAGCCTAGACCATCATTCGAAATTCTTAACAAAAAAGCCGACCTTTTGGTCGGCTGTGAGGTAGTATATATTTCAATCCTACACTAACAGCCTGCTCCTTCTGGACGATTATAATCGCAAGGTTGGAGCATGAGTGCTGATGCACTCTTAATGCTAAACCAAACTTGATGTTTCATTGCTGTCATACTAATAAATAGTCGCCGTTTTTGTTTTCGTTCGGGTTTTCTTAACCTAACTTCATCTAACTGCCAATATCTTACCACACCTTCCGAATCTTGTCAACATCTTTTTGAAATTTCTTTTTTGATGCCGACTTAAACTTGGAGCACAGTGTTGGGATCGAGCCAACTCATAGTTCTTTTGCAGAGAACCGCCTTCCCATTTGGCTAACCGTGCATTAATCGGGTCGGATTACGCCGACATTTGAACTTTATCAATGTTCTGTTCTTACCATTGAACTACCGAAATTGGAGCCGTGTAAGGGAATCGAACCCCCATATTAGCTTTACGAAAGCCACATAATGCCATTATACTACCACGGCGTCTCTTATGGCTATAAATATAACAGATTTCCGAAAAATGTCAAATGTTTTTTAAATTTTGTTTGGAAATGTTCCAGTTGCCTTGGACGGATCAATGTGAATCTCCGCATAAAGCGGACATTCCCGATTCAATTCAGCCAATCGGTTACGCCAAGTCGTAAGCTTCTCCGAGTGCCAAACATCTGTCAGGAAACTGTTTACCTTGGTGACATCAATCCCATTGGCGATTTCCATTCCTTCACCGAAGGAGCAATGCCAATAACATCCATCCGAATCCAAATATGACGAAAAGTTTCCCGATTCGCACCGCTCGGAACAACTCTTCAACATTGATTTTGTAGCATCGGAAATGTCCTTTGACAAATCCACTGCTCGTTCGAACCGAGGAGCCGAGCAACTATCAAACCCGAACCGAATGCCATTCTCCAACGCATGATTGACCAAAGTAGTGAAATCTTCGGTCGGTAAAACATCAAACGCCTGCCCACGGTTCTTGGGCTTGAGTCCAAGGAATACAACTGCGTTAATTCCCTTCAACAGAGGATTATTCTTGAGGTCATCGCACAATTGATACCCAAATTTGATACTCTGACGAGAGACCACGAAATGAATATTTAACTGCCGTGCCCCCGAGGAAATAAGCTTGCTGATTAACTGATAACCCTTGTCCTTGATCGAGGAATTGATTGAAATCGCCATTGCTCCGGTCAATTCTACCAAGGTCTTGATTTGGTCATCGCTCAACGGGTCCGCACCATTTATGGTCACGTTGGGGATGATATTGTTCTTCCGACAATGCCGAAAGATGTCAAACAATTGCGGGTGAGCACCAATAGACGTAATCCCGAAGGCGATTTGGGTTGTGAAAAAATGTCCATCATACTTGGGGAACTTTTCCAAGACATTGGAAAATGTCTCCAAAGACATGTGGGTGGATTTAGAAGCATCGCCCTTGCGGTTGCCCTTGTAGCAGAACGCACACGAAACGGGACATGACTCGCCAGCAGAAATCTCTATATCGGCAATTTCAGGACCGTATTGGCTAGTTGTGGGGTCATCCTCAACCGTTCGGCCCCACCGCCGAAAAAATCCAGTGGCAAGATTGAAGTCGTAGTTGTACTCCTCACTACGGAAGGATTTAACGTCACCATTGATGGTCAATTTCATGGAGACAATGTAGCACGGTTATAAAAAATGTCAAGTGACTATTTTTTGAGACTGGCTTTGAAGTCATTGAACGTAGGGAACTTAGCCTTCAATTCTTCAAGCAAATCTTTTTTGGTCAGATTCGAACGATGGAGTAGATATATGAAAGCAGCATTTGTTTCCAATTCTTGGAACATACAAATTGGACATTCATGAGTAGAATGACCACGGTCATCAGTCAATTGGTGATAATGATCGTCAACGTCTTCCTCGGTATAATTTACGATTTCGTCAAGTTCAACGGTTTTTTCACGAGGACGGGTCTTGTAATATGATGATTCCTCAACATTGGCAATGAGTTTTTTACGTTTTTCATCCATAGTAATGTCGGATGCAATCTGATGAGATTCACATAGAGTGTGCCCATTTTCGCACTCGATCATTCCTGCTTCTGACCGTGACATATCCATTCCCGACTGTGTTTCACCGCAAACATCGCAGGTGAAGCTTGATGAACTGCTGTTAGATACGAATCCATTTCTAATTTTCATATTGTATGTTTTTTGATCCACTGTTGGCCATTCATGATTGTGACGGGAGTACATTTAGTCGCAATATATTCTTCGGTCGTTCCGTACGTTTCCATGATCTTCCCATAGTTTATTCCCTCATAAATCTTATCTTTGATGGCATCATAGATGACCGATTCATGACCATAGTGGCACTCGGCACGAAATGAAATTTTGTTTTTAATGAGAAACTCAATGACATCATCCTGATTACAAGTTATTTCATATCCATAATTAAATGGCAGAGTCTTTATATTTTTCTCCTCTTTTTTCCATGCCGCTTCATCCCAAAAAGATGGAACTTGATCGGAGCAATAGGCGCACGTCTTACGAAATCCATACTCCTCAAGTTTCTTTTCTTGAGCGGCGGTTAACAGTGATTTATCTTCAACCTCAAGATGGTCATGTCTCCTGATGATGAATGAGGAACTGCTACTATTCGATACAAATCCGGTTCTGATTTTCATTTCTTTTTCCTCTTGGGTTGGGATTTACAATTGGGGCATTCGTGGCGTCCGTATATCAACCAAAATTCACCTCTGCATTTATCGCACCATGATGATTCATATTTGCGAGTATCATCAAAATCAAGGGGGCGACCCGTGACATCGTATTCCAAACTATAGAAATCCATTGAATGTGGCAACCTATAGAATGTATCATCTCCAAAAATCTCTGCATATTCATGTGGACAAGGAGTACTAAACGAATACAAATCCCAATCTCCGTGATGAGACGTTTCAATCAAGAAATAACCATCCACCTTGGCGATGAAGGTATCATAGTTACATGTATTGAATGTGACGGCATCGAGTTTCTTGCCTTCCTTCTCCAATGATTCAATCTTCCCAATCAGTTCAGCATCATTTTCCCATCCCCGCTTAGGAAGCATATACTTGGCGATCTCCAAGGCAGTATCAAATGGCTCACCCACTTTGACTATGAAACTGCTGCTACTGCTATTACTTACGAAGCCCGTGCGAATTTTCATATATTAATGGTGGGAAACGTAAATGTTGGATAGATTACGAAAAATATTGCTATGTTCCATGAGACTAAAAAAGGTTCCATCATTATCGGAATACGTGAACCGAGCGATGAACTTTCCTTTGTTGTCATTAAGGAATTTTTTCAAATCAATCCGAGCCAATTTGTTGGCAACGGTGCGTTGGTGAGTGTAATACTGATTGGATATCAGACGTTGTTTCTTTTCAAGAGCAATATATTCCTTGCTTTTATCCTTAAATGCCTTCTCTTTCTTAGCGTATTGTTCATACGTTTCAATCTCAGCATCGGTAAAGGGCTGTTTCGTGCTCCAATTCGTTCCTCCCTTATATGCATATTGAACTTGGCGTCCAACATGTTTAAGAATCAATGCCCGCTCAACGTCGTCAAAGTGTCTACGGTCCTGCTCATATGTGTTATGAGCATCGACATATTCATTGGCAAGTTTACTGTTAAGGGCGTAATACGGAGCACCCTCGCAATACAATTTGTCGTTCAACATGAAATAGCGACCTGACAACTCGTCGAGGAGGTCTTTTTTGGATAATTTTTTAGATTCTTTCTGAATATCATCTAACACCTGCACAACGATTTGTGAATGGCTCAACCCTTCATCATGGTCATTTGAACCCGGCCACGGATTTGGCACGACTCCGTTGGGGTCATTGGGAAACATTTCAGTCATCACTTCAGCCACATTGGTTGGTTTCTTAGAGAAAGCCACAATGAACGAACTGCTGCTACTGTTGGATACAAATCCTGTACGAATCTTCATGTAGGGAGTATAACCGATTTTTAGAAGAAGTCAAATAGTTTTTTTGGAATCTTTGATTGTTTTCGCATTGACACTGCTATTTATACGGTATGAAGATGTTAATATCAAGAGAAGAATTGGACTCCAAAGGAAGCCGTGACCTTATTCCATTGGAATGTTTGCAGTGTCACCAGACTCATTATCGAACAAAAAATATTGTCTTATCCATACTAAATGGAAATAAAGGAACTCGGGGACAATATTGTTCTAAAAAATGTATGGGTAAGGCACGTCAAATTGAAAAAATTAAAATTTCATGCAAACAATGTGGAACTATTCTTGAACGTTTTCCGAGTGAATCGAACGGAAATGTTTTTTGCAGTAGTTCATGTGCAGCTAAATATAATAATGCTCCTCGTATAACTTCAAAAAAATGTTTGTATTGTAATAAGGAATTCCATCCATATCGAGGAAGCACTCGAATGAAATTTTGCTCGCAGTTATGTTCCGCAAAACAAATTCGAAAAAACTGTTATTTGGAAATTGAAAGCGGGCAAGTAGATGGACACTCCCGTTCCACTTTACGGGAATATTTGAAACATATTCGTGGAAATCAATGCGAATTATGTGGAATTACTGAGTGGCAAGGAAAACAACTCGTTGTCATAATTGACCATATAAATGGCAATCCATATGATAATAGACTGGAAAATCTTAGGTTAATTTGTTCGAATTGTGACGCCAATCTTCCAACATATAAATCTAAAAACCGGGGAAATGGAAGAACATATCGAAGAAAGAAAATGGAGCCAAAGGACGGACTCGAACCGTCTTAAACTCACTTACAGGGTGAGGCATCACCATCAATGTTTCATTGGCAAAATTGGTTGCGGTCGCCAGAATCGGACTAGTCCTTCACCTTATGAGAGTGACGTGCGCCATTACACTTCCCCGCAATAAATTGGTAGGCGTGGTGGGGGTCGAACCCACGGTGTTTCTATTGTAGCAGATTTTAAGTCTGCTGCGTTTCAGCCAACTTCGCCACACGCCCATTCTATAAATCTTCGTTTAACTCGGATAGGTCTCCACCTATTAATTTGGCCGTTTCCATACATTCCTTGAACCATACGTTCAAGTCTTTTGTGATGTCTTCATCACAACTTGTGCATTTCCAATGATCTCCGCAGAACTCTAACCTATCCCACAACTTCAGTTCCTCGAATGATCTTCCGCATTTCTTACATCCAAATAATGCCATAACATATCATACCACTGCATTGTTGTCAACTAAAATTGGTAGTGGAGACGGGAGTCGAACCCGTAAAACCTTGATTTTGAGTCAGAGATGTTTTCCAGTTACATCACTCCACCGTTACTTTACGTGATTTTTTAAGAGATCACCACTCTGACTGAGTTGACAAGAAATATTACACCGTTCCTCTAAACTTACAAAAATCTAAACTCATATTTTTAAAGTATAAGTAAATTTTCCGTTAGATTCCTTTTTCAACGACGGGCTAGATTTATCCATTGCTGGACAAATCGAACTCCCAT
>Ga0182030_10019831_pt1 | contig 12752 bp, 8 predicted proteins | sample 812S3MmetaG_FD_121299 | JGI IMG/M metagenome (GOLD analysis project Ga0182030, IMG submission 121299) | Permafrost microbial communities from Stordalen Mire, Sweden - 812S3M metaG (Illumina Assembly) | ecosystem: Environmental > Terrestrial > Soil > Wetlands > Permafrost | place: Sweden... | reverse complement strand
GGCCGCAATCTCGTCGGCGCTGAAGTCCTGGCAGTCGGAAGAAGTGGCTTCCGGGACTGCTCCCTCGAAGCGGACGGCGCAGGATCGGCACCTTCCGCGCCCGCCACAGGCCGCGGCGATCTTCACCCCCGCGCGCCGGGCGCTTTCAATCACTTTTTCGCTCGCTGCACAGAGGACGCGCTTGCCGAGCGGCAGAAATGTAACAGGAAATTCTTCCATCATGCACCGTTTCCCAAACTACCGTTTCACGAGCGCCTGCCTTGATGCCGGCACTTGGTAAAGGACGGACACTCGCGGCAGGCATGGGCGTGTGTCCACCGCCGCACATTTCCGCCGATGCCGATGAGCATGGAAATCGATTTGGGCGGCGAAATCATGCCGCCGTCCGTAATGGCGATGCCGGCGGTTTGCACTTGGGCAAGTTGGGCGAGCATCGGCTGGAGGGCCAGCGGCAATACCGCATGACCCGGCTCGATGGGGCTGCCGGCGCGCCGGCCGCTAGCGCGAGCAGCCATGCGAATCAGCGCTTCTACCCGGAGCGAGAGCCGCTCCAGAACGTTGGTGCCAATCTCATCCAGCAAGTACCCTCTCAGCGCATCGCCGCGCTGGAAAGAGGCCGTGGACGCCTCGCTCCATGCCGCCCCAACGGTCACAAAGACCACGGCAACTTCCGTCGCTCCGGCCAGGCGATCGAGAACCGCGCCCGGAAGGGCCCGGTCCCCAATATGCCAGCGCTCAGGCTCACTCTCTCTGCAGGAAAACGGCAAGACCTGGCATGCCACTGCCGGGCGCAGCAAGCGATCGCGCTCGATGACCTCGGCCAGTTCATGCAATCGATTACCCACTCGCGGGGAGGTCACCGCCGCAATTCCAAGCTTCACCAGGCCGGCTGCCAGCCGGGGGCCTTCGAGCATCGCGGGGATTGAAAATGTCATATAGGCCACTCGGAACTCCTCGATATTATAGCGGAACCAGAGTAGATGTAGCCCGAAACCGCAGTGTTCAAGCCGGGGTCCCCAGCGACAGGTCTTTGTCGCTGGGGTGGAAGCCGACGCGACCACCGGGTCGGGGTCCCCACAGACAGGTCTTCGTCTGTGGGGTGGAGATCCCGCTTTTGGAACCTGGGAGATTACTTAGAACTTATCCGTAAATAGCGCATTTTTGCATCCCAACTGGGGGCTAGGAAGCCGCCAGCACAGCCGGTCAGGAGACCGGCGCTACAATTTACGGATAAGCTATTATCCACACGGTCGCGGTGCTAAGCGGCTTTGCCCAGCCAGCCTTGACAGAGACTGACCGCATCCATGGCATTGAGCCCAAAGGCGTCGGCGCCGGTGTACTTGCGGATGGCTTCGTCGACCTGGCCGCCTCCGATCATGATCTTGATGCCATCGCGCATACCGGCAGTCTCGATGGCCTTGATCGTGTCCCGCATGGAATCGAACGCCAGGGTGAGAAAGCCGCTCAGCGCCACAACCGCGGGCTTATGCTCGCGCACATTATCGACAAAGATCTGCACCGGAACGTCGATCCCCAGGTCGATCACCGGGAATCCATTGGCTTCGAGCATGAACTTCACGATGTCTTTGCCAATATCGTGCAGGTCTCCCTCCACGGTGCCCAGCAGTACCGTTGGCCTCTCATCCTTGGCGGCGGAGGCCGACTGCGCCAGCAACGGCTTGACCAGTTCCGCAATCTGCCCCAGCATCTCGCCGGCCATCATCAGCTCCGGCAGAAAATACTCGCCCTCTTCAAATCGCTTGCCAATTGTGTCCATCGCAATGCGGGATAGCTCAAGCAAATGCACCGGAGGCATGCCCTCGGCCACGTAACTGCGAGCCAAATCTATCGCTTCTTCTTCTTGCATCTCCACGATGGCGTTGACCAATGCGGAATCTTTTTCCCCTGGCATCGCTTTCTCCTTTTACGCCCTAAAGTTATTCTTCTCTGAATACGTTACCAGAAACTCTGTCACCTTTTCCAAACCGCATGAACCAGCAGAGGGCAATGGTTCACATTTCCCCCCCGCTCGAATTTTATCTCCGGATTGCGGTCGGAAACCTAGTACCGGCCGAATTCGCGAGTCGCGTCCACCCAAACCTCGATCAGCTCCGGTATGCAACTCTCCAACGAGCCAATGTCGGTGGACATAATGAAGCCGCCTCCCTTGCCGACCTCCAGGCAGAGCCTCTTCGTATAGGCGCGAACCTCCTCTGCCGTGGCTCCTCCGCCCAGCATGGAAACCTTCATGCCGCCGCTGATGCACATGGTGTCGCCAAGCACTTGCTTGACTTTGAAAATGTCACTGCTCTGGAACATGCCAATCGTTTTGCCCTTGGGCAGTTCGGCCAGATATTGCAACCGTTGATCCCAACAGCCTTCCCAGAAGATCGTCGGCGTGAGGCCGGCGTCGATCAGCCCCAAGAGCAGCTTTTTCAACTGCGGCCAATAGAACTTCTCGAAGACCGGAATCGAGATAAACCCGTCCGAGCCGCGGTGCAGAGGCAACATAACCCCCGTCATATTCATGGCCCGGCAGTTGGCGATGCAGTCGTTCAGTTGGATATCGATGACCTTTTCTTCGGCGGCCAGCAGTTTCTCAGGGCAGCGCCGCAGGTCAAGGAAAATTCCCCGCATACCACGCATGGAATCGGACATGTAATCGAAGGGAGCCGCCGCGAACATGCCAAAGGACGGCGATTGTGGAAAGCCCAGAGCCTCCATCCGCTTGGCCGTTTGCATGACATGTTGCATATACTCCGCCTGCGCTTCAGATGCTTTGATCAGCGCCTGAAAGGCGGAGGCCACTTGGGGAATGGCGAGCTTGCTAATCAGCGAATTGATTCCGCTTGTCAAAACGGCCAGGTGCGATAGCATGGCCAATCCCTCGAGCTCCGAGCAGGCGCGCGGCAGGTAGGTGCGAATCGCCCAGTCGCCCGGGTCGGCGATAAAGGCATCGTAGTCCTCAGCCTTCATGTACTCGCCTTCGACAAACTGAAAGGACTGATCCGCTCTCAGCCCGTAGCCAGGCCATTTTATCAACCGGTTTCCGAGGATTTGGTCCACCGCCGGGTTGGAGAACTGACCGCCATGGGCGAAATCCGGCTGAAAGCGGAGAGCCGCGTGGGACAATGCCAGAAAGGCCTTTTCCGGCTCCCATGCCAGTTCTTGCCGTGTAATGCCTTCCAGATCGGCCAGCGAATTGCCAAAAGCCAACGAAATAGGAATCTGGTCCGGCTGCCTCAATTGAATAGCATCAAGTGCTCGCTGTAGCCGTGCCGCGCACATTGCTTCCGGCGACTTGCCGGCATCAATATTCACCCCAAGAGTCGCTGCCATACGATCGATACTCCCTTCTTCAATTTGCAAATCTACCCATAATCAGCGGGCGCACAGTGGTGTCCGCGCCCGCCAGATACGCATTCCATTCATTGGCCTCGAAGTGCATCAGCCCGCAACCGGATGACCTTGCTAGTCCAATTCATCCTATTTAGAATCATCAGATTACTATAAATTAAGGCAGTTTCCCAATGGCTGCGCCCAAGCCACTGGACTCCAGCGGCTTTTCCTTCTCAGGAGCCCCCGGCAACAGCCTTCGTCTTCAGGATGAAAGTAATCGCCACACCGTACAAGGACGTCTAGTTCACGTGCGTTGCAGTACCGCTCTGGATCGCTGAATTCAGCCATTTCGCGCGGCAGAGAGGCGGCCAATCAACCGGACAGTTATACATCGAACGCCCGCCTCCGCGCAATCGTTCGAGATTTTACAAGAGTTATTCCGGAATCTTCGTGAAGTGGGGTAGCTGCCCCGCCGACTCGGCATAGGCCGTCGCGATCTCTTGAAAAAATCGAAAAGCACAACCTGCAGGGGAGCACTGTACTTAGGCAGCTACCCCACTATCGATCGCGTCCACGCCTGCATGTTTCTTTTCAAAGCAGCTCTTGACCCTAGGACTGCAGCACTAACGTCTTCTGGCCGGTATCCACGGTGGGGTTGTCGGTCTTGCCTTTCGCTTCCAATTGAAGCCACTCCCCGACGGCCAGCATGGCGAGTCCGACAATTCTCTCCGAAGCGGCACGCGCCTTGATGGGATCGCGGCTGCGAATGGCTTCAGTCACTTTGCGATGGGCGGCTATGTCGACCAAATCGGTAGCATGCAGTCCTGTCGTGTAGCAAAGGGCAGTGCGCAGGGGATGGCGAATGGACTGATTCATCTGTTGCAGCAATGGATTGTGGCAGGCGGCCATCACGGCGGCGTGAAAAGCAAGATTGAGATCCACAGCCTCAGCCAACTTGGAAACCCTCACCCGGGCCTCGCGCTCCGCCAGGCAACGCTCGATCGACGCAATCTCGTCTGAAGTGGCCCGCACCGCGGCAAAGCCGGATGCCGTAGGTTCGATGGCCAGCCGCACTTCGCACAGATCCCTGAGAAAGATGGCGTCGGGCCCCAACTCCGCCCGCCAGTCAAGAATATCCGCATCCAATTGATTCCAGGCCTGACGAGGCATCGCCCGGGTGCCCGAACGGCGACGCACTTCCACCATGCCCTTGTCGGCCAGCACCTTAATGGCCTCGCGAAGGATGGTGCGGCTCACTCCCAGTTGCTGGCAGAGGTCGGCCTCGTTGGGAAAGACCAGAGAGCGATTGTCGCGCTCGGCTTCGAGCACCTGCAGGGCTAGCACCCTGGTCACCCGGTCATGCAGGTTCTCGGGCATCACAATCTGGGGAAATATGTTCATCATATGAGATTACTTGTTATAGCCTGCTAGGTCAACTTAAATGTTGGCGCCATGGCGGCAGAGCAGCGAGGAGACGTGGGCTGCTAGAGCTTTCTCGGAAATTGTGTAGACCGGAATTTTGTCAGCCCACCCCACGCTGAAGCGCGGGGCTGACGAACATTGCGCCTACGGCGCGGGCGACGGAATGCTGCCGTCATGGAGCGCTTCTGCGCAGGCCCCTTTGAGGGGCCATCAACCATAAAGCCTCCGGCTCTCCTAAGGAACAAAATCGGATTTTGTTCCTTTCCTGATTGTCCAGACCATCGGTCTGGTACCCCACTGCCGGAGGATACTTACAGCCCGCGTTGATTCTGCTGGCTTTATGCGGGGGTTAAAACCCCCGCTTCCCTCCGGATCGGGTTTTTTCGCAGCATCTAAAGCAAAATCAGAATAGCTGTACCCCGAAAGCAAGACCGCCGCGTGGCGACTCTTTGTAAGGGCACTTTTATTCTGATTTTGCTCTAAAGCCGTGCCCTTTCAAAACCAGACTTTTACCACAGGCCATTAACCGACCGCAGCGGCAAGCTTTGCGCGCAACGCGCCGTACTCCTTCTGCAACTGGGATTCAGCCGCAGCCTGATCTTCGATCTTCTCCACCTTTGCCGCCGTGTATTTGTATTCCGGCGTCTTGGAGATCGGATCGTGGTGATCCCCAGTAAGCTCATTGCAGGCGCCAATCCACCATTGATACGTCATGTAAACTGCGCCTTCATTGGCGCGATCCGTCACCAAGGCCCGAACCACAACCTTGCCGCGCCGGGACGAAATCCATAGCAACTGCTGGTCTTCGATTCCGAATTTCCTTGCATCCGCACTGTTGATCTGCACATATCCCGGCTCATCGGCCAGGGTTTGCAGGGCCCTGCAGTTACCGGTCATCGTGCGGGCGGAATAATGCCCAATCTCGCGAACCGTGCATAGAACCAACGGAAACTCTTCATTCGTGCTTTCATGAGGCGGAATCCAGTCGGTCGCGAATAGAAGCCCCTTGCCGCTTGGAGTGTCGAACTTGTTGTCCTTGTACAAATACCTGGTCCCAGGATGATCCTCGGTTGGACACGGCCATTGCACATAACCAAGCCCATCCATCTTCTCGTAAGTTGCGCCGTAGTAGATAGGGCATAACTCACGCAACTCGTCCCAGATCTCCTTGGTGTTCTTGTACTTCATTGGATAGCCCATGGCGGTGGCCATCAAGCTGATAATGTCCCAATCCGGTTTGACGTCGCCTTTGGGCTCTATCGCTTTGTTGAAGCGCTGAAAACCACGGTCCGCGCTGGAGTAAACGCCTTCATGCTCTCCCCATGAAGTGGCCGGGAAGATGACGTCGGCAAACATCGCGGTCTTGGTCATGAAAATATCCTGAACGATTACCAGTTCCATGTTTCTCAAAGATTCGCGAAAACCTGTCAGATCGGGGTCGCTCTGCGCGGGATCCTCGCCGAAGATGTAGTACGCCTTCAGCTTTCCCTGCTTCACCAAGTGCGGAACTTCGGTCAGGCAATGGCCGATATTCGCAGGCAGATCGGGAACGCCCCACGCCTTGGAAAACTTTGCGCGGGCTGCCGGATCGGTAACCTTTTGATAGCCGGGGAAAGTATTCGGAAGCGCTCCATGGTCGCACGCTCCTTGCACATTGTTCTGGCCCCGCACCGGACCAACACCGCAATTCGGATGCCCAAGGTTCCCGGTCAGAAGCGCCAGTCCGGAGAGGCCCTTCACCACATTCACGCCCTGCCCCCACTGAGTTACGCCCATGCCCCAGAGAATCGTGGCGGTAGGCGCGGCGGCGTAGATGCGCATCGCTTGACGAATCTGAGCCGCGGGAACACCGGCAATCTTCTCGACATATTCGGGCGTGTATTTGGCGATGACGGCCTTGTACTCCTCGAAGCCTTCTGTGTACTTGGCGACGTAGTCCTTGTCGTACAGTTCTTCCTCGATCAGAACATTGGCAAAGGCATTGACAATCGCCATGTTGCAGCCGTTCTTGATCGGGAGATAGAGATCGGCAATGCGAGCAGTCTCGATGAAGCGCGGGTCGCAAACGACGATTTTTGCGCCTTTCTCCTTGGCTTTGATGATGCGCCGGGCGACGATCGGGTGCGACTCGGCGGCATTATAGCCAAAGACAAAGACGCACTTCGTATCTTCGATTTCGCCAATGGAGTTACTCATCGCTCCATTGCCCAGCGTGGCTTGCAACCCGGCGACGGAAGGCGCATGACAGACACGAGCGCAGCAATCGATGTTGTTGGTGCCAACCACCGCGCGCGCAAACTTCTGCATGACATAATTCGCCTCATTGCCGGGCCCACGCGACGAGCCGGTCAGCATGATCGAATCCGCGCCATACTTGTGCTTGATCTCCTGCAGACGAGTGGCCGCGAAATTGATCGCCTCGTGCCAGGAAACCTCCTTGAATTCTTCGCTGCGATTGCGCCGCAAAAGGGGCTTCTTCAAACGAGGCGTCAAGAGCTTCGTGTCGTTAAGAAAATCCCATCCGTAATACCCTTTCAGGCAAAGCTCACCTTCATTTGTCACTCCGGATGCCGGCTCCGCGCCGATAATCGAACCGTGTTCAACCAAGAGATTGAGCTTGCATCCAGATCCGCAATACGGACACACCGTTAATATTTTTTCTGCCATCTCGTCAGTCCTTCTCCGATGAATCTGCCTGATTTCAGTTCATGCCTGTGCCGCCGCGGCAATACACGTCCGCTCAGTCGCCTGTCTGGCTCGGAATTCCGTCCATACTGTCTGTGGCCTGCGCGGCCGCCGCGTGTTCACGCCGTTTACGCGCAGCCAGGGCCAGCACTGCCGAATCAATGACGTAAATCGCTTTCGTCGGGCATACCTGGACACAAGCCGGACCGTTTTCGCGATGCTCGCACAGATCGCACTTGACCGCTTCCACATGCTTGGCGCCGGAGGACTGCCGTCCCACCACTGTCAGTTCGCAGGGCAAAACTTCTATCGCTCCGAAGCTGCAGGCGATCATGCAACTCTTGCAGCCAATGCATCGTGACTGGATGACCTGCACGGAATTGCTGCCCTTGACCAGCGCGCCGGTAGGGCAGACTGCCACACAGGGCGCATCATCGCACTGGCGGCACTGAACCGGCGTGCTTACCGTTGCGGTTTTTACCACCTTGAGCCGCGGAATAAAGGATGCCGGCGAGAGTTTGGCCAATGCGTCCGGCGCGGAATGGGCCAGCACGCAAGCCACCTCGCAGGTGCGGCATCCGATACACCTCTTGGAATCGGCAATCACAAACATGTTCATCCGTTCACTCTCCTCCATTGATCGGCGCTGGCGCCGGTGTTTCCAAGGTAATTCCATGATTGCGACAGGATGCTCGCAAGGCTCGACTGCTGTTTACTTGACGGAACGGGCAACGGAAGCCTCCATTGGATCCATCTCCATGATTGCGAGGGCGCTCTTGATGCGCTTGCAGGAGCTGCAGATCGTCGGCATTTCGCCATCGTTCGCCAGCCGGCCGCGAATCGCCTCATTCTGAACTTCGGGATTCAGCGGCTTGTGGCAGGCAGCGCAGAGTTGCAGGGGCTGGGTGCGCACCACGGTTCCAGTAATGATCGTCGAGCGCTGGCCGTCCTTGTCCTCGACGCGGATGGCGCCGGTGGGGCAGACCGCGGCGCAGGCTCCGCAGCCGATGCAGCGGCTGATGGGACGAGTAAAGTCGTCGAAGATGAGGCGGCCACTTGCCGTCTCCACCATCCGCAAAGCCTCGGCGCCGGTTTCGCTGCAGACCAGCTCGCACATCCCGCAGCCGATGCACAGGTCGCAGCGCAGGCAGCGGCCGGCCTCTTGCTGGGCGTCGGCCTCCGAGTAGCCCAACTCAATCTGCTCGTAGGTCACATTGCGGGTCTTGGCGTCGAGCTCCGGCATGGGCGGGCGGCGTTTCGTGCTGCGCTGCTCCGCGCCGATCTGCACCAGGGGCAGCGCGCTCTTGGCCAGCCACGCAGGCTGCCGGGAGGCTTTGTCTCCCATCAGATAGGCATCGATGGATTCGGCCGCTTTCTTGCCGGCCATGATGGCGGCCACCACCGTGCTGGCGCCGTGAGCGATGTCGCCGCCGGCAAAGATGCCGGGCTCGGCGGTAGCCAGGGTCGCCTGATCGACGACGATCTGACCTTTCTTGCTTTCCACCTTGCTGCCCGCCAGCAAAGACAGCTCCGATTCCTGGCCGATGCCCGCCAAAATATGATCGGCCTCGAGGATGAGTTCCGAGCCCGAGGCGCGTATCTCCTCTTCGGTGGCCATGGGATTGCGCTTGAAGAGCATCTTGTGGTCGGGCAGTATCCGCTCCGGTACCCACAACTCCAGCAGTTCGGCCCCCTCGGCCAGGCACATGGAAATCTCGTGCGGACTGGCGGGCATATTGGACCGCCGACGACGGTAGACCCAATAGACGTGCTCGGCTCCCTGGCGCATCGCGGTCATGACGGCATCCACCGCCGAGTTGCCGCCGCCGACGACGATCACCCGCGGGCCAACGCGGGGATTGTTGCCCGCTCCGACATCGCCCAGAAAGTCCATTCCGCCGATCACGAAGGGCAGATCCTCGCCCTCGACCCCGATGCTCTTGGAAAGCTGCAGCCCCACCGCCAGGTAGGTGGCGTCGAAACCCCGGTCGCGGAACTCAGTCGCCGACTTGACCTCGTAGCCGGTATGCAGGACGATCCCCAGGCTCTTCATGTGCTCGATCTCGCCATCCAGCACCGCGGCCGGAAGCCGGTAGCGTGGAATGCCGTAGCGCATCATGCCACCGGCCTTCTCGCGCTCCTCGAAGATCTCCACCTGGTGCCCCTTGGCCGCCAGACAATAGGCCAGCGTCAATCCCGACGGACCCGAACCCACCACCGCCACGCGTTTGCCCGTGGTTGGCTTCTTCTCCGGCGTCCAATAGGAAGAACTGTTTTTAGCCGCCACCGCCTTGAGCGGACGGATGAACAGCGCCGCTCCGGTCGCCCTGCGCAGGCAGGCGTCCTCGCAGGGCGCCGGACAAACCAGGCCGCAAATATGCGGTAGAGGATTCTCCTCGGCGATCAGTTGCAGAGCTTCGTCGTATTGACCGCGGCCGATATGCGCCAGAAAGCCGGGAATATTGATGCCCGCCGGACAGGCCAAACTGCAGGGCGCGGCGCGGCGCACGAAGCAGACGCCCGCCGTGCAGACGCCTTCGGCCGCATGGCGCTCCCACTCGGAGCGGAATTCGAACAAAGCGTGATTGAGAATCGCAGCCGCCTCCGGCTCCACGACGCTCAACTCCTGGCCGAGCAGTTCCAGGTCATGAATCGTGGTGGCGGTGGCCCGGCCCAGGGTGATCTCGGTCGCCATGCGCGTGGCTTGCGCCAGGGCGAAGCGAACGGGGCGAGCAGCCTCCTCGGCCTCCTGCCACCTGTGAAGCAACTCTTTGCGGGTCGAATCGACGATACAACCGGCGGGTTCGTTTGCTGGATCGGGCATGGCTCAAACTCCGTATTCAAGGGATGCGAAAACCAGCGGCATGGGAAGCAAAGACTCGCGTCCGTCCCATCAACGCCAAGCCGCACAACCGCCCGAAAAGCTTTCGGGCCAAACCACCTGCACGTACAGTATGCGGCGGCAGATAGGCCGCCGTATTCCCTTGCCGTCCCGATTCCAGCAAAAATCCGTTCCCTTGTGCCGCGTTCCGGCTTTCGGCCACCACCGGCGCCTGGACCGCTTTCATCGGCCTTGCAGATAAGGAACCAACTCTTGCCAGACGCGCGACAGCAAAACTTCCATTTCAGACCCGTTGCGAAGCCAGCGCCGCCTCGCGCCTTGATGGTGCAATTCCGCTGATAAACACCAGTCTAATAATAATACCATATGATGAATAGAGTGTCCATTGATTTGCATTTTGATTCGCACAAGAAGGCGATGGGAAGTCCGAAGCGGAATTCGGGTCCCGCAATCGCGCAGGCAGGAAACTTTTCGTCATTTCCCCTATTCTAACTAAATGCGAGCCAGAAATATCGATTCCGCAAAGGCCGGCAGCGGGGGCGAACTGGCCCTGTTGCGAGAGATTCGCAGCAGGGCGGCACGGGCCGGTCGCGGCGGCTTGCGGCTGGGCATCGGCGATGATTGCGCCCTGCTGGCGCCGCGCGCAGGCGAAGAGCTGGCCGTGACGACGGATCTTTCCATTGCCGGCCGCCACTTTCGCCTCGACTGGCACCCGCCCGACGCCATCGGCCATCGTGCTTTGGCGCGCGGATTGAGCGATCTGGCGGCGATGGGGGCAAGGCCGATAGCCGCATTTCTTTCCCTGGGTTTGCCGCGTGAACTGACCGAGTCGCGTGGGAAGCAGGCCGCCTGGGTGGACGGATTTCTGAACGGATTGCTCGCCCTGGCCGACAAGCACCGAGTTTCGCTGGCCGGCGGTGACCTGGCCGAGTCGCCTTTGGCCGTCGCCGATATTGTGCTGGCCGGCGCCGTCCCCCGCGGAGAGGCCCTGCTCCGCTCTGGCGCGCGGCCCGGAGACCTGCTCTTTGTGACGGGCGCTCTGGGCGGAGCCGCTCAGGCTCTGGCGCGATTGGCGGAACTGGCAGCGCGGTTGCGCCCGGATGAAGCCCAGTCCAGCCGCCCCAGGCCCCCCCACATCCCGACGAAGCAGGAGACCTTGCTGGCTTCGCACCTTTACCCTCAGCCGCGCATCGCGCAGGGGCTTTGGCTGCGGCAGAAGGGTCTGGCCACGGCGGCCATCGACCTGAGCGACGGGCTTTCGACCGACCTCGGCCACATCTGCGAGGAGTCCGGCGTCGCCGCCGAGGTCGATGCTGCTTCTCTGCCGCTGCACCCCGGCGCGACGTTCGAACAGGCCCTCGACGGCGGCGAGGACTACGAACTGCTCTTCACAGCTTCGGCCGTGGCCCGAATTCCGCGCTCGATTGCTGGGGTACCTATCACGAAGATCGGCCGCATCGTGAAGAGCCGTCGCCGCCAACCTGCCGTCACGCTGCTCACTGCGCAGGGCGCGAAGCCCCTCGAACCCCATGGATGGGAGCATTTTGCCTGATGAGGCATTCTGCTTCCGAGAGGGGAATGCACTTCATCAGGGCAGAAGCTGCCACGCTTCTTTCAACTTATCCAGCCACCCCCATCTGACCAGCGCGGTCATTCGGAGGTTTTTCACGGATCAACCGTTCTCGGAGAGCTTTATCTTTCCCCTCCGAGCCGGATTTGTTTGGTACAATTTGAATCACGGGACATGGACAGATGTTCTGGGTTGCGGGTCGCCTGCAGCGGCATCGATGGCAAAGTTTCATGCTGTCTATGCTGTCCATTCATCGCGGAAAGCGGTTAGATTCCGTGGAGGAGATGGAAGCGGGAGAAAAATAGGCAGCAGCGAAAGACAGCAGATTCTTAGACTTAATGTAAGTCGAAGAAAAAGGGGACGTAGCTCAGTTGGTTAGAGCGCCGCCCTGTCACGGCGGAGGTCGCGAGTTCGAGCCTCGTCGTCCCCGCCATTCATTCCAAATAACTTAGGAGTGAATGGCAATTATAGTGACAACCCGAAATTCAACCCGAGATTCGGTCATCCAAGGCAGCCCCAATCGCATCAAGGAACATTTTTAGGCATCCATGTGGTGCTTGTTCACTCCATAATGAGTGGGCTCTCTTGATGGCCGGGGATGCGGCGCACTTCAACACGATGACGATCAGTTGGGGCAGTGTGGGTTTATCTGGCAGCGGCCGGTCGTCACCGTGCTGGTTCGCCTGTCGCGTTATGAGCGAGCCTCCGCGGCTGGCCGCGTCAGCGCGTCGGCAGCCTGGTACATCTGCCAGGCCGTCGCCCAGTGAAGCTCGATGCCTCTTCGCTCCGCTTCTTCGGCAAGCCATCCGAAGAGGTTGCCGAGACCTCCGCCGAGCAGCGGTTCCAGATTCCGCTCCGGCGCGCCGTGGGTGTAGAGCTTCACAAAAAGATCGT
>Ga0182030_10019830_pt1 | contig 12752 bp, 9 predicted proteins | sample 812S3MmetaG_FD_121299 | JGI IMG/M metagenome (GOLD analysis project Ga0182030, IMG submission 121299) | Permafrost microbial communities from Stordalen Mire, Sweden - 812S3M metaG (Illumina Assembly) | ecosystem: Environmental > Terrestrial > Soil > Wetlands > Permafrost | place: Sweden... | reverse complement strand
CGGTTTGTTACAGGCGCCGCTTTTGCGCAAAATGCCGTGGTCGTACATCGCCTTGGCCCCAATCTGAATGATATCGGCATATTCAATAATCTCATCTACATGGGTGCTATCGCGCACTTCGGTAATTATCTTCAGGCCGTATTTGCTCCGCATTTTATCCAGCAACTTCAGCCCCTCTAAACCCAAACCCTGAAAGGTATAAGGCGAGGTGCGCGGCTTAAACGCCCCTGCACGTAACACCTTTACCCCCAGCTCAACACAAAGCTGTGCGGCCTGCTCAATCTGCTCTTCAGACTCAACGCTACACGGTCCGGTAATTACAACCGAATTGTGGGTATTGCCCCCAATGCTAAAATCCCCAATCTTAATTTCCCTTTTGGTGGCCGAATACTGTTTGCTGGCCAGCTGAATATCAGAGTCGGTTACAAAAATATCGTCAGCCACGGCCTTTAGTTCATCGGTAGCGGTTTTTACTTTAGAAGAAGTGATAAGCACAATCCTATCGCTATGAAAAATGGCGGCCTGGTATTTATCAGCCAGTTCCTCGGCTTTATCCTGGCTTACTTTTTTATTGAGATGTATAATCATTAGTCAATTTTAAAGAAATTAAATACCGTATACACTAAGAACACAAAGGTTAATACAAAGAACACCAAAAATATAATCCTTTGTGGCCTTTGTATTGGCATTTCTCTTTGTGCTCTTTGTGTTAAACTGCATTTGGATTTATTTTACACGCGGGTTAAGTTATTCAACAATACGGCACCTTTCAATTGGTTATCACGGCCCACTACCGGCAAAAATAAAATAATGAAGTTCAAATTATTCAACAAATGCAGCATATCGGTAAGTGTTTCATCTTCGCCAATAACAACCGGTGCGCGGTTAATCATGGTACTTACCTCAACAGCATTCAAATCATTTAGTTTATTCAAAAAGCCGCGGCGGATATCGGCATTGCTGATAACACCCTTTAACTTACCGGCAGCATCGTTTACCAGCACAAAACCCATCCTGAATTTCTCAATGGTTTCAAGTGCTGTTTTGATAGTCAGGTCGCTTTCAGTAAGCACCGGCAGGTATTGACAGGGCGTCATAAAGTCACCCATTTTAAAGTCGTTCTCTGCCTCCTGCAGCGAGGGGGTTTTATGCAAATTAAGCATGCCCACGCCCAGGTATTCGCCCTTCATTAAGTAGTTGCCTGATACTATTGAATTAACCCCCAACAGCCTTAAAACGAAGGCAATGCGGTCGTTTACGCCTCCATCTACCTGCACCTTCTTTTGCGGAAACTGTTGTTTAAAATCGGTAATGCGCTGAAAATTAGCCTTATCGAAAGGCTTACCGCTAACACCTGGCTCAGAGGCCATAATCAATGCAAAATCAGCCCGTTGTAAAATACTACCGACAACAGCTAACGAATCTTTTAAAGTAATAGCCAGGCCCCATAGGGTAACACCATTGGGGCGGAAAAAGTCACCTTTAATTTCCGGGTTGTACTGCACGCTTACAAAGTCAACCTTATACTGGTCAATCAGCGTAAAGAAGGATTCGGGGTGTGGGTGAATAATGTGCAGGTCAATAGACGTTTTGCTAATAGCCCTGATGCGGGCAATATCCTTAAACACCGAATCATCAAAGCAATCAATATGGAACATGTCAATACCATGCGCATCCAGTTCGCGCACCAGTGTTTCCAGGTCTTTTTCTTTGTTGGAGTAAATAGAGGCAGATATCTTCATATATTGGCATGATATTTCCTGCCGGGGCTAATATAGCATTAATGGTATTTAGTTCCAGCAGCAAACAACTTAACCGGAAAATTTAAAGGTTGAAAGTGCAATATTAATTTTAAGATATGGATATCGAATCATACGCCAAATCTAATTTACAAACAGAACTCGAAGCTATTGAAAAGAGTCGTCGTAAAAATTCACACCCGGAACTTACTTCTTTCGAAAAAGCAGTTATTTATAAATATTCGGACGACGGTTTTTTGCAAACAAATATTGAATTGCGAAAATCCAAGGGTAAAAATTTTGACGATTTTGGAACTTTGCTGAATAGCGCTTTAGACAAAATTGCAAACTTCGAAGGTCTTGTCTATAGAAAAGTTTACTTAACCCGGTCAGAATTAAAGCGCTATCAAAATGCCGTAACTGGAAAAAACATAAAAGAATACACTTTTGTTTCAACCACAAAATCAAGACTTACTGCCACGAATTTTGTAGGCGATTCAAACTACACCCCAAATTGTTTGTTTAGATTACAGGTTAAAACAGGTAAAGACATTGAGAAAATTGCTAGATTTGAGGAGTTGGAAGTATTACTGAAGCCGAATGCTCTTTTTGCTGTTTTAGAGGTAAAAAAAGAATCGGACTATCATTTAATCACAATGGAAGAGATTTGATATGGGAACAACATTAGAAATAAAGAAAAAGAATATTATAAATGAACAGGAGTTCAGACATATGACTGACTTAATGTTTAATTCGTTTTTAGTTACCAAGTACGGTGCCAATAAATCCTTTCTGGGAAAGCAGGCCTTGTTAATTGAACTGTTTACAAACCTGATTAACAAATACCTTGAACTTCAGATACTTACCGATAAAAAAGGTAAACTGGAGTTTATCAATTTTATTGACAAATTGAATTTACAGAAGGAATTAATCGAGTTAGAAAAAGGCATAACAGATATTAAAGATATAAAGCAATCTGCACAACGCTTGGGAAGAAAAGCACAATCTGCCTTTAAAACTCAATAACCTCCTTTCTCCAGGTCATACTACAGCTTCATCAAATTAATGACTGGCTATGCTCACCCTCTGGCTCCTCCCGCAAAAAAGCGGGAGGAGTTAGAGGGTTTGCGGTGCAATGAAGTCAGCCCATCTTTGCACATTAATATCCCTCCTACCGTCGGGATGACAAGCGTGAGGGGTTGCCCTTCAAACTTTGGTTGTATTCAACTGTAAACTGAAAACTGAAAACTTACTCCAAATCATACTGCAACTTCAGCAAATTGCTGTAAATGCCTTTATCCATTACCGATAGCTCGTGATGCTTACCTTGTTCTACTATCTTGCCTTTATTGATAACCAGGATGGTGTCAGCTTCGCGGATGGTAGAGAGGCGGTGGGCTATAATAAAGGTGGTGCGGTTTTTCATCAGTTCATCCAACGCCTGTTTTACCAGTCTTTCGCTTTCGCTGTCAAGGGCGGAGGTGGCTTCGTCCAGTATTAAAATCTTAGGGTCACGAAGGATGGCGCGGGCAATGGCTATGCGTTGTTTCTGGCCACCGCTAAGCTTTACTCCTCTTTCGCCTACTACGGTATCCAAACCTTCAGGGAACGAATTGATAAACTCCAGTGCGTAGGCTTTACGTGCTGCTTCCTGAATTTCATTTTCAGTGGCCGAGGGTTTTCCGTAGGCAATGTTTTCGCGGATGGTTCCTCCAAATAAAACCACATCCTGCGGCACGGTGCCAAAGTTTTTGCGCAGGGCGGTTATGTTGTAGTTGCGTATGTCTTTACCATCCACCAAAATCTCACCGGCCTGAAATGGATATAAGCCACTCAGTAACTTAATGATGGTTGATTTACCCGAACCACTTGGCCCCACCAGCGCAATCTTCTGCCCCGAATCTACCTTAAACGATAAGCCGTTAAACAACTGAATATCCTTACGGGATGGATAGGCAAACGATACCTCTTTAAATTCAACGGTGCCTTTAATGGGGTCAGCCAGGTTTTCGTCTTCCACTTTGGTTTCAGACTCCTCTCCTAATATCTCATTCACCCGTTCAGATGCGCCGATGGTTTTCTGCAACACGGTGTAGCTTTCACTTAACCCTGCTAAGGAACTTCCGATAAAGATGGTGAGGATGAAAAACTGAATCAGTTTGCCCATATCAATATGGTGCAAAGCCACCTCATTTAACCCGGCGTAAACAATAAACACGATAGTGCCAAACATGGCGAAGATGATAAACGACACAAATCCCGCGCGGTATTTGGCGGCTTCCATACCAATGGCCGCCACAGCCTGATTGATTACTCCATACCGGCGTGTTTCGTAAGCCTCATTGGTAAAGGCCTTTACCATATCGGCCGATTGAAAGGTTTCTTCCACAATGGTATTCGACTCTGCCAGTTTATCCTGTGCCTTACGCGAAATGCTGCGTATAAAGCGCCCGAATAAAACCGCAGAAACCACCAGCACCGGCAGTATGCCCAGGATAATGAAGGTGAGCTTTGCAGAAACAGTAAACAAGATGGGTATACAAACAATGGGCAGCACCAACTGCCTTACAAAAAAGGCCAATTGGTTACTGAGGGCATCCTGCAGTTGCGATACATCGGATGAAATCCGCGAGGTAAGGTTACCTACCCTGTTCTCCTCAAAAAACTGAATAGGCAGGGTTATTATTTTCTCATACAGTGCCCGCCTGATTGCAGCCATGGCATTCTGGCTCACATACTCAAACAGGTATATCCTGAAGAACGAAAGCACAGCCTGTATCAATAGCACCCCACCCAACAAAAAGCCTATATCCTTTATCTTCTCAGGATTGATACCGGATTTAAAGGCCGTAACCTGTTCCTGAATCTGAGCAAGCTTAATATCAGATGCAACATGAGACTTTAATATCGCCAGTATTTTATCCAAAGCATCACCAGCAGGGCTGGCGGCATTAATTAAATTACCAAAGCCACCGGGTATTACCGATACAATGCCTGAGGTAATAATCAGCAAAATCATACCGGTTATAAACTGCCATTTGTAGGGCAGAATAAAGCGGTAAATCCTTAATGCTTCTACAATCTCTTTACGGCTAAATAGTTTCTTCTTCGGTGTTTCAGACATTTCAGTATTGAGTATAAAGTATTAACTATTCAGACTTGCGGCGCGAACATACAAAGGTATGGACGCATGAGCAACCTGAAAATTTTAAAGGATAAAGAAGTTAGAAGAAATTAAAAGGAAGGGGGGATTGACAAAAGACAATCCCTGTATTTATAAACAATGATTTTAAGATCATAATTCAATCATAAAAATCATAACAAATCAGCGTTCTATTGGATTAGAACAAATAAAAAAGCCCACACAGAAGCTGACGTTTAAGTTGCACTTAAAGTCAAGATTTGGGCTTAGCAACGTCGCTGTAATCTGCAGTTAACCTGTTTTGTGGACGAGGATCCCGACCGAAATCGGAATTGCAGCCCGCCATTGGCGTTACAAATTTAAACCCGGTTTAATAATAGTATCCAACAAACGCATCTGTTCTGTGTGGGCAAATCTTAAAATCAATAATCCCGGTTTATTACACCGGAACGATTGATTGATATTTTCAAAGAACTGATGTAAAGGTAAATATAGCTTTGACAATATGCAAATGATTAGAATCAAAATTTGTGGTGTTTATTTTTCAGTTTTTTTCGTTAAATTCTTTCCGTAAACCCAAAACTCCGTCATTGCGAATGCCGCCTTGGGCATGAAGCAATCTTGTATTCTGGCTACGGTGCCAAACTCAAATACAGGATTGCTTCGCAGAGCCTTGCAATGACGCACACGGTGGTGTTTAGGTCGGATCGCATCAATGCAGAGTCCCCATTCCGCAGAGCCGAAGGGGAGACTCTGCGTGGAAGGTCATTCATAAATCAAAATTCATAAATCAAAATTACTACGGCTGCCAGTCCGCCACAAAAATATTGGTTTCGCGTGTTCCGCCATTGGCGCGGTTACTGCACCAGGCAAGTTTCTTTCCATCGTAGCTGAACATGGGGAAAGCATCAAATACTTTTTCGTAAGTAATCTGTTCCAAACCGGTGCCATCGGTGTTTATCATATACAGGTTAAAAGGTATAGCTTTGGTTTTATAGTTACTGCTGAATATTATTTTCTTACCGGTCGGGTCGAAACAAGGCGCCCAGTTGGCGCCACCTAAACTGGTTAACTGCCTGCGGTCGCTGCCATCGGCATTGGCAATAAACAATTCCATTTTCATAGGCGAAACAAGATGCTTTTTCAGGTTCTGCCGGTATTCTATCCGCTCCGAATCTGTATCGAAATGAGAGGCCCGCCAAACTATCTGCTTGCCATCAGGCGAAAAGCAGGCGCCCCCGTCGTAACCTGGTGAGTTCGTTATTTGCTTTACGTCACTGCCGTCCAGGTTCATGGTAAACAGTTCAAGGTCGCCGGTGCGGTCGCTGGTAAAAATTATCTTATCTCCTTTAGGCGATACGGTTGCCTCGGCATCGTAAAAATGGTTGTTGGTTAATTGCTTTACAATATTTCCTTTCAGGTCGGCCACAAAGATTTCATATTCGGCATAAATGGGCCACAGGTATTTGTGGTGCTCTCTTACAGGTTCAGGCGGACATGAGTCGCCCGATAAATGGGTAGAAGCATATAGTATCAACGAATCGCCGGGCAGAAAGAACGCACAGGTAGTTCGGCCCTTACCGGTACTGATGAGCCTGCGCGAGGTAGTATCATTCACATTCATCATAAATATCTGGTCGCACATCAGGCCCGTTTTATTATTCTTCCCCTGAAAAGAAAGCCGGGTGTTATCAAAGCTCCAGTAAGCTTCAGCATTCTCGCCGCCAAAGGTTAACTGCCTTACATTTTTAAGGTGCGTTTCCTGGGGGTAATGGATGGCAGATGAATCAGATACCACAACACCGGCATTTCCCTTTTGCCCGCTGTTGCATGACACTAACAGCATGGCAACAACCAACAGGTTGAAACCCATTACAACAAACTTCTTCACATTTTCTTTTTTCATACTTTTTGTTTTGATGCTGCTAAAATGAAAAAGATTTGGGATTAAATAAAGAAAGACCGACATAACGCTATAGCATTTTGCCTCATCCATCTGTCTTCGACATCTTCCTTCTCCATTTGCAAAGCCAAATAGAGAAGGAAGAACCTATAGCGCTAATTTGTATTCAACTGAAAACTGTAAACCGAAAACTGTAAACTGTGAAACTGCAGTTTGTAAAACGTTAAAACAGCAACAAACAGGTGCTATTGCCGTTAACAGATATAGAAACACGTGGTAAATGTAGATTTTACTAGACCTATTGCCGTTATATACATGGATTCAACCAAAACTCAACACTAAACAAAGCTGATAACCTCCCAATTTTGTAACAAAATAATTTTGTTGTATGAAAAGTCTGAAATTAGGAATACTGTTTCTGTTGTTAGTCAAAATGGGCTCAGCACAATACAGCCTTACTTTTTGCGAGAATGTAAACAACGATGGTAAAGCTCTTCACCCTTCTAACTTTTTTATGATCAGTGACAAAGGCAGCGCCCTGAAGTTCTTAGTAAAGGCTGATGAAGGCTTTAAGACCGACAAAATGGATTTCAGGATATTTTATATCAACGATTCGGGTAAAGAAGAAGAAATTTCAAAACTCCCTCAAAAACTGGAGCCCAACTGGACCTACACCTGGAAAGAGGTTGTGTTTTTTGATTCGGGCAATTACCGGGTAAAGGTTTACGACTCAAACGGCACTTACCTTACCTCAGCCAACGTGAATGTAAAACAACAATAACTACTCATAAACTTTAACTAAAAACGGCATTCCAATTGGATGCCGTTTTTAGTTTTTACATAGTCCTCCGGGAACCTTTTCGATTTCGTGACAAAAAGATGTATCGGCAAAACCAAGTCCCTATTTGAAGAGGGATGTTCGTATTTTCCCCTGGAAAATACGAACCGGGAGATGAGACCCTCTGCGCGCGAACGCCACATCGAACATAAAGCAGCCGTCATCCCTCTGATCATATTTTGCAGGCCTTCGGCATCTGAAAATATGATCGTCTCCCTTCAAAGGGAGACCTCAATTCGCCGTTATTAATTAATTACCTCAAAGGACTTATCGGAACTACCCACCCAAATTTATGTTAATTGGATTTGCAATCGCTGGGTGGCATTTGGGCAATCCACTGGGTTATCAGGTCAAGCCCTTCCTGGTGCACAAGGCCACGGCCTAATTCAGGCATTTTAATACCTGCTTCAACAGAAGCCATACGGAAGGTCATAATCGATTTATCAGGGCTGCCCGGGGCAATATCTACCAAACGGTTACCGGTGCCTTTACCCGCAGCCACCGGCGACTTGCAGATACCCAGGTTTTGCATATTGGTATTTTCGAGGGTCAGGTACAGGCCGGAGGTATAAGCAGGGCCTTTGGGATTGTGACAATGGCCGCAATTAACCTCTAAATAAGCCCTGGCACGGTCGTTTACACTGCAATGAACAGAGTCGGTCCAGTTAGCCAAACGCGGGGCCAAATCAGGCGATGCGGGGCCATGCACCAGCACTCCGGCTTTAGACAGGTGGGTCAGTATATTTTCTTTTACACCATCAAAATCCAAATCGCGGTTCAGGTTGCGCACCTTAGGGCCAATGGGCGTTATAGAAGTACTATTGTTCCAATGGCAGCCTTTGCACTGGTTCTTGTTCGGAATAAAATATTCACATTCGCGTTTACTGCCATCGTAATGTATCCAGCTTACCTTTTTAATATCGCCGGCATTTTCAAGCGTTGCCTCGGTTTGTTCGTCATTCCAAACATAACAAAGGGCATCCCATCCCTCGGCCCGGTGCACCAGCAAACGGGTTTCGATAATCCGCTTTGGGCTGCCGGCCTTTTCCCTGAAATCGTTGGGATAATAAAAGTTTTTAATCAGGCACGAACCAACCGGTAACTGCAATACTTTGGTGGTATCGTATTCAACAGTTTTCCCTTCGGGCACATACATAAACCGCGCTTTCCAGGCATAATCAGTAAAAAGAGGTGTATTCAGGTCGTAAGCAAAAACTCTGGCATTAGGCTTTAAGTCATTCATTTCACCCCCAAAAAAGTTGTATTCCGAAAGGGTTTCAAAAGGTTTTTGTGCCACATCCAGCACCACATTGGCTGTTTTTTTAGGATTACAGCTAATCAGGTAAAACAGAAAAAGGAGCGGTGCTAAAAGAAAAATTGCTCTTCTGAAACTGAAATTCATATTTAATTATTTACAGCGCAAAGTTGTACCAAAACAAGGAATAAACAGCACAGCAGAAGCTGATTTTGCATAGTTTTATATAAAATAACGGTAAATGCTCATCCTAAATGCTTCTCCGAAGTAGAAGGACTTTAAGCTCTCTCCTTCGGAGAGGGTTTGGGTGAGGAGGCTGCCGGCATAAAACAACAAAGGCACTCAAATCTGAGTGCCTTTGTTGTTCAATAACAATCAAATATTATTTATGCGAAACTACAAGGCGTTTTACCGCGCTGCCCTGGTTGCTGTTTATTTTAACAAGGTAAACACCATCAGCTAAAGTGCCGGTGTTAAATTCAACATTAGTAGTACCTGCTTTGTAATCGCTGGTAGCAATTACCTGGTCGCCTAAAATGTTGTAAACCGACACTGTAAAGTCAATAGCATTATTTCCGCTCAGCGTAATGTTAACCAATCCACTGGTTGGGTTAGGGAACATGCTGATAGAAGATGCAAAGTCAATGTTGTTGATTCCGTTAACCACATTGATGGTTTGGCAAAACGGAGCCGAAGAACCGATAGCATTAGAAGCGGTTAAACAAACATTATAAGAGCCAAAAGTAGCATACTGATGACTTGGGTTCTGGTCAACATTATCGTTTGCCCCATCCCCGAAAGTCCATGCCCATCCGGTTGGATTATACAAGCTGCTATCATAAAACTGAACTGTATTGTTACCTATATTCACATAACTGAAATTAGCTACCGGAGCAGAAACCACAATTACAACACGTACACCTGTTGCATAAATCTCATTGTTGGCATCTTCAGCAGCATAATAGAAGAAATAAGTACCGGGTACGTTAATGTTAAGGCTTGACCCGTTGGTTACAATATGCAATAACCCTGAGTGAGTGCACAGCGTATCAAGATAGTTGATAACTGCACCTGAATCGTTATAAGCCGTTCCTTTAGGCAAATAAACGGTATCGGCCCCTATAAGAGAAAGCGTTGCAGATAAACCATTGGTATAATCAAACTGCGAGAACGATATATTGTTTACATACCAGAATTGTGCTTCGCCCGCACTCAGGTCTTGACCTGATAAATCTATCTGGGTTAAAACAACCGGAATAATATCATTAGTTCCATTCTGTAATACTACAGGCGAAACGGTAGGGTAATTAGCCTGTCCGAAGTTACCTGGGTTTGGAAATGCAAGTGTTGGACCGCCCCAGTTTACGTCGCCCTGGGTAAGGTTAACAATAGCTGTAGATGTTGAATGCGCCACGTCAAAACCTCTCACAAATAAATTGCGCAAAGTATTGTCGTCGCCCACAGGTGACGAACCCGGCAGTGCAAAAAGAGGATCAGAAGCTTCCCAGAAAAAATAAAGTCTTTTTCCATCCACAGTTCTTGAAACCAACGGACGGTTATCTTCAGTCAATTGAGGGTTATCAAGGGTTGTATTGCCGCGCAAAGTAGCAATGCTGTCGATGTAAATTGCAGCCCAGCTGCCCCAGGTAGGCTGGCAAGCTGAATCGGCAGGGTTTTGGGTAATGTCATACATCGTATAACCGGCGCCCGATTCAATAGAGTAACTTCCTCCGTTACCTACGGTACACAAAAAATGCGGATTACCTGCGTAATCTACGGTCATGTTCGACTCAAAGCTGGTAGTAGGTATACCTGAAGTTTGCAAGCCAGGAGTTACACCAGTCGGAGTTGTATAAATGGTAAGAGCATGTAAGGCAGCAGTTACGCCCGGAAGGCTATCCAAAGGAACTTGCATAGCGTGGCTCCAGGTATTACCACCGTCGGTTGATTTCCAGAAAATAGGGTTAAGTGTGCTGTCTACAGGGCCATTGGTAATATCACCTATACAAGATATCCATCCAATTTGTCCGGTTGGGTCAAATGCAATATTAAATGATTGGGCAGCCGATACAATTACGCTGTTAGCAGTAAACGAATCAAATGCCTGGTGTATTTCGCTTGCAGTCCAAACAACATCATGGGCAATTGAATCCCAAACGCCTTTTTCAACAATTATACCGCGGGTAATGTCGTTCGAGCTGGTAGAAAAAGTTCCCGTAAAATCTTCGTTAACCGCCCAGAATATACCCGGCACACTCTGACACATTCCGGTTGCTATATCAGTAATTCCGTTGTTAATCGTATCAACATGCACATTAAATGTTGTGCTATCGCCATTTAAATTACCACGGCCCCTTAATTGACCAACCCAGTTTCCGGTAGTACCGCTTACTGGTTCATTATGCCAGGTACCTGAATAAACCAGGTAGCCACTGTCGATATTTGTATTACCGTTTGGATTAAAGATAAGGCCCTGTGGAAAACGTCCATGTGGGTCAGTACCGTTATTATCAATGGTAATATTCGGGTTGTTTGATATGGTTATAGGCCCGATATTTGATTTCCAGGTTGTTCCTCCATTCTTTGAATAGTCAAAGTTATACTCAGCAATATTTTCTGTGGCATTAACCGCAGGATCGCTTCTGTGAATAAAGGTTACTGCATTTAACTGGTTATTGCAATACAACTGGTTACAGTTGAAAGTGGTAATAGTAAGCAGGTTTCCTGAAGTACCGATTGCCTGAGAATTAAGCGGAGTTCCGTTTAAAAGGCTCTTTTCAGTATTGGTGGTTTTATTATGGCCATTGGTAACAACATGGCTTGAAGTGGTATTACCTCCGTTCGGAAGCACAACAACAGGCCTGTCTTCGTTACTTGAAGGTTGAATGTGTGGGTTCTGGAGCGACTGTGGCCTTACAGTAGGTGCCTGGGCGCTTGAAAACTGAACCACAGCAGCCAACGCTGCCAGTAGTAAAAACTTTTTCATTTTTTGAGCGGTTTTATTTTGGTTAATGATTGAACGCCAAAAGTAACCGTTTTTTTGAATCATGGTTACCCCTGCAATAATATTCTGTCATGGAATTGTAAAAATTGCCTTGTTAAACCAACAATTTACATTACTTAACAGCGCATATTAAGTGAAATAAGCCCGCTTATTTACGTTAGTTTCGGGTATGGCAAAATATTTTTACCTGGCAGTGCTGGTATGCTGTCTTGGCGCCTGTAAGCACGATCCATATCTTTATACAGGTTTTCCTGGCAAGCCTGGGCAGCATTTCGGGCATTGCTCCTGTTGCAAATGTGGCCAACGCCGTTACGGTTTACCCCAACCCTTCTTCAGGTAATTTTCTTTTTGCAGGTTTAAATCCCGGCGATAATATCCAGATGTTTAACATGGTAGGCCAACAGGTGTATTCGGGCATTGCCACCGATAAATACAGCCAGGTAAACATGAGCCAGGAAGCCAAAGGAATTTATTTTTACCGGGTAATTGGTAACAATAATAGTATAGCCGGGGAAAAGGTTGTGTTGCAATAGCCCTGGTATCGATCCCCTGAGTATTAAATGCAATTTCCTTGTGAGGCGTCCCATCAGTATAACCTCATCCTCAAACTGCATTTTTATAAAATACCCTGTGTCGGTTCTGTCGGTTTTGTCGGTTTAAGTCACTTACCGACAAAACCGTCAAAACCGACAAGGGGTGGCCGTCATTACAATGATGCCGTTGTAACAACTTGAAAATAAAGACCTTCCCAGCCGAGTCTCCCCTTTCCGGCATAGGCGTTAAGTTAAGCATGGTCGAAACAGGATGAAACTGAATGCCAGTAAGCCTTTCAAGGTTAAATATACTTCTGGTTTAGAGTGCCAAACAGCCT
>Ga0182030_10019829_pt1 | contig 12754 bp, 12 predicted proteins | sample 812S3MmetaG_FD_121299 | JGI IMG/M metagenome (GOLD analysis project Ga0182030, IMG submission 121299) | Permafrost microbial communities from Stordalen Mire, Sweden - 812S3M metaG (Illumina Assembly) | ecosystem: Environmental > Terrestrial > Soil > Wetlands > Permafrost | place: Sweden... | reverse complement strand
AGGTTTCGCCGGCACGCGTCCGCGAGGCATTTGCGCAGCTCGAGCCGTCCGAGCAAAAAAAGCCGGAGCCGAAGCCGCTCCGGAAACGCAAAATTGCAAAAAAGCGCGTTGCTCCGCCGACGGTGCTGGTCGCGCAACAGCCGCGGTTTGGCTTTTTTGCCAACAATATCTGGTAATCGGATCGCGCTGCGCTCGAATGAACCGCCAGTTCGCGGCGCGAGCGCTTAAAACAACTTCTCAGCGGCAGCTTTCGGTGCTTTGAGGTTGCTTGTCAGCCAATTGTCGCGCTGCAAAGAAAAATGGCCCCGAAAGGGGCCATCGTCCGCCTTGCTGCATCTCTCGTATCACTTGTGGTGGTGATGATGGTGATGGTGGTGATGGTGGTGACCATGGGCTTGTGCACTTGGGATCGCGCAGACCGAGAACGCAACGGCGGCGATGGCGGCCAAAACGAAAGCAAACTTCCTCATAAAAACTACTCCTTGGGCTGGATTTTTTAGTGCGTGAACGATGACCAAAGCATTTGCTCGCGTCAAACGGATATTTATGAATGCCTGTTCAGGAAGGAGAGTTCATCTCCGATCGCGATAATTTTGGTTTCACGTTCCGCCTTGTCCCGCGGGGCTTTGCCCTCGCACCTGCGGCCGTGACGGCGACGGTCCAGCATCTCCGCGCAACGAATTTCGAAGTCCCTGCCAGATTCATCCGCAAATCCGGGAAGCATTCTTGCGGTCGGCGACCTTGAGCCGGAGGACTCCATTTATGTGGTGTTGGTGGCGCCGCCGCGAAATCGGCATTACCCCCGGCGAAAAGCGGGACTGCGCCGGCTGACGCCGGCCAGAATGTTGTTGGCGCGCTCGGAGAGAGCCAAAACGTGCCCAAGGCCGGCGCCGGACATGAGAGCGGTTAACTGGAAGCGGGCGCAACTCCGCGCCTGGAACCATGAACACTCCGATGTAAACCCCGAGCGGATCGAGCGCGCGATCGCCGAAGACGTCGAATGGCTTGCTGCCCACCCGTCGCGCAAGTCCATTGCCGCGGCGTGCCAAGCAAAGAAGGGCAAATAGAGACCGAGGTGCGCGAGGTTCGCCGCGCGGAGTTGGTCGCAGCCATCGGCAAAACCGTGCAGATATTGCGGGGATCCGGTGGCCGTGCCGACGCGCGACCATATCCGGCCCAGGTCGAGGGGCGGCCGGCTCGAGCCGAGCAATAAGGCGATCGTCTGTGACCCCAGCAACGGCGACAATGAAGCGCTCGCTCGAATCGTGGTTGATCCGGCTGGAGCGGGAGGGCGACCGGGCGGGCGCTATTCGTGGCGGCCATCCTGCAGGCGAGGCGAGCCGTGAGGTGAGCGGCGGGCCGGATCGGGCGCGGGCTCAGGTCCGCGCGCCAGTCTGTTAAGGAAGCGTTGTGGCGATGTTGCCAAAATGGCCTCCGCCCGCATACACGGCGGCCGCCCCAGCAAGCTTCGCAAGCTGAAGGATTGCAGAGTCCCCGCCCGTTACGGCGTCCATTTCTTCAATCGAAAGCTCCTCGATGCTCGGATCGCAAATTTCGTTGTTCAGCTTGGTCATGTCGTTTCCCTGTTCTCGGAGGGGCCGTCCCCTCTCGATTTGTGGTCGCACGGGTACGCGGCGCGGTTCGTTTACGATGTGATGCGCATCACGCCGCAGGGGCGCTGGATCCGCCGGCGCCGATCGGCCGGTCCCTTTAGCCCGCAAACCCCGGACTCTCACCAGTGGGGCTTCCTAGAGTCGTGGTGGGGCATTCTGACGAAAGAGGCCGCCAACTAGAGCGGCCTCTCGCCTTCTACCTAAGCGGTCCCTTGTATATGGAATGGGTAACCATCGCCAAACACCCGTATACAAACTCCAATATGGTTTCGCCGCCGCTGACCTGTTCCATTTCCTCAAGCGACAACTCACGCACGTCGGATTTTTCAGTTTGCACGATCGCCGTCATGATCGGCTCCTTGGCTCCCGGGACCACCATTGATCCCGTACCACAAGAATGACGGGGCGCCGCGAGTTGGTCAGTGACGTGGGTCACGAATCGGCGGCCTTCCCAGAGTCGGAGGGGCTATCCATGCGTGCTTGCCAGGCGACCTGTTGCTTCGCCCATCGCTTCGATGTCCGCCCAACGAAGCGTTACATCCTTGGTCTCAATCATCGCGTTGGGCCTGAACGTCTCCGGCAAGATCGAGGTCGCGAAATCGACCGCTGCCGCGACAGTCTCGAATCTTTTGTGCTGCTGTATGACCTCGATCGGCAGGTGACGTCCGATCGATTTCAATTCTGGCCATACCAGAACGGCCGGCTGATCCAATAATCGCATGGTGATCCTCCACTGCTCCACCGCATCTCGCGGCACATGCGAGCAAGCCGAATTGCGCGGGCAAGTTCAACGCACCGCCACGACCAGGATTAATTCCCAATCGCTTCCCAACGCGATATTTCTGGGAAGCAATTCAGCCAAATATTTAGGTAAGTGTCTGATTTTGTTGGCGCGCTCGGAGAGATTCGAACTCCCGACCCTCGGATTCGAAGTCCGATGCTCTATCCAGCTGAGCTACGAGCGCAGTCTCGAACGCTTCGGATATCAGAGTTGTCAGAGCAGTTCTACGGCGCTCGACGTGAGAACGTTTGGTGGTCGCTTCTCCCGAGAGTTGAGGCACTTCGCTCGGCGGCAGGAACCCGTTGCTCCCGGATCTCAGGTTGCCGCAATCGCCGTTTGGTCTACGCCGCCAAGCTTCGCCCTAGCGGCATTTTTGCAACATATTGAGGGAAAATGTCGGCATCAGGCTTTCACGGGGTGCAGCGACGAGCAATTCCAAGTTACAGTTTGCTCATTATTTAGGAATGCGCGTTGCCCGGAGTGGTGTCAATTGAAGAGACTTCTGATTGCGAGCGCAGTGATTTTGCCGGGGACTGTGAGCCAGCAAATTCTTGCCCCCGATATCGCGGTTGCCCAAGGTTCCGGGGCCAATTGGTCCGGGTTCCATGCCGGTGTGTCCGGCGGCGGCGGCGTCGGCAATTCCAGCCAGACCGATAATTACCGGCCAACTACCGGGGCGACCGGAACGACGGCGGCAACAGGAGCTACTGGGGCAACAGGAGCCACCGGTGCGACGGGTGCTTCGGGTCCCACCGGTCCGACAGGCGCTTCGGGTCCCACGGGTCCTACCGGTCCGACAGGACTTGCCGACGGGAGATACAATGTCGGCGGAGCCCTGCTTGGCGCTGGTTTTGGCTACAATTGGCAATATCAATCGTGGGTGTTCGGCCTCGAAACCGATTTGGCTTACGCATCGGTAGACGGGAGTTCGCAAACCTGCGGCATATCCCCTCATCAGTGCGGCACAAAGCTGGATTCGCTCGGAACCCTGCGGGTGCGCCTTGGTCCTGCGTGGGACCGCTATTGGGTCTATGCCACCGGCGGTCTGGCCTACGGAGAGGTGCATGCATGGGACAGCGCGTTTGGGGTCGCGGGAAGCAATACGCGCGCTGGGTGGACAGGCGGCGTCGGTATTGAAACAAAGTTGGCGCCCAATTGGTCTGTGAAGTTCGAATACCTTCACGTCGATCTCGGTACAGCCAATCAGTTCGACATCGTGGCCAACGTTCCCGAACGGGTTCACTTTGACGCCGATATCTTCAGAGCGGGCGTGACTTATCAATTCAGCGGCGACACCGTGGCGGTGAGGCCGGCCAAAATCTGGACCAAATAGCGTTCGATTCTTCACGAGCAGCATCGCTGAAAACCGGAATCCGGGCTCGGCCTTGCGGCTTGCGATTTTTCCCGCGAGTGCCGCAATAATTCGCCGTTCCGAGCAGGTGGCGGCCCGGCTCGTTAACGCGAAGCTGTATTTCCGTGACAATGCTTATATTTTTTGCCCGATCCGCAAGGACAGGGCGAATTCCGACCAGGTGCTGGCGTGGCGGACTCTGGGCGAGCTGACGCAAAAATTCGGGATTGGCGCCGAACGGTGACGCCGCTTCGCCGGTTGGCGATTGTGAGTTCGCGATCGGGCAGCGTGTCGAGCCATGCATATATTGGTACAGGATCGACGCTGGGCTTGGCGTTTGGCGGCGGAGCTTCACCTACGCTCCGATAGATCTCCGACCAAAGACATTCATAGAACACGGTCGGGTCTTTTACCAATGCCGGTCGCAGGCCATAATTCTTTAACGCCGACACCACCACGCGATCGTTGATGGCAGACAATTGCCGGGGAATCGTCACCCAGTGATGCAGCGAATGGTATGATCCTTCAAGAAAAAACAGGCAGTTGGTGTCGATGTCCTCGGACAGGTGCAGGTTTTTGATATCAATCGTTGTTCCATCGGGTCTCGTGAGGAACCTCCTGGCGATGACGTAATCGCAATCCGGCCCGACCCGAGAAGCCGCCTCCACGCAGCGCTCGACATGATCGTCGGCTATCCAGTTGTCGGCGTCCAGAAAGCCAATTCCTCTGTAGCCTTCGGACGCAGCCAGCAGGGCGCCCAAGCCGCGCGGCGTGCCGCCGAAATCGCTGTGAGACATGTCGAGCCGCAGGTGTCTGACCGGTTCGCTATCGATCCACTGCTGGGCAAAACCGTCGGCGACAACAATATGGTCGACCGCAACGGTTTGACGCCTGACACTGTGAAAGCACCTTTCGAGCACATCGCGAGTTTCCCTGAAGTAGGGTGTAACGATGGCGTATCGGCTGGCTGCCGCAGCGCGTCGAGCGGCCATCTGCTTGTTATGAAACGACGGAAGCCGCGTATCGGCGATGGGCGAGGCTTGCCCGGCGTGTTGAGCGCTGCTCGCCAGCGTTAGCGGACTGATCTTATCAACGGAGAAGTGCGCGTTTTGTCGAATTCGTGCGTGCTGATCGTCCGGGACCTGGTCGTCGGCGAGCAACGACAGGCAGAGGTCGAGACTTTCCGCATAGTTGCCGATCCAGTAGGCAAGAACCGACAGTTCGTCCCGCACGCCGTATTGATATATCCAGGCTTCGACGAACAGTCCCTGTTGCGGGCTGCGCAAATGAAGCACTTGCCTGGCAAGCGCATAACCCTGATCGTAACGTCCGACGGAGCGGCAAAAGCGGGCCGCGCCGTGAAGTGCTTCGGCGCGATGCGGGCATGTCTGGTGCGCGCGCAAATAGGTTTCGATGATTTCGGTTTCGGGATGCTTGAGCGCCTCCTTCATTTGCGCGGCATTATAAAGACTGAGAAAAACCTCTTCCTCCCAAAAACCCAACTCGGCACGTTCGAGGTAATATTTGAGCGCGGACTCGGAATCGCCGAAGTCGCGAAAGCTTTGAGCAAGGTAGAATTTGTAGCGCGAAACCAGAAATGGATCGCTTTCATTCTGCAGCGCATGCAGGAGCGTTTCCGCATCATCCTGGAATTTTCGCACGTTGCTACTGCGCGCGCTGTCCCGCATTTCCTGAATATAAAAACCTGACGCAAGACCTTGTGTGCAATCGTCAGGGCATTCACGGTATTCATGAAGGACGCCTTTGTAGGCGATGTCGACCCGGTTGCTGGATAAATGCGGTACCAGGTATTCAATGCTTCCGGTGCGAAGCCGTATGTCGTAGAAATCCTCCCTTAAGGTCTCTTTGAATCGCTGGGCCGCGAAGTCGGATTCGTAGATGATGATTTGATCGGCATCGACCATTAAACTGTAGTCGATCTGGCGCTTCTCCCGCAGCTTCCTGAGCGCAAAGGTGCGATTGTAAGCAAAGTTCTGCCATGGCTCGTCAACGACTTCGCCCGGAATGTTGTTGTCCAATAGAAAGTCTCGAACCACGGTTCGGGTGGCATCCGTCGATCCGGTATCGACGATGAGCGCATAGTCGATCAACGGCAATAAGCTCTCGAGACAACGCCGAATGACCGGTGCTTCGTTTCGCACAATCATGCACAGGCCAATTGACTTCATTTTCTAATCTACTCGCGGGCTTGCAAAAAATCGCCCAAAGCCTCTGTTTTGTTTTCTGTAGTCACCCCAAACGGTCGGCTCAAGCAAATTATGGCCGTTGAGAGAGTATCGCCGGTGCCGAGGCCGGCCATTGATGGAGCGGGAAACCATGAACAAGCCTGCTCTGGCGGTGCGGCGGCTGGCGTCCCCCCGCTGTGCAAGACCAGGATATCAAGACCAGGATATATTGACGCGAGTTGGCCGGGGCCGGTCGCGGCGTTCCGGGCCTAATCATCCAGTGAGGCACCGGGAAGCGCTATAACGTGGCAAAATGGCCTCCGCACGGGGATTTCAAACCAGTCCAGATGCTTAACGAATTCCCAACACAGTATGGCCAGAGTTATGCCCTCTGGTCCGGCTACGAACCGGATTTCCCGCGTCCCGACCTCCCATCGGTCCCCGATCGAACCATGCGCATCACGTCTCTCGCCCCGCTGTTGCTCCTGGTTTTTGCGGCGACGCCAGCCCGCGCCGATCTGCGCATCACGCGCGATCACGGCGGCTATGTCAGCGAATACAAGGCCAAATACGAACGCATCCGCGACCGCCGCGAGCGGGTGATCATCGACGGCATCTGCAATTCGGCCTGCACCCTGGTGTTCGGCATCGTGCCGCTGAACAAGGTGTGCGTGACGCCGCGCGCCAGCCTCGGCTTCCATGAGGCCTATTACGACAAGGCGTTTACCTTCGGGATCAAGGTCACCAGCGTCGACGGAACGTCGGACCTGATGTCCTATTATCCGCAACCGGTGAAGGACTGGATCCGTCGCAATGGCGGGCTGACCACCGAGATGAAGAAGATCAAGAACGGCGCCGATCTCTGGAAGATCGTCGACCCCTGTCCGGACGAGTTCTAACCCTCACGCGCTTTCTTCCTTCGATATCCGCAGGACATTCACCACGGCCACAGCCGTCACGCCGCCTTCGCTATGTGATCCCGGAGAGGTGGACCCGCGCGTTTCCCGATTGCCCGGCAGCCTTTGTTCAGGCAAGCAAAGCCGCAGATGAACAAAGACTTTGAAAATCTTGCCGCGCGGGCGGCGCCGGCGATTTTTGTCGTGCTCTGGAGTACCGGCTTTATCGCCACCAAATACGTGCTGCGCGATGCCGAGCCGCTGACCTATCTCACCATCCGCATGATCCTGGTAGTGGCGCTGATGGCGATCATCGTCGTGATCGCGCGGCCGTCATGGCCGGATCGGTCAGGCATTGCCCACAGCATCGCCGCAGGCATCCTGGTGCACGGATTTTATCTGGGCGGGACCGCGATTGCGATCGCGCATTCTATTCCAGCCGGGCTCTCGGCGCTGATTCCGGGTCTGCAGCCGATCCTGACATCGACCCTGGCGAACCGCTGGCTCGGCGAACGCGTCACGCCGCTGCAATGGAGCGGCTTGCTGATTGGGCTCGCTGGCGTGGTCCTGATCCTGCATGATCGCCCGATGAGCGGGGAGGCTGGCTGGGGCTGGCTGGCCTCGGGGGTGTCGCTGGTCAGCATCACCCTGGGAACGCTGTACCAGCGGCGCTATTGCGGCCACATCGACTGGCGCGCGGGCAATCTCGTTCAGTACGTCGCGGTCGCGATCTTCTTCGCCGCCGGCGCGTGGCTGTTCGAGAACCACGTGGTGCACTGGACCAGTGAGTTCGTGCTGTCTTTGATCTGGCTCGCAGTGGTGTTGTCGATCGGATCGATCGGGCTGTTGTACTGGCTGATCCGGCGCTCGGCGGCCACGTCGGTGGCGAGCCTGTTCTATCTGGTGCCGGCGGTGACCGCGCTGATGGCCTATATCCTGTTCGGCGAACGGCTCGACGGAATCGCGATCGCGGGCATGGTCGCCTGCGCCGCCGCGGTGTTTCTGGTCAACCGGCGCGCGCGGGCCTGACCCGGCTGTGAAACCGCGGGGGCGGATGTATCGGCGCGTTGGCTGAAGCGCGCCTAGGTGTGGCGGAGCTTTGCATAGGCGGCGAGGGCGCGTTCGCGGCCCCTGCGATGATCGACGATCGGCTCCGGATAGGTCTCGCCAAGCTCCACCCCCGAGCTTGCAAGTTCAAGTGGCGTCGCGCTCCACGGCCGGTGGATCGCGCCGGTCGGCAATCGCGCGAGTTCCGGCACCCAGCGCCGGACATAGGCGCCATCGGGATCGAACTTTTCGCCCTGCAGAACTGGATTGAACACGCGGAAATAGGGTGCGGCGTCGGCGCCGCAGCCGGCGATCCATTGCCAGTTGGCAGGATTGCTGCCGGGGTCGGCATCGACCAGCGTGTCCCAGAACCATCTTTCTCCCTCGCGCCAGTCGATCAGGAGATGCTTGACCAGGAAGGATGCCACCACCATCCGTACCCGGTTGTGCATGGCGCCGGTTTGCCAGAGTTCGCGCATCCCGGCATCGACGATGGGATAACCGGTTTGACCGCGTTGCCACGCCCGAAGCGCCTTGTCGTCGCGCTTCCACGGGAACGCATTGAAGGCGGGTTGCAGGTTGCGCGTCGCCAGGTCCGGCACGTCAAACAGCAGATGGCGGCAGAATTCACGCCAGCCCAGTTCGCTCAGGAACTTGTCGATGCCGCCGCCAAGGCCATGGCGCCCGGCAGCTGCAAACCCGGCGGCGTGCCAGACCTGCCGCGGACTGACCTCGCCAAAGCGCAGATGCGGCGAGAGCTTTGATGTGCCGCCGCGGTCGGGCCGGTCGCGGTCGATGGCATATCCAGCCACATCGTTTTCAAGAAATGCGTTGAGCCGGGCCTGGGCCGATATCTCGCCCGGTTTCCATGTTTGGCGCAGTCCGCCGGCCCAGTCCGGATGCGCCGGTTCGAGGCGCCAGCTTTCGATGGCGTCGCTTGCAAGGTCAGGTCCTGCACTCAGCCTCTTCGGCGCGGGCAAAGGCTTCGATGGGTCGCCCAGAGCCAACACCCGCCGCCAGAACGGCGTGAAGACCCGCAGCCCCCGGTTTTCCTTGTTCCGGATGTCGACGGGGGCCGCCAGAAGATCGCCGGGAAAGCTTTGCGAGGTGACGCCGATTGCCTTGAGGGCCGCGGCCACCTGATCGGCCACCGTCTGATACGGCGCGTGCGCAATCTCATTCCAGAACACCGCCTCGGCATCGGTTTCGCGCGCCAGTTCGGCGATGATCTTTGCGACGGGTCCTTGGCGCAGCACCAGCGATGAGCCGATCGAGCTCAGGCTTTTTTGCAGCGCTCGGAGCGACTGCGCCAGCCACCAGCGTGCCGCGCCGCCAAGCGGACGTCCGCGTGGCGGCCGCAGCGCGTCACTCGCCTCGTCGAGCACATAAAGACAGATCGTCGGCGCGCCGGTCCTCGACGCGGCATGCAGGGCGGGATGATCGGAAAGTCTTAGATCGTCGCGAAACCAGACGATGCAGGGCGGGGCGGATTTGCTGGCCATCAGGCGTTAACCCGCAAGTCGCAGCTTGGGTCCGCCTCCGACGGGCATTGCAACCTTACCCGGTCGGATGCGTAACTGACTTGCGCGCAAACTACGCTGGAGGGCCACGTGAAACGATATGCCATCCTTTATCTGGCGACATTGGTGGTGATCATCCCGATCGATTTTCTTTTTCTCGGGACCGTGGCCAAGGGCTTTTTCGCCTCGCAGGTCGGGGGCATGCTCGGTGACGTCAGGCTCGTGCCGGCGATCCTGTTCTATCTGCTTTACGTGGTGGGCATCCTGATCTTTGTCAGCGGCCCGGCAACCGCGACAGGGCTATCGACGTTATTGTATGGTGCGCTGTTCGGATTGTTTTGCTACGCGACGTTCGAGCTTACCTCGCTGTCGCTTTTGAAACACTGGACCTGGCCGGTGGTTGTGGTCGATGTTTGCTGGGGAACGTTCGTGACAGCGGTATCGGCCACGATCGGGCTGATGATCGCCAACTGGATAGCGCCGAAAATCTGAAACCCTGTTTTCGTCGTGGCCGGACATAGGCGTACGGAAGCGACGCCGTACTTTGCCCGACCACGACGAAGCTCACGTTGAGGCGCGGCTTGGCGTGGCGGCGACGACGTTACTTCGGTTGCGGCACGATCCGGATGTAGGGCTTCGGCGATTTCCAGCCCTGCGGATAGATCGTCTTGGCCTCGTCGTCGGTAACCGATCCGGCGATGATAACCGCTTCGCCTTGCTTCCAGTCGGCCGGCGTCGCGACGCGATGCTTCGCCGTCAGCTGCAGCGAATCGATCACGCGCAGGATTTCCTGGAAATTGCGCCCCGTCGTCATGGGATAGACCAGCACCAGCTTGATCTTCTTGTCCGGCCCGATGATGAAGACATTGCGGACCGTCTGGTTGTCCGCGGCGGTGCGGGTGGCGGCGTCGCCGGAGGTCGAGGCCGGCAGCATGTCATAGAGCTTCGAGACGTTGAAATCGGTATCGCCGATCAACGGAAAGTTCGGCGCCGCGCCCTGGGTCTCCTTGATGTCTTCGGACCATTTTGCGTGCTTGTCGACCGGATCGACGCTGAGCCCGATCAGTTTGACGCCGCGCTTGTCGAATTCCGGCTTCAGCTTTGCGAGCGCGCCAAGTTCGGTGGTGCAGACCGGGGTGAAATCCTTCGGGTGCGAAAACAGCAGCGCCCAGCTGTTGCCGATCCAGTCATGGAATTTGATCTTGCCGTCGGTGGTTTCGGCCTCGAAATCCGGGGCCACAGCGCCAATCTGAAGTGCCATTTCGACCTCTTATCGTCCAAGTCAGGGATGAAATTCGTGGCTCGATCATACGAGGAGGGGCGGCCGAACGGAACCGCTTCCGTAAAAGGATAAAATCCTTCTTAACAGTGGCGAGTTCCTGGCATCTTTTTTTGATCCCGGTCCCCGCGGCGGAAAAACCACAGCGGCATCAAAAGTATAAATGCCCCGATATTGCCGCTTGCGCGCCCCACCGCTGCCGGACCAGATTGCGATCCCCATGAACCGTGACCGACGTCACAGCGACAAATCAGCAACCATTTAAAAAAGACGGAGCGCAAGTTTCGAATCATTAACCATTCGTTTACGCCCGCATGGAAATGCTGGACTAGAAAAAGAAAATGAAAAGAGTACCAATGTCTGCCCCTATCGCTAACATGGCCGAACTGATCGGCGCCATCGAGACCCCGAAGATTTCCTGCCGCAACACGGCCGCGCAAGCACTGACGATTGTGCGCGATGGCGTGATTACCGGCGAAGGTCCGACCACAAGGGGCCGCGTTCATTTCTCCCGCGCCCTGGATGCCGATGACGCCGCCTGGTGCGCGCGAATCCTGACCGCGACCGCGGTCGAGCATCAGCCGGTCAGCCGGGCCGAAGCCGAAGCGCTGTTTGAGATCAACGATGCGGCTGCCGAGCGCAGCGACGACGGACGTTTCGACGACCTGTTGGCCAAGGCGGTCGTGCACCACGCGGCCTCCGCGTCCGGTTTGCCGGTGCCGCCGCGTACCATCGCGTTGTCCCCGGACACGGCGATCGAAAGCTGGGCGCCGACCAGGGCCGCGAGCGTCGAACCCGAAGTCCTTGAGTGGATCGCAAGCCAGATGCGTGGCAGGCACCGCAGCAACCGGACCCTGATGACGATGGTCGCCACCATCGTCGGCGCGGCGGCGCTGCCACTGGCGCAGCTACCGAACGTGCTGTTCGACATCGGGATGTGAATTCAACCGGCGCCTGTTGACGACGGCGGGGTTATTTCCCCGCCGTTTTTTGTTTGTCGGCTTCCGCATCGAGGCCGACCGTACGGCCCGGGAATCCCGCCGCATCGAAATAACGCTGCGACAGCACGCGCTGGTACTTGACGACGGTCCGCAGACCGTTTGTCGCGGGTTTGGAGGTGATCGTTCCGTCCGCCGCCTTCGGGATGATTCCGTTGGGCAACGCCTCCGACATGACCCGGCCTGTCAGTCCGCCCGCGGAGGCGGCACGCAGGCCCATCAACTGCGCGATGGTCATGCCGACGTCGGCGTTGCTGACCGGCAACGGATCGACATAGCCGGCCTTGAAGTCCGGCCCGATCGCTGCCGTGAAATTCATCGTGTCGCCGCGGCCGAAACTGCCGTGCATGCCCTGGCCTTGCCGCAGCACCGTATCGGAGACTTCGACGGAGCAATTGGTCGGCTCGTCGCAGCCGGTCGTATAGGAACGGAAATTGACCACAATCGAGGGGCTCGGCGTGACCGCCTTGCCCTTAAGGCCGAGTTGCGACATTTCCAGCGTGCCGGGGAAACGTCCCAATTTGTCGTCAACGAACAGCCCGCTGACGTAATCCTGTTCGAGCAGCGCCTTGATCGTGCGCGTTGCCAGTTTCTTGTCCCTGTTCGGCAGATAGATCAGGTCCGATCCGCCATTGGTGGCGACCACCAGATCGGGCTTCGCAGGATCGTTGCCGAGCAGACCATTGCCGGCTTTGGGGTGCGCGTTGTCGGCTATGCGCGCATTGTTGTCGTTCGGGTCGAACAGCGGCAGATCAAGCGCCTTGGCAAGATCGATCGCGAGAAAGCCCATCGGGAGGAAATCCTTCGGCGTGTCGTCGTAGCTGAATTTCGCCGCGGGACTGGACTTGCTCTCCTTCGAAATCGTCGAGAAGCCGTGGTCGGAGGAGATGACGATGTTGGTGCTGGCGGCGAGGCCGAGATCGTCGAGCGCCTTGCGCAATTGCGCCAGGTTGTCGTCGGCATTCCTGATACCGGCGAGCGAGGTGGGGCCGTTGATGCCGGGGGTCACGGTATTGAGGCTGTCGCCCTGATTGTGCTGGCTGCCGTCGGGATCGCGCGACCAGAACACCAGGACGAACGGCT
>Ga0182030_10019828_pt1 | contig 12754 bp, 13 predicted proteins | sample 812S3MmetaG_FD_121299 | JGI IMG/M metagenome (GOLD analysis project Ga0182030, IMG submission 121299) | Permafrost microbial communities from Stordalen Mire, Sweden - 812S3M metaG (Illumina Assembly) | ecosystem: Environmental > Terrestrial > Soil > Wetlands > Permafrost | place: Sweden... | reverse complement strand
CTGACCACTGTTCGCTGTAGAATCCGTAGACCCCAGCCCGAAAGCGGGGCTGCGAAAACAAGAAGCGGAGGCTGACCATGGAAGTGGAGTTCACCGCCAGACAAGTAAAGATCTCCAGGGCGCTGCGGACGCAGGCCGAGGAGGGAATGGAACGGATTGCCCGCCTTCTGGGCAAGAGCGCGCGCGCCAGCATTGTTTTCAGCGCGCTGAAGCGTCTACAGGTGGCCGAGGTAACGATTCAGGCCCGCCTGCAGACCATTGCGGCCTCTGGTGAGGGCGACACGCTGGAGTCGGCGTTGCGCCAGGCTCTGGAACGCGCCGAAAGCCAGGCGCGCCGCCACCGGGACCGCCGTATGACGAGCAAACGGCTGCCCACGGAAGAAAAGGTGCTCACAGCGCCCCCAGTGGCCCGGCCCAAAGCCCGCGCCGCCCAGCCGGAGGAAGGCGGCGCGGAGGCGAAGCCTGCACGCGCCCGCAAGAAAGCCGCCGCGGTCATCGCCGTGCATTCCTTCCCGGCCCGCAAGACGGTTGTCGAACCGCACATCCTCACCAGCGGCGAAGCCATTGCCATGAAGGCTATGACGATCGAGGAGGCCGTCAAGGAGGCCGAGTTCCGCGACCGCGACCTCCTGGTCTTCCGCAACCTGACCGGAGAACTGTTCGTGCTCCACCGCCGCCGCGACGGCCAGATGGAGCTGGTGGAGATTCCTTAACGCCCGGCCCTTGGCGGGGCTATAGCAAAACCAGGGATGAATTATCCCGGAACCGCGGCACTCAAGTCGACGCGACCAACAGGGAGCGTCGACCTTGAATGAAGCAAATCAGGATATAGTATCCCTGGTTTTGCTCTGGCGGAGTTAGCGTGGTTAGCGGAGTTAGCTTGGCTGGCCGAGAGCCCCGGTGCCTGAACGGGGCCTTTCGGTGTAGCATTTGCCCATGGCGCCTTCAAAGCAATCCTCCCCCAGAACCTCCGCGCGTCGAGCCGCCGCGAAACCCGCCAAGGGAACGAACAAACCGGGAGGACCGGACAAGCCACCCAAGGAGCTGGTCATTGTCACGGGAATCTCCGGCGCGGGCAAGGCCTCGGCCCTCAAGACCTTTGAGGATCTGGGCTTTCACGCGGTGGACAATCTGCCCCTGGAACTGCTGCCCGATTTTGCCGCCCTGGTGGAAAAATCCACCGAGGTGGAGCGAGCGGTCATCGTGGTCGATGTCCGCGAAGGCCTGACGCTCGACCGCCTTCCACAGATTCTCAAGCGGGTGAAGATGCTGCTGCGCACGCGCGTGGTCTTTCTCGACGCGCAGGACGCGGTGCTGGTGCGGCGCTACTCGGAGACGCGGCGGCCGCATCCGCTGGGCCGGCAGGAGACGGTCTCCCGCTCCATTGTCGAAGAGCGGCAACTGCTGGACCCCATCCGCAACCTCGCCGACACGCTGATCGACACCTCGAACTTTAACGTGCATGAGTTGCGCGCCCACATCCAGGACCGTTTCGGCCAGGAGGAGGAGACCAAGCGCCTGCTGGTCTCCTGCCTGAGCTTCGGCTTCAAGAATGGCGTGCCGCTGGATGCGGACTTGGTCTTCGACGTGCGCTTCCTGCCCAATCCCCATTTTGTGCCGGAGTTTCAAAAGCTGACCGGCCTGGACCCCAAGGTTGCCGCCTATGTGCGCGGGTTTCCGCAGACCAAGGAGTTTCTCGCCCGGGTCACGGAGCTGATGCTTTACCTTCTGCCGCATTATGTTGAGGAGGGAAAGAGCTACCTGACCGTCGCCTTTGGCTGCACCGGAGGCCAGCACCGCAGCGTGATGATGGTCGAGGAGATCGCCGCCAACCTTGCGCGCGCCGGCTACCAGGTGAAGGCGCTGCACCGGGATACGTCGCGGTGACCGACAATCTCATTCTGATTACGCTGCTGGTCAAGCTGGGCGTTGTGGCCTCGGTGGCCAGCGTGCTGGCGCGCGTCACCACCTTCCGGCGGCTTTTCTTTGCCGAGCAGCGCAGGCCCAGGCAGACTCTGGCCTTGCTGGCGTTCTTCCTGGTTCCTCTCACGCTCGGGGTCTGGGTAAGGATCGCGGTCCCTAATTTTCTGGCCGCCGACATCTCTTTTGAGACGGTCGTCTTGCTGGGGCTACTGCTGGGTCCGGAGTGGGCCATGCTGGGAGGCGCGGCGCTCGCGGCGCCGGCCGTCTTCCACCATGAGTTTCTCGCCTTGCCCTTCAATGTCGCACTCGGGCTGGTCGCCGGCCTGGTGGGCCGCTTTGTCGAGAAGGAGGAGATCTGGTCCTTCACGCCCTTCATCGACCTGAGCCTCTACCGCTGGGTGCGCCGCAACCTGCGCCAGCCGGGCGTCGACCGCCAGATCCTGATGCTGGTTCTCATCGCCGTCATGGAGCTGATCCGCGACTGGATCGCCCACGCCTATCCGCACCGTCTCTTTGCGCTGCTCGCCGGCCAGTGGTGGCTGCAGGCGCTGGTCTGTCTCAGCGCGCCCATCAATGTGGGCATCGCGCTGAAGGTGTGGAACGCGCTGCGCATCGAGATGAAGCTTGAAGAGCAGAAGCGCCTGCTGCTCGAAGCCCGCCTCGACGCCCTGCAACGCCAGATCAATCCTCACTTCCTCTTCAACACGCTCAACTCCATCGCCTCGCTGGTGCGCATGAAGCCCGAGTTGGCCCGCGAGATGATCGTGAAGCTGGCCAATATTCTCCGCGCTCTGCTCAAGGACCACGACACCTACGTTCCCCTGAGCGAGGAGCTCAAATTCACCGACGACTACCTCGACATCGAGGTGGTCCGCTTCGGCGCCAGCAAGCTGAGGGTGACGAAGGAGATCGACCCGCGGACGCTTGGCGTTCTGGTACCCAGCATCCTGCTTCAGCCGCTGATTGAAAACAGCATCAAGCACGGCCTGGAGCCGCGCATCAATGGCGGGACGGTGACCCTGCGCAGCCAGCTCAACGGGGATCGCATTCGCATCGAGGTCGCCGACGACGGAGTAGGCATGGTCGACCGGCCCGCCTCGGCGCTCAGCCGCAGCGGCGCCGGCATCGGCATGAAAAACGTGCAGGAGCGGCTGGAGGTTCTCTACGGCAACCAGGCTCGATTCAGCGTAGTCAGCAACCCCGGCCGCGGCACCCTGGTCTCCATTGAGATTCCGGCCAATCTGGCCGAGACATCTTAGGCTGGCTTCTCGTCCTTTGAAGCTGAAGAACGTCTATTGACGCGGGCTATCATCCACCGCCCGTATTCTTCTTTGACCGTCATTCCCGGCCTCCGGAGCCGGGAATCGCGGGTGGAGAGATACTGGATCCAAGCCTCGTTATCCTCGGCGGTGGCGGACATGATGGCGTCCTGAGCGGACAACGCCTCGGATTCGGCGGCGGCGGCGGTGTCAGGAACCTCTTCCTTCTTCTTCGCGCTCTCGCCGAAGAGCCACATCCGTTCAAAGGGGGCCAGGGCCGGGACGAACAAGCGAATCAATCCGAAAAACGGTATATGGTGCCGAGCGTATGCGAAGCCGACAACCACCAGCAGAAAAGCCAGATGAGTGATAATCGTGTGGCCAACTGGCAGAGCGACGCCTGCTTTTTCCTCCGCGGCGTAGACCAGCCACGCGAGGTAGAGGTGATACGAGATCAGAATGGAAACGTAGGCTGCCCAGGGGCCTTGCGGCAGAAAGCGCCCCAGCAGATATCCGATGACGCTGCAGACGACGAAGACGATTGAATTCAAGCCCATTTCGAACCCCCCGAGAGGATACAGCGCCTCTCCAAGCTCAATTCTTGCAACGATTTCAATTGAATGGCCTTAATTCACTCGATGATTCCACTCTTGGCTTGGACTGTCAATCGGAATGGGAATGCGGAGGGGACGCAATGGGTCATGGGCCGGCCGCCGGGTGATTCCTACCCTGCCCGATCGGCAGCCGATCGCGGTATTCTCGAACCATGGTGCGTTTCACGGTGCTGGCGTCGGGGTCCAAGGGCAACGCAACGGTTGTCTCCGGCGGGCGGACGCGGATACTGGTTGATTGCGGACTGAGCTGCCGTGAACTCTTCCGGCGCATGAAACAAGTGGGCGAGGAGCCCGAGACGCTGGGCGCCATCCTCATCACCCACGAGCACTCCGATCATGTTGGCGGGCTGGCGGTCACCGCGCGCAAGCTGGGCATTCCGGTCTATTTTACCGAGGGTACGCACCGCGCCTGGATGCGCTGGCTCTCGCCGCGCAAGCAGATGACCTATGCCCAGTGGCTGGAGCAGATTCGCAAGCTCGCCGCCGAGCGCCAGGCCGAAGCGGATGCGGCAGCCGTAGAGGGCGAACCCGACGAGAGCGATCTCGCCGAACCGGCGGAAGCTGCGCGGGAGGCTGCCCAACCTGGCGAGATGCAAAAAGAATGCGAGCCCGCCAGGGCGAAGGATCCAACCTGGCTCCCGGCGGTCGAGTACTTCCAGGCCGGAGAGCCCTTCGAGATCGGCGATATCGCCATAAGTCCCTTTACCATTCCCCACGACGCCGCCGACCCGGTGGGCTTTGTCTTCCGGGCCGAGGGGGTGCGAATGGCCTTTGCCACCGACCTGGGCTATATTCCGCCAAACGTCAAGGCCCAGCTTCAGGGCGTTGACCTGCTGCTGCTCGAGTCCAATCACGATCTGGAGATGCTGCGCGATGGCCCCTATCCCTGGGCAGTCAAGCAGCGGGTCCTTTCGCGCGTCGGCCACCTGTCAAATGAAGCCGCGGCCAGCTTTCTTCAGGACGGCTACGACGGTCAGGCGGCCTACGTGATTCTGGCACATCTCTCTGAAAGCAATAATCTTCCCGAACTGGCGCGGGTTACCGCCGAGCGCGCGCTCAACGGCCGGCCCAGTCTGCTGGCCAATCTGCTGCTGCTGGCAAAGCAGCACGAGCCCCTTTCCTCTATTTACTTTTAGTGGTATAAGTTACAATCTAAGACACGGGCATCACTCTGTACCAGGTAGATTGGCAAGGGAGACGCCAGGGCATTCCGCCCTGGGCGATGCAGAGCGGACCGGGCGAAGCCACCAAATTCAGCCCGGACGGCGAGAGCATCCAGGAGTCCAAATCTTAGCTTGCCACGTGAGCCGCGCATCGCTATGGCGGTCGAGCACATCCTTTGCAAAGTGAGTCTTCAAATTATGGCTAGTATTCAATGCACGGATAGAGTCGTGGGCGCCATCCTGGCAAGCTGGCGCTATGACATCTCCGGTATCTCTCCGGAGATGCGCAAGGACTATGAGCATCATTTTGCCGAGTGTCCCCACTGCCGCGCCCGGCAGAAGTTTCACCGCAGCCTCGACGTGACGCTGGCCGTCCTGACCTCTCTCGCCGTCTTCTTTTTCCTCTTCGCGCTGGCCGTTCTCAAGCACATCAGGCCGCTGGAGCATGTGGCTTTCAACGTCTTCGGCCTGGATGTTGCCGACACTTATCATATGCTGGTCTCGGCCGGCATTGCGGGACTTTGTTTCTCGGTGATTGCCCTGCTGCTGGTGCTCACGGCCACGCCTGCCCCGTCTTATCTGGGCGGCATTGCCGCCGAACACGCCCGGCTGATCGAAGAGCGCCTGCCCGAGGCCATCAAGTCGCTTCGCTCGCGCTAAAGCCAGTTCGACGCTCAAATCTCCAGAGCCTCCCCGCGCGGGAGGCTCTTATACGTTAAGAAGAGGATGGAGACTCCTTCAATGACAACCCAGAAGGCCGCAAGGCGGCTTTTGCCGGGGCTCAAGGTCGGCGATGGGTTCATGCGGCACCCGTTCGATGAAGAATTCGGCGTGCGGACCAGCGGATTGGTCGCCGGCCGGCACTTGAAGAGCGGGCACCCGCACGACCGCCATGCGACGGCTTACTATGGCGTTGCGCCGTCGGTCTTGCGGGCGCTCCTGCGCCGTTGGCGGAGAAGCCGGCCGGGCCGGCCGATTGAGGAAGTCAGCTTTGTCGATGTGGGCGCAGGGATGGGGCGCGCGGTGCTGCTGGCCGCCGAGATGCCGTTTCACGAGGTTGTTGGAGTCGAACTCAACCCCACGCTCACGCGAATTGCCCGAAGAAACCTGACGCTGTGGCGAGCCCTGGGCCGTGCGCGGTCGCCCATGAGAATCATCTGTGGCGATGCGGTGGAGTTCCGGCTTCCCGCGGGGCCGTGCCTGGCGTTCCTGTTCAACCCGTTTGGCGCGCCGGTGATGCGCCGTCTGCTCACAAGCTGGCGCAAGGGCATGGCCGAGCGTGCCGGCCAACTGGACCTGATCTACGTCAACAACGAGCAGGAGTGTGTGCTGGAGCGGCAGCCCGGATTTGTCCGGCTCTTTCTGGGCCAAATCCGGCGGTCCAGGGAAGATGCGATTGCGGACCACAGGATTCTGGCCAACCAGCCGGATGGCGAGTATGCATCGTCGAACGTCGAGGATTGTTCGATCTGGCGCTGGCAGGGATGAAACTTCAGCTTCTTGGTCGAGAAACTTGACGAAAGCGGCTTGCGATTGGAAAGCTGGTTATCGGACAACCGGAGGTCACAATTGAAGCAACCGCGCCTGATCCTCGGAATTGGCGAACTGCTCTGGGATATGTTGCCGGAGGGGCCGGGGTTGCTCGGCGGCGCGCCGGCAAACTTTGCCGTGATGGCTGCCCGTCTCGGCAACCACGCCGTGATTCTGAGCCGCATCGGGCGCGAAGAAATGGGCCGCAAAGCGGTCGAATGCCTGGATCCGCTGCCGGCCGACACCAGCTTTCTTCAGGTGGACGCGGCGCATGAAACGGGCCGGGTGACGGTCAACTTCGAGGGCGGACAGCCACGCTACACCATCCATCAGCCAGCCGCCTGGGATTTCCTTGAGTTGACCGACCGGTGGATTCAACTTGCTGAGCGGGCCGATGCTATCTGCTTTGGTTCGCTGGCGCAGCGGACCCGAGAGTCGCGGCAGACCATTCAGGCGCTGGTGGCGCAGACCGCGGCTTCGTGCGTGCGGATCTTCGACGTGAACCTGCGGACGCCGTTCTACTCCGGCGAGGTGATCAGGGAGTCTGTCGAGCTGGCCACGGTCATCAAGATGAGCGACGCCGAGGCGCCGAAGGTGCTGGCGCTGCTGGGAATGCCGGCGCTGCGGGAGTTGCCGGCTCACGCCGAGTCCGCGCCCGTCCCGCTGCACTTCACTGTCGAGCGGCGGGGCCTGATTCGGTTGGGCGCTGAATGGTTGCTCGCGGAGTATCCCGCGCTCCAGATGGTGGCTGTGACCCGCGGCGCTCACGGCAGCCTGCTGGTGACGCGCGACGAGTGGCACCTGCACCCCGGCTTCCCCGTCAAGGTGGCCGACACCATCGGCGCGGGAGATGCGTTTACCGCGGCGATGACTCACTATCTGCTGCGCGGAGCCGGCCTGCCCAGATTGAACGAGGCCGGCAACCGCTGGGGCGCATGGGTTGCTTCGCAGGCCGGGGCGATGCCGCCGTTGCCTGAGGCGGTCCGCGCCGGAATCGCCGCCGCGATTGAGAGCTGAGACGGATACGGCTTAAGGAGAGCGGTTTCGGATAGAATGTGCTGCGTATGCGAAAACGAATCTTCTCCGCCGCTCTGTTCGCCGCTTCCCTTTCGCCCTGGAGCCTGATTGCCCAGGCGCCCTCGCTTTCCATCCAGGTGGATCATCCCACGGGTGCGGTCAGCCCTACGCTCTATGGACTGATGACCGAGGAGATCAACTTCTCCTATGACGGCGGGCTCTACCCGGAGCTGGTGCGCGATCGCGCGATTGGCAACGACTGGCGCGCGCTCGATCACTGGACGATGGTCGCGCGGGGAGACTCTCAAGTCAAGCTCTCCGTCGACGAGAGCTCCGGCCCAAGCGCCGCTCTGCCGCGAAGCCTGAAGGTCAGCGTGACGGCGGCGACCGAAGCTGCACCTGCCGGGGTCCAGAATGACGGCTTCTGGGGGATTCCAGCGCGTCCGCGGACGACCTATACCGGCTCCTTCTACGCGAAGACAGACGCTGCCGGAATTCCGGTCACCGTGAGCCTGGTGAACGATGAGACAGGCGCGACAGCGGCTACGGCGACGGTTGCGCCGTTGACCGGCGAATGGAAGCAATACCACTTCACGCTCAAGACCGGCGAGCTTCCGGTCACGGCGAAGAATCACCTGATTCTGACCGTTGCGCGGCCGGCGACGGTATGGTTCGACCTTGTCTCGCTCTTTCCGCGCACCTATCACGACCGGCCCTTTGGCAACCGCATCGACCTGATGGAAAAGCTGGCGGCGATGCATCCCAGGTTCCTGCGCCTGCCGGGCGGCAATTACCTGGAGGGGGATCACATCTCCGAGCGCTTCGAGTGGAAGAAGACCATCGGCCTCTGGGTTGACCGGCCGACCCACCCGAGCCCGTGGCATTATCGCTCCTCGGACGGCATGGGGCTGCTGGAATTCCTTGAGTGGTGCGAGGACCTGAAGATCGAGCCGGTGCTGGCGGTCTATGCCGGATACTCGATGGCGCAGGAGCATGTGGCACCGGGGCCGGCGCTGGAGCCTTATGTTCAGGAAGCCCTCGACGAGATCGAGTATGTGACCGGCGGCCCGGAGACGAAGTGGGGCGCCGAGCGCGCCAGGGACGGCCATGCCGCCGCATTCCCGCTGCATTTCGTGGAGATCGGCAACGAGGATAACTTTGACAGATCGGGCTCCTATGAGGGCCGCTATCCGCAGTTCTATCGCGCGATCAAGCAGCGCTATCCGCAACTGCAGGTGATTGCCACCATGCCGGTGAAGAGCATGAAGCCGGATGTGCTCGATGAGCACTTTTACATGTCGGCCCAGGATTCGTTCGCGAGCGCCAATCACTATGACAAGGCCGATCGCCAGGGGCCGAAGATCTTTGTGGGCGAGTGGGCGACGCTCCAGGGCGATCCAACCCCCAACATGGAGGCTGCGCTGGCCGACGCGGCCTGGCTGACCGGCATCGAGCGCAACGCCGACCTGATTGTGATGGCCAGCTATGCGCCGCTCTTCGTCAACGTGAATCCCGGCGGTTTGCAATGGACCCCGGATCTGATCGGCTACGACGCGCTCTCAAGCTATGGCTCGCCCAGCTACTGGGCACAGGTGCTTTTTGCCGGCCATCTGGGCAGCGAGGTTGTGCCTGCAACCCTGGCCAACGCCGGCCCGCGTGTCTATGCCTCGGCCACGCGCGATGAGAAACAGCGCAAGATCTTCATCAAGGTGGTGAATGCGGAGTCAGTGGCGGCGGAGCTGAACATCGCGCTCGACGGCGCAGCGTCCGTGAAGCACGCAGCGAAGCTGACCACCTTGAGCGCCAGGACGCCCAACGCCACCAACACCATCGAGCATCCCAATGCGATTGTGCCGGTCGAGCGGCAGATTGAAGTAGCCGGATCGAAGTTCAAGCAGAGCTTCGCGCCCTACTCGATCAATGTGCTGGAGCTGAATTATTAGAGCGTTTCCAGGTGGCGCAGGTCCGTGCGGCGTAGTGCCGGGCAGTGTAGGCTGCTCCATATGGTGGTCAGATCAAGCTGGTACGCGAGTGAACTGCGCCGGGAGCTGGGACTGTGCAACCGGCAGTGGGCGCGGGGACGGGCTCATGTCGAGAGCTACGGCAATCCTCCGGTGATCGTTTACCCACCGGAAAGCGGGCGTCACGGCAACTTCTTCGACCCCGCCTATGCGGCCATTGCGGCGCGGCCGGAGTGGATGCGGCGCTTCGACAAGATTCATGCGCAGGGCCGGGCGCTGCCCAAGGCGGAGCCAGAATCAGGACCGGCCCGTCGCTGGCGGGAGCTGGATTCGTCCATGAGTTCCGATGCCCTGCTGATGAATGTCTTCTGCACCCCAGGGGTGGCGGAGGCGCCCGCCGTGCGGCGGACCCTCGGAGTGGATAGCGAGGATTCGCCAGTCTTCGGCTGGAAAGCGCGTGTGCCGCTCAAAGGCGGGCGCTTCGATCGCACCGAAGTCGATATGCGGTGGGGTTCGCTGCTGGTCGAAGCCAAGCTGACAGAAGGCGACTTCCAGACCAAAGCCGCCGCGGTAGTGGAGGCCTACCGGGACTTTGATGCGGTCTTCGACCGTGAACTGCTTCCGCGCGTGGAAGTGGCGGCTAAAAGACGGAGAGAGCCGACGGAGTTTCCCGAGGACTATTCGCAGGAGCTTGAACAGGTTGCGGAAATACCCAATCCGGAGGGAGGCGAAGGGTTCAACGCCCGCAAAGAACCAACTGAATCAAGCGGGGCTTTACAGGCTGCGGAAGAACGCCTTGCTTTGAAAGGGCACGACTTTAGTCGTGCCGCAAGTGTCGCAAAATCAACTTGGGCTTTAGCCCCTGAGGGATGTTTTTCGTCCATTCCACTCGAAATCACGGATGATTCCGTGGCCTCTGAAGCCGCCGCGCCAGTGGCCGGGGAGAGCGGCTACGCGGGCTACCAACTGATTCGCAACGTGCTGGCCGCCTCTGCCCAGGGATGCAGCTTCTGCGTGATTCACGACCAGCGAAGGCCGGAGCTGCGAGAGGCGTGGTTTGAGGTGATGGCGGCGGTGAGGTCCGCCGAACTGCGGGTGCGATTGAAGGTCCTCACCTGGCAGGAGCTGGCCGCATTGCTGCCAGGGGATTTGCAGGAGTTTCTGGCCTTGAAGTACGGGATTGTTGCGCCGGGGAGGGTGGCTTCGCCCGTGAAGAAAATCGAGAGCCTCGAATAGAAGCAGCCCCAAGCGCGCGGATTCACAGCTAGAACATTTTGCCTGCTGGTATAGAGCGGATCTCCCGTCTTGCTCAAGGCTGCCGGTCGCTGCAGGTATAGGTAGCGCCGGCCTCCTGGCCGGCTGTCGCGCGGACCTCCCGGTCCACGCCGCACTCTACACCAATAGGGAAAAGGCCCCTGGACCAGCGAACGGTTCACAGGGTGGTATGAATGGGGAAAAAATGAGACTGCCCGGAGCCGGCAACGGGCATCTTTTAGCCAAAACAGCCATCAAACTGGTACGTTGAACTAGAAGGATTCTGTTTTTTGACGATGGCCTCAAACCCCTATTTTTCTCTGGCAGTTCTGTTTGTGGCGGCGCTGGGCTTCGGGCTCGCTCCGCTGGGACTGGCGTGGCTGTGGGCGAAGGTCTATTCGCCGCCCAAGCCGAATGCCGTCAAGAACGCCATCTACGAGTGCGGCCTGGAGTCCAAAGGCGATGCCTGGATGCAGTTCCACTCGGCCTATTACCTGTATGCAATCATCTTTTTGATCTTCGACGTGGAGGCGGTTTTTCTGCTGCCCTTTGCCGTGGCCTTCAGCGGCCTGGGGATCGCGGCCTGCGGGGCCATGCTGGTCTTTGTTCTGCTGCTGATTGAGGGGCTGGCCTGGGCCTGGGCCAAGGGCGTGCTGACGTGGGCGTGAGGACAGGTTACAGATTGCAGTTAACAGATGACAGTTTTCAGGAACGAGAGACGAGGGACTTGGGAGCATGGTGTAGATATTCATTGCAGTGAACTGTCATCTGTAATCTGTCATCTGTCATCTCAAGGAGCGTAGCGACGATGGACGAAGGGCTGAAGATCGAGTTGGGCAAGCAGGGGGTCTTCGTGACGACCATCCAGGAGCTTTACAACTGGGGGCGGCGCAACTCCGTCTGGCCGATGCAGTTCGGCCTGGCCTGCTGCGCCATCGAAATGATCGCCACCACCATGGCGCGCTACGACCTGGCCCGCTTCGGGGCCGAGGTCTTCCGGCCCTCGCCCCGCCAGGCCGACCTGATGATCATCTCCGGCACGGTGACCAAGAAGATGGCGCCCCAGGTGGTGCGGCTTTACAACCAGATGGCCGAGCCGAAGTATGTAATTGCCATGGGAGCCTGCGCCATCTCCGGAGGGCCCTTCAAGCAGGGCTACAACGTGCTCAAGGGGATCGATCGATATATTCCTGTGGATGTGCACATTCCAGGCTGCCCGCCGCGCCCTGAGGCGCTCTTGCAGGCATTTATGACGTTGCAGAAGAAGATTGATGGCCAGCATTTGACCGGCGAGGATCGGCCGCGCTTTTTGGACGCCGCGGCGCAGAGCGAGTTTCCCGTGCCGGTGCAAGGCGAGCACGATCTGGAGCCGCCGTCGAATCCCGGCGTATGGCCCGTGCCGGTGGTGATCAAGTGATAGGGACTAAGGGACTAGGGACTGAGGGACTAGGGACTGGGGACTGAGGGACTGGGGATTGAGGGACTAGAACTGACAGACTAGAGCACGTTTCATCAATCCGCTTTGTATCAGGGCACGACTTCAGTCGTGCCGCAAAGCTAGCATAGAGAATATGGGCTTTAGCCCCCGAGGGAATGTTCAGCCATGAATGGGCCTGAATCAGGTTTTTTTGAAAGTACGGAGGAACAGATGAAGAGCGTAGTTCGAGATTTTGAATCGAAAGGATACAGCGGCCTCGAATGGGTCATGGCGATTTTTTTTGTAACTTGTTTGGCTGGTGGAGCCATCGGCGTGTTTACCAGAATATCGGAGAAAGTTCATCTCCAGGGCCTATCTTTTCATAATCTCTTTCAGATTGTCTCGCTTCCTTTGCTCTTCATACTCCCATTGATGTTTTCTCTTCTAATTTGGCGATATATCAGTAGCGCTCTGACGGAAAATCGTGTCAGTGAAGGAGTGGCCAAGAACACCATATTATTGACTAAACTAATGATTTTCTTTGTCTATTATGCCTATTTCCAACTTGCACTGTGGAATTGATCTCGACTTAGGGGAGCAGGGGATTGAAGACGGT
>Ga0182030_10019827_pt1 | contig 12754 bp, 8 predicted proteins | sample 812S3MmetaG_FD_121299 | JGI IMG/M metagenome (GOLD analysis project Ga0182030, IMG submission 121299) | Permafrost microbial communities from Stordalen Mire, Sweden - 812S3M metaG (Illumina Assembly) | ecosystem: Environmental > Terrestrial > Soil > Wetlands > Permafrost | place: Sweden... | reverse complement strand
GTGCTGCGCACGGCGGTGAGCCTGCTGTCGCTGTACGACGCGGACGAGAAGGACTCGTCGCACGATGCGAATGTACGCAAGAGCTACCGGCTGACCTCGCAGATAGCGATGATCGTGGCCATCTTCGACCGCATCCGCAAGGGCAAGTCGATCATCGACCCGGACCGCTCGCTGGGGCACTCGGCGAACTTCCTGAAGATGCTGAACGGGGTGAAGCCGCTGCCAGAGGCGGAACGGGCGCTGGACGTGGCGCTAATTCTACAGGCCGATCACGAACTGAACGCGAGCACCTTCGCGGCGCGGGTGATCGCGTCGACGCTCTCGGATATCCATTCGGCGATCGTAGGGGCGATCGGGGCGCTGAAGGGGCCGCTGCACGGCGGCGCCAACGCGGAGACCATGAAGATCCTGCTGGCCATCGACGAGGCGGGTGCGGACCCGGTGGAGTACGTGAAGGAAATGTTGGCGCAGAAGAAGAAGATTTCGGGATTCGGCCACCGGGTATACGTTACCGAGGATCCCAGGGCGACCCACTTGCGGAAGATGTCCGAGGACCTGGGCAAGGCGGCCGGCAATACGAAGTGGTTCGACATGTCGCGCAAGATCGAGCTCTTCTTCAACAACCGCGGTGAGAAGAAGCTCAACGCCAACGTGGACTTCTATTCGGCTTCGACCTACACCACGCTGGGGATCGAGATCGATCTGTTTACGCCGATCTTCGCGGTCAGCCGGATTGCCGGGTGGGCAGCGCACGTGATTGAGCAACTGGACGACAACCGGCTGATTCGTCCGCGCGCGGATTATATCGGGCCGCCATATCCGAACCGGTATATTCCGATGGCGGAACGCTAGGCGCATTCTCAAGGCGCGGACCACCGCGAACCCGATGTACATTTGGTTGGGCAATGTGTTGCCCCGCCACACTGAGGCGTATCCCCTTGTTCGATTTGCAGCTTGTTCGCAGTTCCCTGCTGCCCTGGTTCGTCTCGATGTGTCTGTTGCCGGCGTTTCCGCGCTGCGGCGTTGCCCAGGCGACTCCAGAGAGCGTGCTGGAGGAGTTGGGCGGCGTGACCGCGGCCGCCACCACCAACGACAGCGGGCCTGCGGGCATCATCCCGGTGGTGAGGGGCTTCAATGCCTCGGTGGGCACGACCTCGCAGCATGACTCGATCAGCGGCTGGTCTTCGGTGCTGACGCCCAACGTCGCGTACCGCTTCAACCGGCATTTCAGCCTGGACGCGGGCACGCCCATCTACATGTACATCAACGTCGACGCAAACGTCGGCACCAAGCTGAAGCCGGTATTTGGCTACAAGGTGGAACGGGGCGCATTCGGCGATACGTCGCTGGCCGGCCATTTCGATGCCACCGCGCCCGTGTTCGACTATAACGCGACGGTCACGATGGGTTTCCCCTCGGGCAACACGCTGTTCGGCCTGGGCGCGGGCCAGGTGACGTACGACATCAACAATCACTTCGAAAAGAGCTTTGGGAGGTTCACACCGGACATCGAGCTGGGCGGAGGGGACACCAGCAACCTGGTGGACCAGCGGGTCCGGAAGAACTACGTCGCGGTGGGACCGCTCGCGCACTTCCAGGCAGGCGCGGCGGTCGATCTGCCGCTGAGGATGAGTTTCGAGGCGGACGTGTATGAGGAACTTCCGCTGGCGAAGAACAATGTTTATTCGACCACGGGCAAAGGTAAGAAGAAGGTAACGACCGTGACCAACCTGGACCCGGCCGAGGACAATGGCTTTGTCACGTCGCTGGACATACCGCTGTCGCGCAACGTTACGCTATCGGGGCTTTACAGCCGGAGTCTGCGCGACCGCGACGACCTCGCGGGATTCTCGTTCACCTTTCTGCTGAGGCCGCCGCCCGAGTTGCCCGCGTCCCAGTAGAGAGGTGCCACTCCAGACAAAGGAGCAGCCCGACGGCTGAGCTTCGGAGAGAGCCGCGGCCACCGCTACATTCTCGGCCGGCCTTCGCTGGCCGGGGGAACGATAGCATTCATGCGCAGATACTCGACCGCCTGGCCATACTCGTCCTCTGCGTGGCCGATAGCGCCGGCAAACGCGGTGACCGGAGTCTGCGTGCCGCGGATGCTCTGAAACGCATTGGCGGCGGTGACGTTGGCGACGGCTTTGTGGGCGAAAGCGAAGGTCGCGGCCAACGCCTTCACGATGTCGTCCTTATTCTTGAGACTGCCGATGGCCTGAACGTCCACCTCCGGCTTAACGCCGCCGACCGAGGCAAACGCGTTGTAATTGGCTTGTATGGTGTGGGTGACGATCTGGGCGAAGGTGCGCACGCCGTCGTACTTGACCGTTTGGCCGGGGACGAAGATGGCCGCACTTGGGGCAAAGCCGTACTTCTCAGCGGGCATGGCCTGGGCCGCACCCATCCAGAGGTTTTCCAGGCGGGTGACCGCTGCATCCATCGACTTCGCGGGGTCGACTGCCGAGCCTGCAGCTACCTGCGGACCGGCGCCCATGCCGCCACCCATCTGGGCCGGCACACCCACGACGCCAACGACCATCAGGGTGAGGGCTGTTGCAACCAGGACTGATTTCACAGTTTTCATCGTCATCTTCCTCTCTCCCTTCACAACCAAGCAAGCGTACACGATTTTACGCCGGATGGAGCGGGTTTCCGGTTACAGGCCAGGGGCCGGCTTTGCAGCGGTCGCCGCAGCCACCGGAGTGGTCGCCGCGGGCGCCGCGGCGGTAACCCGGAGCGCCATGCGGGGGAAGCTGAAGTTGCCACCGGCATCGTCGATGACGTTGACCTGGCAGACGTAGGTGCCCGTCTTCAGCCCGGCCAGCGGCACATCGAACTGGAAGCCCACAGCATCGCGCTCTGGAATGTTGATAGCGTCAGCTTCGACCATCGGCGTCTCATACACCTTGACTCCACCCAGCAGGAACTCGATGCTGGTAAGCACCCGCACTGGGTTCTTGGCGGGAGCAGCGGAGTCTTGCGCGGTCGCGTCCTTCTCCTTGGCGGGGGCATAGACCTCGTACAGGAAGTTGAGATGCTGGTCCTGGCGGAAGACGTGAGGAACATTCGGCACCCACTCCACCCCATCGCGGACCAGGGGATCGATGGACTTCTTGTCCTTGTCGGGCGTGCTCTGGCTGGACATGACGATGGAGCTAAGCTTGAGCCCCGCCGTCTTCTTCATATCCGGCACCTGGATGTCGGTCACAAAGGTGCCCATGTTTCCGGACTGGTTCTCGCGCACCACGAACTTGACGTGGTACTTGCCGGGCGCCAGGGTGAAGCCGGTGGAATACTGCACGTTCTTCTTCTGCACCTGCTGGTTCGCGTCGAGGGCGAGGTTCACCGTCTGGCGGACCTGGCCGACGACGATGTTCTGGGCGTTTCTCACCTGCCCGAGGAAGTCGATGGTCGCCTTGTCCTTGTCCTTCACCTGCACCGCGTTGATCTGCGAGCCGGGGATGACTACCGACATGGGAATGTAGAACTTGCCGTCGGCCAGCCGGAAGTAAAGCGCCTGCAGGTAGACCGCGACGTCGGTGGCCGGGATCTCGCTGCGCATCTGCTCCGTCAGCGCCAGTTCACGGTCTTCAGTCTTGGCGTGCTGGAAGTCCGCCGGGGCGTAGTATCCGGGCCGGTATTCGAGCTTGGCGTCGGGGTGGTTGAGCAGGTTAATGGTCAGGTGGCGATAGCTCCCGTCGCGCCGCGGGTTGGTGGAGTGGTAGCCGATGATGTAGTAGGCCTCGGTATCGTGCTGGACCTGCTGGAAGGCCGGCCCGAAGTCGTTGGAGTCGACGAACAGCTTGCCGCCGGTATCGGTGGCCAGCGTGCCCAGCGTCTCCTGCGAACTGAAGTTCGAGTTCAACTGGCTCTGCATGGAGGCGCCGCTGTATGCGGCGGTCCCGCGCTTGCTGCCCTGGCTGGCGTTGCCCACTGGGTTGAGCGCCTGCAGGCCCCGTGTATCCACAGCGTACATGGCGGTGTCCGCTTTCACGCACTCGTTAGTGGCTTCGCGAATGCTGGCCTGATTCTCGATGCCTTGCCGGGACAGGCCGCCGGAGAAATACAGCAAGCTTTTCTTCTGCTCGACCTTCTCGATCGACTTGCAGATGGTGCGGATGGCGTACAGTTCGCGGTCGGTGTTGAGCGAGTTGAACTCGCTGTCGTCGGCAGTAAAGCTGGTGGAATCGTCCGAGGTGCCGTCCGAATCGCCGCCTTCATTGCCCAGTGCATAGCCGGAGCTATCGGTGCCGTCGTATTTGCTGACCGCCCTAAGCAGCGCAGTCTTGTCGTTGGTAAAGTCCTGGTCCATGCTGAGGCTGGAGACCAGGCTTACCGAGGCCGCCAGGTCGGCCGGCGCCATATGGTTGTTGATGTAATCCTTGGCTGCATCTACCGCGCGGGTGATGTCCTCCGGCTGCATGCTGCTGAGGTCGAAGAACATAACGATGAGTCGGCGGTCCTTCAACTCGTCCGGCTTCGCGGCGAAGTCGTTGTTCACCAGATCTTCGATGGTCTTCTTGGCGGGGGCCGGGGTGGTTGAGGTGCCGGAGACCGTCTTGCTCTCAGCCAGCGTGACCGCCTCGTCGACGTTCTGGTAGTCGAAGGTGGTAATGGGCTGCGGCCTCTTGTCTTCGAAGACCTGGAAGTCGCTCTGCTTCAGGCCGGTGATGAGCGCGCCGGTCTTCTTGTCGCGCACGACGACATTGGTCAGCACGCGCTCGACATTCTCATGCAGGGTCACCGTCTTCGAACCGGGCTGCTGCGCCAGCGCCCTCACCGGCACACCCGCCGGCGAAGTCGCTAAACCCGCCACCAATACTGCTGCCATTACTCGCCGCATCGCATCTCCTCCTGCAACTTAGAAAACAGAACTGCCTCTTAGAACCGGAACCGCATGGTATAGGTGAGGGACCGCATGCCCGCTGCTGAGGTCACAAAGCCATAGGTTGTCGCTTGGTTGATCTGGGTGCCGATGCCCGAATACTGCACCGTGTTCAGCGCATTGTTCGCGGTGATCCGCGCCTCCAGGCTGCGCGTTTCGCCAAACGAGACGGTCCGCGAGAGAGACCCGCTGAGCGATACCGTTCCAGGCATCTCGATGCAGTTGCGCGAGGCATTCCCATATTCGGGATTGCCCAGGGGATCCAGCGGCGCTGGCTGGAATGCGGCCGTGTTGAACCATTCGAGGTGCGTTTGCGGTCCCCTGATGGACGTCCCGGGCGCCCGGTCTGGCCGCAGGGAACTGGGCGCGCCCGCCTTCACCTCGGCCGGGGTTAGAGCATACGTTGGCGTAGCCCAGCCGCCCGACGCGAAGGCAAAGTTCCCGGAGATCGAATAGCCGTCCAGGATCTTCGCCATCACTCCGCCCTTGTTGAGGAAGGCGCGGTTCGGTCCGAAGGGTGGCTCGATGACGAAGGTGCCGCTGAGCTGATGCCTGCGGTCGAAGCTTGAGTTGCTCTCCTCGCGGCCCAGGAGTTGGTCATCCTGCGCGATGGAGCTGCCGCTGCCGCCCACTGAGGAGGCGTCGTCGATGGAGTGCGAATAGGTGTAGGTCGCCCCCAGCGCGATGCCCTTGTGCATCCGCATGTTCGCGGCGACCGCCAGGGAGTTGCTGCGCAGGTAGCCCAGCGAGTCCTCATAGGTAAAATATCCCGCCGTCGATTTGATAAGCCCATCGTTGTTCCGGTTGGGCGCTCGCAGCATATCCAGATTGGTGCTGTAGGCCCCGGTGTAGTTGATGTTCAACACAATCTGCTGCGGCAGGGTCCGCTGCACGCCGAGGTTATAGACCTGGAGAATCGCCAAGCGGTAGTTTGGGTCGACGGCGAAGTTGCTCTGCGTGGTCTGTAGGGTGGAGCAGCCGAACCCGCTGGTAATCGTCATCGCCGTGGTGCAGCCGTTCTCGCCCTCCACGTTTGCCTGGGTAACTGCGAAGGGATACTGGAACGCCAAATTGTGCGCGAACCGCGAATACTGCCCGGTGTTGTAGTTGATGCCGTAGCTGGAATTGAATACCGTGCTCTTGGTGAACTTGCTCTTCGGTGCCCAGCGGACGGCCACCCGCGGCGCGTACATTGACTTGTCGGGCTTCACTAGGGTTCCCGGAGTCACCGCGGCACACGCCCCGACTGCCGCGTTTGAGGGCGCATTGGTGCCGCAAACATTGGTGATCTGCAAGGTGGGCGGAGTTGTCACAGCGCTGCCGGTGACGTCCAGGTTCACGATGCGGCCGTACTTCTCAGAGTAGGGGGAGAAGTACTCCCAGCGCAGGCCAAACTCAAAGGTGACGTTGGACCGCGCCCGCCAATCGTCATTCGCATACCAGTCCCAGGAGTTGCCGCGCAGATAAATTTTGTTCAGTCCAGCCGTGATCCCTGTAGTCTGCGGCTGCCCCAACAAATAGTCTGCCACCGCCGATCCGGTCGCGCAGGTGGGGTTCGGGTTGGTCGGGCTGACTGGGTTCTGATTCGTTACGCAGTTCGGCAACGTGGGCAGTCCGGTGTAGTAGCCAGTGAACTGGAACGAGCCCAGCACATTGGTCCCGCCGATCGAATCCGCATGGATGCGGTGGAAGTCGAAGCCGAAACGCATGTTGTGCCGCTTGTGGCTATAGCCGAACTGGTCGGAGAACGAAATGGTCTGATTGACGCCGCTGCTGGGCGTTGGATCGCTGATCCCCTGATAGCCCCCGCCGATGCTGATAGACGGTACGCCAAAGTAGAACGGGTTGCTGTAGATGCTCGAGTTGCCGACGAGAATGCCGGCCTGCACTGCCGGGTTACCCGCGACGATGTTGTTGGTGAAGTAGTTGGTTGCGAGGCTGGTCGAACGATTCCAACTCAACGTAGCTGTTTGGTTGACCCGCCCGTAGCCCACCGTATATGCACTGGACAGGCTGTATCCATCGGTCAGCGACTTGCCGCTGAGCTGCGGCGAGAAGCTTTGGCTGGCGCTGGCCTGGTGGGAATATGCGAAGTTTTCGGCGATGCTCTGGCGCAGCACCAGAGGCGCATTGCGGCCCGCGCCACCACCGCCGCGTCCACCGCCAGGGTTGCCAAAGCCTCCGCGACCGTTGCCGCGCACAGGCGCAGCCCCGAAGCTGCGGTTGTAGCGTGCGGAGATCTGCGAGGAATCTGAGGTTCCAGGGAAAGAAGCCTGGAAATTGTCGAGCGTCTGGGTTGGGTTAGTGTTGGGCAGCGGATAACCAACGCTCTGCAGTAGGTTCTGCGCGGCCACGCTGTTCGTCGTCTGCAGCTCCGTTGCCGGAATGCACTGGGTCGGACTCGGATCGATTGCCTTCAGGGTTCCGAGGCATCCCGTATTTCCGTATAGCTGGCCCGTGATCGGGTCGTAGACCGGCACGACGTTTCCAGGTTTCAGTCCAGCCTGGTACGCGGGCGTCAGGTCGCCCAGCAACTGCTGCGGGGTCGGCACGACCGCATAGATGGTGGAGGGTGAGGTGTTCTTGGTCGCCTGCAAGCTCAAGAATACGAACTGCTTCGGATTCGGCGCCATTATGTGGGGTATAAACGGCGTTCCGGTAAAGCTTGCGACCAGGTTGTTCCGGTCCGACGCGGGCTTGGCAACCGGCGAACCGGTCGGCGAGTAGCTGTTGGCATTCAGCGCGCTGTCAGCGCCGGTGTAGCCGATGGAGCCGTGCCACGCGTTGGGATTCTGTCCGCGGAAGCCTCCGCCACCACCTCCACCGCCACCGCCGCGTCCACCACCGCCGCCGCCACGGCCGCCACCGCCGCCGCCGCCGCCGCCGCCACCGCCGCCACCGCCGCCAAATCCGCCGCCGGGGCCGTTGCCGGCGTTAAATCCACCGCCCGGTCCGCCGCCGCCGGGACCGAAACCCTGGCCTCCCGGCCCCTGGCCGGGGCCAAACGAGCCGTTCTGCATCACCCCGCTCAGCGTCGACGCGATGTCGCCATTGTTGAAGCCGTTCTGCTGCATGAATTGAATTCTGTTTTGCAGATCGTCCTGGCTGAATCCCGCGAGCCCGTTGGTCTGCCCCTGCTGTCCGACCACGGAAATGGAGTCACTCGCATTTGCCGAAGCATCGTCGCCGCCTGATGTGGCCAGCGATGGCAACTCCGTTCCGGCGTTCAACTGCCCGGCGGTCGCGTCTGCGGTATCGTCGCCCGAGTCGTTCTGCACGCTCAACTGCTGAGCGCCGCGTCCCACCCGGGCAACCGCGCCGGGAGTGGTGCCGCCGGTCCTGGCTACCGTGCTGGGAGTGGTGCCGCCAGTTCTGGCTGCGCCGGGAGTGGCGCCGCCTGCCGCGGGCGCGGTTCTCACTCCTGCCACCGCAACGGTGGTGGTCGCCGCGGGTGTAACTCGCGAGGCAAGATCCATCTTGAACTCAGCCGTCTGCATCGGAAGGCCGCCATTCTCGCTGGAATGGTTGATCATGACCTCCTGAGTCACCGCGGCAAAGCCGGTGAGTTCCGCCTTGATCACGTAACGGCCATTGCGCGGCACTTCCATCTCATAGATGCCATCGACGTCAGTGGTGGTCGCAAACTTCTTTCCGGTCAGGGTGGTGGTGGCCGTAACGGCGACGCCGGGCAGCGGAACTCCACTGGCCTTCACCGTGCCCCGGATGGTCCCGCCCTGCGCCTCCTCAGCCGCAGCCGGAGCAGCCGCAGCCGGAGCGGCCGTCGCCGGAGCAGATGGAGCAGCCGGTGCTGCCGTAACCGGAGCAGCCGGGGTCTGTTCTGCCGCCGGAGCCTGCGTCGTCGCGGCCCCGGTCTCCTGCGCGCAGGCAGTTGCTCCAAAGTCACCGCCGCAGACCAACATCGCCGCGCCCATTGCCAACCCACCAACCAGCTTGATCCGATTCACTCGCCGCACGAACCACGCTCCCTTTAGCAGACCTTACCGAACTCAACGCACCAGCAAATCACCGCGACTTGTTGCTGCCGACAACAAGAGCGGAAGCCCTCGCTGCCACCCTCACCCTCTACACAAACCCCAAAGACAAAACGACCCCGCTTGCTTCCAGTCCTGCCGAACACGCTTACGATCACTGTGGAACAACGGACGGCTGCGGAATAGGATCCGCCGCCGCGGGCTGACCCATGTTGTAGCTGTCACCCGCCCGAGTCTGGATGGTCACCTTATTGCCGGTCGCCGCCGTCACAGTTCCCTGCACCCGCTGGCCCATCTGGCCTCCGCCGAAGCCCCCGCCGCCGAAGCCGCCTCGCCCACCGCCCTGACCGCCCCCGCCGCCGCCTCGCCCCTGCGCCACCGCCTGCATCTGTGACCCTGAAACCAGCAAGCCCGCTGCCACCACTACGCTCATCCAGAAAACTCGTCGCATCGAACAATTCCTTCCGCCACATTGCATTCAAAAGTTTGGCTGGAACCTGCTAGTACAGACGGGGATTTCGGCTCAAAGGACGCGACGGCGCCGGATTAATTTCCGGACTATCCCGAACCGCGGGATCGGGTCCGTTCAGCTTTGCCGAAGTTCTCGGCTTCGCGGCACTTGCGGTACACTCCCGCCATGCATGACCTTGCCCACGCATCCCACAGCCATCCACATATAGAAGGGCATTTTGAGTCCAGCGAAGCCGTTCGCGACGTGGTGATCGGCCTTTCGGATGGCCTTACCGTACCCTTTGCGCTGGCCGCCGGACTCTCCGGGGCAGTCTCCAGCGCCCACATCATTGTGCTCGCCGGCCTGGCGGAGATCGCCGCCGGATCAATCGCCATGGGCCTGGGCGGATACCTCGCGGCGCGCGGGGATGCCGAACACTATGCCTCCGAGCTGAAGCGCGAGCAGACCGAGGTGGTCACCCGCCCCTACGACGAGGCCGAGGAGATCTACCAGATCTTCGACCAGTATTCCGTGCCCCGCGAGGCCGCAGCCCCCGTCCTCGCAGCGTTGCAGCACAACCACCCCGCCTACGTCGACTTCATGATGCGCTTCGAGCTGGGTCTGGAAAAGCCGGCCGCCAACCGCGCGCACCGCTCCGCGGCAACCATTGCCGCCAGCTATATTGCGGGCGGGCTGGTACCGCTGCTGCCGTATATGGCGGTCGGCCGGGTGGGGTCGCTCGTCCTTACGACCGCCGCTGCGCTCAGGCTCTCTGTGGTCATTACGTTGCTCGCGCTCGGGCTGTTCGGCGCCCTGAAGGGCCGGCTGCTCGACACGGGAGCAATCCGCTCCGCGCTGCAGACCACGCTGATTGGGGGCACCGCCGCCGCAGCAGCCTACGGCCTGGCCCATCTGCTGAACGGGAGCTAGGGGTCTTCAGCCCTCCGGGTCCCCCTCGGCACGTAACCTTCTAGTTACTACATAATCAATTGATGATATTACCGGTTACTAACTGCAAATATGGCAAAACTTTGCCTACATAGGCAAATGTTTGCCTATACTCTGTTGCACTTTTGCATGTTGGCTCAAGAGTAGTCGGAACCCGGTTTCGTCGATAAAGGGTGTATTGCGCGGAAAAACGGCAACCAAGACCCAACGGAAGGAGGGATAAGCCGTTCGGCCCGACAATTGCTTGTATGAGGCGCAGAAGTACCATAAAAGTGTTACAAGACCCCCGGGAGCTCCACCATGAGTTTAAAGAATGTTGTTGTTGCCTTGTCTCTCTCCTTCATCTGCTTCATTCCCCGCATCGCCTCAGCTGACACCCTAACCCTGGCCGGCGTAGGCGGTGCCAACACCGACGGCGTCTACACCTACCCCTACGATTTCACCGTCACTGGCCCCGGCGGCACTGACTATGGGGTCGTCATGTCCTGCCTGAGCTTCAATCGCGAGATATATACCAGCGAGACTTGGACGGTGAACGCCTACAACGTCTTGAACATCCCTCTCAGCGAACTCGACCCTGGGATCACGGAGGATGACTATCTCGCAGACGCATTGCTTTATAACCAGTACGCCGCAGCCACCGGTAACGCCACACTGACCTCGGAAATCCAGTTCGCAATCTGGAGCATCATGGATCCGGCTGACATCAATGCGTCGAACTCCAGTTACACCAACCTCGGAGCCTTTGACACCGTCGCTCAGACACTGGCCGCAAATGCCATCACCGCCGCTGGCACAGCACCCGCCAGCGACTTCGCGGGAGATGAAGTATTCATTCCCGTCGCGGGCAGTCAGCCCAGCAGCGATGGTACGCCTCAGATCTTCATGACCGATCCTGTGCCGTCGGCGGTGGCGCCGGAGCCAACCAGTCTGGTGCTGCTGGCGACCGGAATGCTGGGCCTGGCCGCGATCCTGCACCGCCGGTTGCACCCGGTAAAAGCCTGACCGTTTCGTTTTTTGAATTTGACTTCAACCTGTTCCTCCTCGTTCAGGTTTGAGCAGTGAGCCCGCTCCGGTAACACGGCGCGGGCTTACTGTTGGCGCGGACCCAACCGGACAATTGCCGCCCATTGCGCTCCGCGCCACCATTGCGGGTATGCTGCTGTGCGAGGATGAGGAATGGCTTGGGACGTGGGTGAGACCGGGGCAACAGCGAAGATTACGCGGCGAGCGGCGGAGCGGCTGCGGGCAGGGCATCTGTGGGTGTACCGGTCGGACGTAGAGCGGCTGGGGCCGGGAACGGAGGGGGCGCCAGGAATCTCCCCGACGGTTGCGGCCGGCGCGCTGGTGAGCGTGATCGACAGCCGCGGAATTCCACTGGGAACAGCGCTCTACAGCGCGGAGTCGGAGATCGCGCTGCGGATGGTGTCGCGGCAGGCTGGACTGGGGCGGGCGGAGTACCTGGGCGAAGTGCGCGAGCGGGTGCAGGCGGCGCTTAGGCTGCGCGAGACGCTGGCGGCCGAGGCCTTCTCACAGAACGCCGGAACCAATGCCTGCCGACTGCTGTTCGCCGAGGCGGACGCGGTGCCTGGAATCGTGGCGGACCGGTACAACGAGATCGTGGTGCTGCAATTACTCGCCCAGGGGACGGCGCAGAATGACGTGCGCCAGGTGCTGACGGGGGTGCTGGCCCAACAACTGTGGGCGGGCACCATCGTGGAGCGAGCGGATGCCCGGGTGCGCGAATTGGAGCGGCTCCAGCCCGCTCCGGAAGGACCGATCTGGGTGCGTGAAGGCGGCGGCGCAGCGCTCACGACGGTGTTCCGCATCAACGGCGTGCGCTTCCACTTCGACGCCGCAGCGGGGCAAAAGACCGGAGCGTTCCTCGATCAGCGGCTGAACTATGCAGCCGCGGCGCGCCATGCACGCGGACGGGCGCTGGATGTTTGCACCTACCAGGGCGGGTTTGCGCTGCATCTTGCCGGGACCTGCGAGCGGGTGACGGGCGTGGATGCCAGCCGTGCGGCGCTGGAGGTCGCGGACCGCAATCGCGAACTGAATCCCGGGTTAACCGCAAAGATGGATTGGATTGAGGCGGATGCCTTTGAGCTGCTGCGCGATTATGCCGACGCAGATTCCGCAGCACGGTTCGACACCATCGTCCTCGACCCGCCGGCGTTTGCCAAGTCGAAGCGAGCGGCCGAGGGCGCGCTGCGCGGCTACAAAGAGTTGAACCTGCGCGCGCTGAAGATGCTGAGTGCGGGTGGGACGCTGGTGACGTGCTCCTGCTCGCACCACGTGGGGATGGAGGAGTTTGTCGGGGTGGTGCGGTCGGCCGCGGAGGACGCCGGACGGCGCGTGCAGTTGCTCGAGATGCGCGGCGCCGCACCCGACCATCCTGCCGTGCTCACCCTGCCTGAGACCAGTTACCTGAAGTGCCTCATCTGCCGCGTGGGATAAGTAGTGCAGTTCTCAGTT